>Ga0114977_10000852_pt1 | contig 20270 bp, 21 predicted proteins | sample S_130805_MF_Meta_FD_87026 | JGI IMG/M metagenome (GOLD analysis project Ga0114977, IMG submission 87026) | Freshwater microbial communities from Lake Simoncouche, Canada to study carbon cycling - S_130805_MF_MetaG | ecosystem: Environmental > Aquatic > Freshwater > Lake | place: Lake...
AAGAGTTGCCGAATTCCATCGGTATCACATTGACGTAGTTGTGCATACATTGATGACGCGAATCCTATGACATCACTTGACGCATCAATGATCCGCAATGTTGACTCATCTAATAGATGATTCAAGCGAAGCATCTCGGAAGAATCATTAAGCAAAGTCACTTCACAATTCGGTGCGTAGTGAGCGGGCAACATACCCGGCGCTCTGCTCAGGCCGACATCATCGAGCCCAAGCGCGACGATGTCATGAATGTCTTCTGCAGAAATTCCTCCTGGACGAATGACGACTGAGGGATCTACCGAACAGTCAACAATGGTTGATTCAATTCCTACTTGACACGGACCACCATCAAGAATGTAATCAACGCCTGTTCCGAGGTCATCCCAGACATGTTGCGCCGTTGTGGGACTTACTTTGCCAAACTTATTGGCCGACGGTGCAGCGAGACCACCATTGAAACGTGTGAGCAATTCAATCGCCATCGAATGTCCGGGTACCCGAAGAGCAACAGTCTGATGCCCACCAGTGATCTCAACGAGTACTTCGGGATCCTTATTCACAACAACCGACAAGGGTCCCGGCCAATAAGTGGTGCCTAACAATTCAGCAGATTGCGGCCAAAGCGAACTCCACGTTCGTGCACCTTCAATTGACGCAACGTGAACAATCAAAGGGTGATTTCTCGGGCGGCCCTTAGCGGCAAATATTTTGGTGACAGCACTCTTCTGTGTGGCATCAGCAGCGAGTCCATAAACAGTTTCCGTTGGCAAGCCAACAAGCCCGCCATTTCGCAAGATTTCTATGGCGCGGTCAACATCAGTACCAATGGTTTGCCGACTCAAGACGGAGACGCTTCCAAGAAGCCTAAAGCTGCATCAAAGAAGTCAAAATTTTCAGTCGTTGCAAAATGATCGCACTTTTTTAAAACAACAAGACGGGCATTCGGTAACAAATTCACCAAGCCATCTCCGGGACCAGCGAAATCGTGATCGCCGATGGCAACTAAGACAGGACAAGTCACCCGTGCTAATTGTTCGGGTGTGTACGGAGCTCGGTCACGCTTCATGATCGCTGTCAGAGCGACTCTGTCATTGCCCGGTTGTTCGGCGTACTGCACAAATAGCCGAGCGAGATTGTTGTCGGTAAATTCCTTACCTTCCAGCGCCTGAACTAGAACATCGTGTGAACCTGACTCATCGCGTTCAATGACGTTGCGTCCGATTCCGGCCAACACCAAACTGCGCACTCGGTTTGGGTGATTGATTGCCAGTTGCAGCAGGGTGATTGCTCCAAGTGAAAACCCCACGAAATCGCAGGGTTGATCGGGTAGGCAATCTAAAACTCGCAGGGTGAGATCGCTATATGCCTCGGGATCATGGGGTTTAGGCGCCGAACCGTGTCCCAGCAGGTCAACGCCTATGACAGTTCTGCCTGAGTCTTCAAGCAGGTCAGCAAAGCCACTCGAACGCCAGGTGGATTCAAATGACCCGCCCCAGCCATGAACCAAGATGACCGGTACCGAACCCGTGTTTCCTAATGACGAGAGATGCCCCATGTAGGTCAAGATACCGCCTAGCCTGATTGCGCCCATTGGCGCGCACCCAGAGAGCAGGCTTCTGCCCATGAAATTCTTAAACGAAACTCCACCGCCGTACGACTTGACGTACAACGACGTTTTCATGGTTCCCAGCATGTCCGATGTCGGATCGCGTCTCGATGTTGATCTGTCGACTCCAGACAACATCGGCACGACAATTCCTCTAGTTGTTGCCAACATGACCGCAGTTGCAGGGCGAAGAATGGCCGAAACTGTTTCTCGCCGCGGTGGGCTAGTGGTTCTTCCGCAGGATATTCCGCTTGACGTCATTGAGTCTGTTGTCAAGTTCGTGAAGTCGCGCCACCCAGTTTACGAGACACCCATTACTCTTGCACCGACAGATACGGTCGGCGAAGCCCTCAGCCTCATTCATAAGCGAGCACATGGCGTTGTCATCGTGACTGACAACGATCAGCGCCCACTCGGAATTTTCACTGAAGCCGACGCCGGTGGCTACGACCGTTTCACTCAGTTGCACAATGTGATGTCAACTGAATTGTTGTGTATTCAAGAGGGCGCAGATTTGGAAGATATTTTCCACGCTTTATCCAACCAACGTCTGACGGCTGCTCCAGTCACAGACAAAGAAGGTCGTTTAATCGGTTGTGTTACTCGTCGTGGAGCCTTACGTTCAACTTTGTACACGCCAGCACTCAACCAAAACAAAGAGTTCCTGACTGCAGTCGCGATTGGTGTCAATGGCGATCCCGCGATTAAAGCCAAACAATTACACGCGATGGGCGTCGACGTTTTGGTCGTTGATACCGCCCACGGTCATCAAACTCGCATGATCACTGCGGTTGAACAGGCCCGTAAAGCAGCCCCTCAAGCAATCATCGTTGCTGGCAATGTCGTTACTGCTGGAGGTACCCGCGATCTCATTAACGCTGGTGCAAACATTGTCAAGGTTGGTGTTGGGCCTGGCGCAATGTGCACAACTCGAATGATGACTGGTGTTGGACGTCCCCAGTTTTCGGCGGTTCTTGAATGTTCAGATGAAGCCCGTCGAATGGGCGGATCGGTGTGGGCCGACGGTGGGGTGCGTTATCCGCGAGATGTTGCCTTAGCTTTGGCTGCAGGAGCGGGCAACGTCATGTTCGGTTCATGGCTTGCTGGAACATATGAATCAGCGGCCGACACGATGCGCGACCCAGAAGGTCGTTTATACAAAGAGAACTTTGGAATGGCTTCCAACCGTGCAGTTCGAAATCGCACCCGTCGTGAAGGTCTCTTCGATCGGGCACGCAAAGAACTTTTTGAGGAAGGTATATCGACTTCCCGCATGTACCTAGACCCAGAACGTCCTGGCGTCGAAGACATCATCGACCAAATCGTCGCCGGAGTTCGCAGTTCATTTACATATGCAGGTGCTGCCACAGTCAGTGAATTCCGCGAACGAGCAGTTGTAGGTATTCAGGGATCTGCTGGTTACGACGAAGGTCGTCCAGTTGGAACAAGTTGGTAACTCTTTCATGAGCAAAGTCGTTGTCGTAGCAATTGATGGCCCGGCGGGAGCTGGTAAGTCAACTGTTGCGAAAGCTCTCGCCAATGCGCTGAAGTTGAAGTACCTCGACACCGGAGCAATGTTTCGAGCAGTGACGAGTTTGGTCTTAAGTTCTGGACTAGATACACATGACGAGATAGCCGTAGGTTCGATTGCTGAATCGATGAACCTTGTGATGGAGAACGGCACTGTTGTCGCCAACGGAACTGATGTCACCGCAGAAATACGATCAGGAGCTGTAACGGGTGCGGTCAGTACTGTGGCTGCCAATTCTCTCGTTCGTGCGAATATGCGCGACCGTCAACGAGCATGGAGTGACCTTAACAATGGGGGAGTCATCGAAGGTCGCGACATTGGAACTGTGGTGTTTCCTGATGCGGTTCTTAAGGTGTACCTCACCGCCTCACCTCGTGTACGTGCCGAACGAAGAGTCGCTGAAGCCGGTGGAAACATTGATGAAATCGAACTCTCGATAGCCGAGAGAGATTTAAAGGATTCAACTCGAGCTGATAGTCCACTGCAAGAATCAGCCGATTCTGTAGTTGTCGATACCAGCAATCGAACGATTGATGAAATCGTGAATTCAATCGTTCAATTAGTCAAGGAGCGATTGAAATGAGTGCCGTCGAATCAAAATTGGCCGGAGACGATCTTGGAAGTCGATCTTTTTATCAGTTCATTCGTTTTCTTGTCGTGGCGATTTGCCGCACGTATTGCCGAATGACCGTCACAGGTCAAGAAAATATCCCGACAACTGGTGCATTCATTTTGGCTCCTATTCACCGCAGTTATATCGACACTCCGATTGCGTCTGGTTGCACTCGTCGTCGTATGCGTTTTATGGGCAAAGATTCAATGTGGAAACGCCAACCATTGAATTGGATGTTGTCTGCTCTCGGTGCGTTCCCCGTCACCCGTGGAAGTGCAGATCGAGAAGCAATTCTGCGGGCGATTCAGGTTCTTAAATCGGGAGAACCATTAGTTCTTTTTCCCGAAGGTGAACGTAAATCAGGTCCAGACGTACAACCTCTCATGGATGGCGCCGCCTACGTGGCCTGCAAAGCTGGTGTGTCAATTATTCCCGTGGGCATTGGCGGTAGCGAGCGAGTGATGGGCAAAGGCGCAAAATTCATCTACCCAAGAAAACTCGTGGTGATTATTGGGAAGCCCATTCCAGTTCCGGCAGCTGTGGATGGACGAATGCCGCGCACTGCAGTGAAAGAAGTGACCGCTCAATTACACGAGCAACTGCAAAAACTGTTTGATGAAGCACAAATCAAAGCCGGTTACTCCGAGAAATAGCGGGCGATGACTCGAGCCAATAACGCTGGGTCGTTGGCTCCGCAAAGTTCGCGAGCTGAGTGCATCGAGAGTTGCGCCACACCAACATCAACCGTCGGAATGCCGAGTTGGGTTGAAGTAATCGGTCCAATTGTCGATCCACACGGCATGCTGTTTTTACTCACGAACACTTGATGAGGTACGCCAGCAAGATCACAAGTCTGCAAGAAGATCGAGGCCGACTCAGGGCTGGTCGCGTAACGCTGATTGGCATTGACCTTCAGTACAGGTCCCATATTCGGTAATGGTCGATGTGCGGGTTCATGTCGGTCTGGATAATTGGGATGAACAGCGTGAGCGTTGTCGGCAGAAATGCAATGTGATCGCGACAACGCCTCATGAAATTCAGTTCTTGTGCCGACATGCAACGCCTCAAGCAGCCAAGCCAATCGGGGACCCGCAGCTCCATGGGTACTTTCAGAACCAACTTCTTCGTGATCAAACAGTGCAATGACTGATCCGGTGTCGTCCGAATGATCGCTCGCGGCGATCAATCCCTCAGTCGCTGACCAACATGACACTTGGTTGTCTAACCGGCCACTCGCCAAGAGCGATTGATCGTGTCCGAGCAACGACGCCGGTGTCAGATCGAAGAGAGCAATATCCCAAAAAGAAATCTCACTCACAGGTGCTGACATGTGTTCGGCTAGAAATTCTGAGAATTCGCCAGATCGATAGTGACCGAGCCCCCAAATTGGCGCGAGATGAACTTGCCGATCAAGAACAAGACCGCGGTCATTCACTTCACGATCAAGATGGATTGCTAGTTGCGGAATGCGGGCGATGGCTTGATCGACGCGAACATTCTCCACCGAGCCATCGTTCAGCACAACACGTCCGGCTAATCCGAGATCGCGGTCAAGCCAAGAGTTGTTCAAAATTCCGCCATACACCTCGACGCCAATTTGTTTCCAGCCACATGCTCCCGAATCGGGAAGGGGCTTTACCTTCAGACACGGCGAATCAGTATGTGCTCCAACAATACGGAACTGACGAATTGCCTGTTTCGGAAGTTTCCACGCCAACAGAATTCCAGCATCGGCAATAAATCCCTGCGACGGCAAGCCTTCATTGAGGCTTGCGAAAGAGGTTTCAACAAACCCGGCGCCGAGAAGACGAGATGCTGAATACTCAACCGAATGTGCCGGTGACACCGAAGCATTGAGGTGACGAATCAGGCCGTCAACTGACAGATCAGAAAATGAACTCATTGATTGTGTCTCCGTCCTTCTCGTTCAATCATTATTTCTGAAATAGCCCCATCGGCAATCCAGTTCCACGCAGGTGTGAGGTTTCATTGAGCGTGACAATGCTGCGTTCTCCGCTACCCGCTGCGGCAATTCGATGAATCGACGTGTAGTTGGGGTAGAAGAAGCCACGTTGGTTTTTGAGCCCTAAAACGTGACAAATGTACGCGTTAATCACGCCGCCATGACACACAATCGCGACTCGCTGCGATGCATGGTTCGTAATGATGTCCTCAATTGAACTCACTGTTCGACTGATGAATTCTTCCTCAGTCTCATCTGTTGACGTCCATTCACCACGCAACATTTCCTGCCAACGCGGATCGTTCTTAGCCTTGAGTTCTTCGACAGGAACATATTGGTTGCTGTTTTTGTCGTATTCAGCAACACCATCAACTGTTGTGATGGTGAGTCCTTGTACCGCGGCTAAAGGTTGTGCAGTCTGCTGGGCCCGTTGCATTGGACTGGCATAAATGGCATGAAGCTTTTCTGAAGCCAAATATTGGGCCATCAAGTCGGCTTGCTTGAGACCTTCAGTAGCCAACTCTGGGTTAGCGATACCACTTTCAAGTTCGCGTCGGATCGGTATGGCGTGTCGAATGAGTAGTACTTCCATCACTCTTCAGGATACGCGTGCCAAGATGGACTTGTATGGCTCGGAACAAAGTAATTGAGAGCGTCCGACTTCACGATCGACGTGACACCCAAGACATATCTCGAGACACGCTGAGTCCAGTCATCGTGCTCATTCACGGAAGCATGGACCGCCAGGCGGCCTTCGCTCGAATGGCCCGTCTTTTGAGTGCAACACACCACGTCATTACTTTTGATCGACGAGGATATGGAAAGTCAGTCGAACAACGCGGAACCTTTTCTGTTGATGAACAAGTCGGAGATCTCGGAGAAATCCTTGAGCAATTTGCCGCTCATCAACAAGTGATTTTGGTGGGACACAGTTTTGGGGGCGTCGTGGCTTTGTCGTACGCCCAACGATTTCCTGATGCAATCGCCGGACTTATCATTTACGAAAGCCCAATGAGTTGGGAGCCATGGTGGCCTAAAGACTCAGGTGGAAGCGCCGCGGTAGCCGTCGCCGATGATCCCGAACTCGCAGCCGAAACGTTTATGCGACGATTCATTGGTCATCGCCGTTGGGAGTCGCTTCCAGATTCAACAAAATCTCTGCGACGTTCCGAAGGTGAAGCCCTCGTTGGCGAACTGGGTGATATCCGGCGCACCAAGCCATGGGAGATTGATCGCGTGAGGGGACCGCTCATGGCTGGATATGGGTCGCTATCAAAACCCCATTTGCAAGCCAGTGCCGAACTACTCGGAAATCTTCCCGACTGCCGCTCAGTCAAGATTGAAGGCGCACATCACAACGCTCACTCTAGTTCGCCTGAAGCATTCGTTGAATTACTTGTTCAACCACTGTTACAACGGGTTGCTCAGGGAATCTGGTCGTGAAGATCAAGGTCGATGTTGAGACCTAAAACCTTGCACTGAACTTTGCCGAGTGACGCCTCAGCGTTTGCCTTCGCACTATCGACACAATTCGATATTTCTGACCGTTGGCTGTAGATCAACACCCCTAAGGCAAGAGCGACAATCAAGACGATTGAACGAACCATTGCACTCACGGCAAACTTAAAGATGATGAGGCCAATCACAATCGGCAACAAGGCACCGTATGTCGTGAAGTTTTTCAACTGGGCTTCATCTAAAGCCCACACACCGAACGAAACGAGGCTAGTCATGGTCTCAGACTACGCATCTTGCGACATCACCGTCGGGCATACCCGTTCAGGGGGCGATACTCTGACGGAATGTCAAGTCCCACTCCAGCATCGCAAAATCCCATCAGCTTGACTCCACAAGGTCCACCGACCACTGTGATCCCTCTTGAGGACCCAGCGATCCGCCATGAGTTATCACAGGCACTTTCAGTCGCCCCAGAATCTCGACGTGAAGCCGTCGCAATTGTGGTGAGCCACCATCCGCGTTCACTCATCTCGTGGGCCAATATCGGTGATTTAGGAAGAGACGATCTTGAGCGTTATGCGTATTACCGAATTGGCTATCACCGAGGACTCGACACGTTGCGCCAAAATGGTTGGCGCGGTTCTGGCTATGTCAGATGGAATCAAGAATCAAATCATGGTTTCTTGAGGTGCTTGCTTGGTTTGCAAAAATTGGCCGAAGCGATTGGCGAATCAGATGAAGCCGAACGTTGCCACCTCTTTCTTCTACAACTCGACCCTTCAGGCATTCCTCACGAATTTCTCGCTGTTCATCAGTAAGACCATCGCGGTAGATCTCACCGATGACTGATATTCGCGGATACGTCCTTGCTGGTGGACTGAGCAGTCGTATGGGTTCTGATAAAGCGCTGTTATCGGTAGATGAACACACTGCCATTGAGCGTCAATGCGAACTACTTGAATCTTGTTGCTCTCAAGGGGTTTTCATTGCCGGTGCCCGATCAAAAGAGTTACATGGCTTACGTTGGCCAGTTGTCCAAGACGCCCATCAGGATCAAGGTCCATTGTCGGGCATCGTCGCGGCCTTACATCACGCTGAAATGAATCGACAATCCACGCATGGAATCGCTCTGATCATTGCCGTTGACTTAGTTGCACTCGGTCAGGTTGACATCACTTTGTTGATATCGGCAAGTTCTCAAGACTTATACACCGAGTCCGATGTGTTCTTCGCCCACAGCCAACAAGACCCATCCGAACATGGTGCTCAACCACTCTGCGCTGCTTGGAGGACCGAGACATCATTACCGGTCTTGAGTCGACAGTTTGCTGACGGCCAACGTTCAGTGATGAAGGCTTGGCTGGGACTCGCACGTCAAGGAGTCGCCATTCCTGAACCACACCTGATCAACATCAACTCACCCAGCGATTATGAGAACTATCGCCGAGCAAAAGGCTAGTTTGGTCCTATGTCGTCGCAGTATTCAGAAATCACCGTTACCGAATTTGCTGATTTATTTAATGATCAAGTCTTTCTCATTGATGTTCGTGAAACCGACGAGTACCTCGATGGACATGTTCCAGGCGCAATCCACATTCCGTTGAACGAAGTTCCCAATCGTGTCGAAGAGTTCCGCAATCCGCAAGGGGGAGTCACCTACGTGATTTGCAAAGTCGGTGGACGCAGCGCAAGCGCATGCGACTATTTGGCGCAGAAATCTCTGAATGTCATCAACATCGCTGGTGGAACGATGGGATGGATCATGCAAGGTCACGATGTCGTTGAAGGAAGTCAACCCAAGTGAGTTTTGCCTCAGTGAGTTTTGAATGGATTGCCGATGATCAAGCCCTCGATGAACTACTTGATCGATTGCAATCTCAGGACCGCGTTGCTCTTGATACCGAATTCCATCGAGAGAAAACTTATTTCCCACGCTTAGCTCTCATTCAGTTGGCCTGGCTTGATGGAATTGCAATCGTTGATCCATTGGCGTGCACTGCATCGAAACTGAGTCGAATCTTTGGTGAAGATCATCTCATTGTTTTGCACGCCGCTCAGCAAGACCTTGATGTGATGTCGCACGCGATGGGCACAATTCCGGCAAGAATCTTTGACACCCAAATTGCCGCTGGTTTCCTTGGCTACTCAACTCCATCGCTCGCTTCGCTTGTTAATTCAGAACTCAAACTTGTTTTGCCTAAAGGTGACCGGCTCACCGATTGGTTGCGTCGTCCTCTCACCGATGGACAGAAGTCATACGCCGCTTCAGATGTTGAGTACCTCTTAGAAATTCACGATCTATTGACTTCCAAGCTTGAGGAACGAAATCGACTGACGTGGGCGACCGACGCGTGTGAAGAATTGCGCAACCGCAAGGTTGGACCTGGCAATCCGGCCGATGCTTGGCAAAAACAAAAAGATGTTCGGGCTCTCAAACCGCGAACTCGCGGAGTTTTGGCGGCTCTGGCCGAATGGCGCGAACGTCGCGCCATGGCCAGTGACATTCCACCTCGCCAAGTGCTTCCCGATTTAGCCCTTCAGGGCATCGCCCAACGCGAGCCCAGCAACTTGGGGGACCTGTCTCAATCTCGAGGTGTCGACGAACGCCACACTCGGGGTGCCATTGGGCAAGAAATCTTGGCCGCAGTTGCTCGCGGCAAAGAAAATCCAGTCGAAATCTCGGCGACCGACGGCGAAGAGGTTGACCGTCATCTCCGTCCGGCGATTACTCTGATTTCGGCTTGGATCAGCGAGGTCGCACGACTTGAGCATGTTGATACCGCCTTGTTGGCTACCCGCACCGACATCGTGGCCTTCTTGCGCAAAGACGCCGACGCACGGCTGTCCACAGGCTGGCGTCGAGACCTGATTGGCGAACAACTCGATGACTTGTTGCAAGGTCGGGCGGGTTTGTCCTTTGACGGCAAAGGTGGCCTCAAAATGATCTCAGCCTCGCCAGGCCTATAGCTCAGTCGCCTTGATTTAGCCCGAAAATGGTCGGGCAGGGCAGTTTCCGAGCCTCTGGGCTACCAATGGCACACTGAAAAAAGACGAAAGAGCCTGAAGTTCCCACATATAGAGATCATTTGGTCCTACACTCTTGAGCGTTCTGTTAGATGACCTCGTCGTGTATCAGAGCCGATTTTGAGTCGGTGCGTCCTGTTTTCAGGCCAGTGCCACCCATTTTCGTAACCATCGCCTACCCCTCTCACAAGTTCGGAGCCCTGCCGTGAAAAAGGGTCGTCATCGTCGTTTCGAAGAAGCGAGAAAATTGAAGCAAGCAGGCCCCAGTGCCTTTGATCTCGGCCTTGGTGGCGGAGACTCGCAACCGCGTTCTCAAGATGATGAGTACGCAGCCTTAGCCGAAAAGTACGGAGTCGTGTTTGACGACGAAGACGAGATTGAGGCTGAGGACGAGGACGACGACCTGGCTTAAGCCGGTTGTCCACAACTGATATGTATACACAACTAAGAAATGTCGCGTTAGTCGCGCACGTCGACCATGGAAAAACAACTCTCGTGGACGCTCTGTTGCGGGCAACCGGAACCTTTGCTGCCCACCAAGCGGTGGTCGATCGTGTCATGGACTCGAATGATCAAGAACGCGAGCGAGGAATCACCATTTTGGCCAAAGCCGCTTCGGTGATCTACAAGGACACCAAGATCAACTTGGTCGACACACCTGGTCACGCCGACTTTGGTGGAGAAGTTGAACGAGCGCTCACGATGGTTGACGGCATTTTGTTGCTCGTCGATGCGGCCGAAGGCCCGCTTCCACAAACTCGTTACGTTTTGCAGAAGGCACTTTCTTTGAACTTGCCAGCCATCGTGGTCATCAACAAGGTTGATCGCGGCGACGCTCGTGCAGAAGAAGTACTCGACGAGGTCTATCAGTTGTTCATCGACCTCGAAGCCGATGATCACCACATCGACTTCTCGGTGATTTCAGCTGTTGCTCGTGAAGGCCGAACCATGGTCGGACTCGGAATGCCGGCCGCTGACGCCGACCTTTCAGCGCTGCTCGACACCATTCTTGAGCGGATTCCAGCTCCGGGCGGAGACGCAACAGCGCCCCTGCAAGCACTCGTCACCAACCTTGATGCCTCTGAATACCTCGGCCGTTTAGCAATTGGTCGTATCTACCAAGGCGTGATGCGTAAGGGTGAAAACGTCGCTCTGCTCGAAGAAGAATTTGCAGAAGGACAACCGCCGTTAAAGCGTCGACTCTCGCAATTGATGGCCTACATGGGCGTCAGTCGAGTCGAAGTTGATGAACTTCGTGCCGGCGACCTTTTCGTCGTTGCAGGCTTCCCCGAAGTAGAAATCGGCGACACCATTGCGTCAGCCGAGACTCCAGTTGCTCTTCCACGACTCACCGTTGACGAGCCCGTGCTGCGCATGACCTTTGGCGTCAACACATCACCGTTCGCTGGCCGTGACGGCAAGTACCTCACGAGCCGTCACTTGATTGACCGCTTGCGTAAAGAAATTCTTGGAAACGTTTCCATTAAGTTGCACGAAACTGATTCAGCTGATGTGATGGAAGTTGCTGGCCGTGGCGAACTGCAACTTGCTGTGTTGATCGAAGGAATGCGACGTGAAGGTTTCGAACTTCAAGTGAGCCGCCCTGAAGTTATTACTAAAGAAGTCAACGGCAAAAAGTTTGAGCCTCTTGAACGAGGCGTCTGTGACGTTCCTGACGAATATGTTGGCGCCGTCACGCAAGCTTTGGCTCCTCGTAAAGGTCGAGTCACCGATTTGCGTTCAGGTGACCCGGGTCGAACAGTCATCACTTTTGAATGTCCAAGCCGTGGCCTCATTGGTTTCCGTTCGCTCTTGATGACCACTACTCGTGGAACTGCGATGTTGCACCAAAACCACGCGGGCTGGATGCCTTGGTGCGGCGAGCTTCCTCATCGTCTCGGCGGAGCAATGATTGCCGACCGTGAGGGAATGGTGACTGCTTATGCGTTAGACAACCTTCAGCTTCGTGGAGAACTCTTCGTGGAGCCAGGCGAGAAAACGTACGAAGGAATGGTTGTTGGTGAAAGCGCACGTGGCGACGAAATGGTCGTCAACGCAGTCCGCGCTAAGGAAAAGAACAACATCCGTACGCACAGTCACGACGATGGAGTCAAACTTGCCGCTCCTCGTATTCACACGCTCGAAACAGCGATCGAATGGATTGCTGATGACGAACTCGTTGAAGTGACCCCGAAAGCAATTCGCGTTCGTAAGCGTTACCTCAATCCCGAAGATCGTCGAAAAGCCTTCAAAAAGGCCAACTAGTTACTTGCTCTTCTTAACCGTCAACACGGGGTGGGGAAGAGCAACCGCAGTTGGGCGTTCAAGAGCTTCGACCAAAAGTTCGTATACCTTCGCGCCGACAGACTCAATGATCTCTTCTTTGAGGTACTTGTAGACCGGCTCTTTGCCAACGAATGCATCAGAGTTATCGGTGCACCACCAATGCAAATCAGAGCCACCGTCGCCCCAGTCGCGTCGTTTCCATTCGCGCACAACCGTGTTGACCCAACCGTTGGTATCGGTGTGATACTCAAGCCGCAAGGGGAGTTGCCAACAAACATTCGGCTTCCAATCGAGCGGTCGTTCATTTGCTTCGGTTGCAGCAATGTGGAACGCACATCCTGCTCCACCTTCAAAGCCGGGACGATTTAAAAAGATGCAAGCCCCATCGACTCGACGAGTCACGGTGTCACCTTCTTTGTTCTTTTTGAGGAAACCTTTTTTCTTGGACTTGTCTTTCATTTGCCAATTTTTGTCGGTGAGCCGTACAACAGCCTTGACCACATTGGCGACGTCGTCCTCATCGACGAAGTGAGCGCCTTCTGAACAGCATCCCTGGTTGAGTTCTGGCGAAGCTACATCCAAAATTCCTTGACAACCTTCACCAAAAATGCACTTCCATGACGAACGCATAAATGTTGCATCGAAGATCCACGACCTTTGCTCTTTCGGATCTTCAAACGACAACATTTCATGCAAATCCTCATGGCGGCCCGACAAACCGGTCACGGGGATTGCTTTGCGCTTTGTGACAGCGGTTGATTTGGATGAATTTTCTTTGGCTGATTTGCTCACACGAATAGGTTATGCCAATAACCCTTATTCCCACGATGAACCTTGGGTATCATTTCGGGGTCATGTCTCCGCAAACTCCCCGCACCGCCAACGAACTGCGCTCGGCCTTTACCCAGTTTTTCGCCGATCGTCAACACACTCCTGTCGGTTCAGCAAGCCTGATCCCTCACGACCCCACAGTCCTTTTCACGGTCGCAGGCATGGTGCCATTCAAGCCGTACTTCGTCGGAGATGAAGTACCGCCGTACAGCAGGGCAGCGACAGTCCAGAAATGTGCACGAGCTGGCGGCAAGCACAACGACCTTGATGATGTCGGTCGTACCAAGCGGCACTTGGTGTTTTTCGAAATGTTGGGCAACTTCTCATTTGGTGACTACTTCAAGGAATCAGCGATCCCTTGGAGTTGGGAGTTCGTCACCGAGAATCTCGGATTTGATGGCGATCGAATTTGGGTGACCGTTCACACCAGTGACGACGAAGCCGAAGCAATGTGGCACGAGCAGGTCGGCGTCCCGATGAATCGCATTCAGCGGCTAGGTGACAAAGATAATTTCTGGCAAATGGGCGACACTGGCCCCTGCGGTCCGTGTTCTGAATTGCATATCGATCGCGGACCAGAGTTCGGCCCCGACGGAGGTCCACTGAACGATCCGCACGGCGATCGATTCATGGAGTTCTGGAACTTAGTTTTCATGCAGTACAACCAGGCCCCCGATGGCACTCGCACGCCACTACCTAAGCCTTCGATCGATACTGGTGCTGGCCTCGAGCGTATTTTGGCTTTGGTGCAAGGAAAAGACAGCGTGTGGGAAACTGACGCAATTTTCCCGATCGTTGAAGCTGCTCAATCGGTGACGGGGGCTACCTACAAGATTGGTGATTACGAAGACCGAGCAAGTTTCTCTCTTCGGGTACTAGCCGAGCATGCACGTTCGAGCACCATGCTCGTCGGCGATGGTGTCTTCCCATCAAATGAAGGACGCGGTTACGTACTTCGTCGCATTATTCGTCGTGCCGTACGCCATGCCTATTTACTCGGAACTGAAAAGCTCGTCATGCCGTCTCTCGTTGAAACGGCAATAGCCACCATGGGCCAGGCATATCCCGAAGTTATTGCACAGAAAGACTTCATCATGGGAGTGCTCACCAAAGAAGAAGAGCGCTTCCGTCAGACACTCAAAACCGGTCTCACCATCTTGGAAGACGAATTGCAATCGGCTGCTAAGTCCAACAAAGTGTTGTCGGGCTCAGCAGCCTTCTTATTGCATGACACCTACGGTTTCCCACTTGAGGTCACTGAAGAAATTGTTCATGAACGCGACCTAGCGATTGACATTGTCGGATTCAACACCGAGATGGACCAGCAGCGCCAACGCGCCAAGGCTGCCCGCAAGGGCGGAGAAATTGACTCACATCGCCACGATTTGTATCGCGAAGTCATGGAACAATCCGGAACCACCGAATTTGTTGGTTACGACCTCGACTCTTGCGAAGCCAAAATTTTGGCCATCGTTCCTGACGATGACGGAACATTTGATCTATTTCTCGATCGCACTCCGTTCTATGCCGAAAGCGGCGGCCAGGTAGGAGATACGGGCTTCATCTACTCCGGAGCCAATCGTTACGAAGTCATCAACACGACTTTTGCTCTACCCGGACTTCGCCGTCACCAGTGTCGAGTTGTTACAGGGATTTTAATGGTGAATCAAAGTGTGAGCGCCGACATCGATGCGACACGGCGATTGGCCATTCGTCGTCACCACACCGCAACGCACATTTTGCATTGGTCGCTACGACAGGTGCTTGGCGAACACGTCAAGCAAGCAGGATCATTGGTTGACGATGAACGCTTACGTTTTGACTTCAGCCATTACGACGCGGTATCTGAAGAAGAGTTACTGCGTATTGAAGAACTTGCGAACAGTCTCACATTGTCGAACGAACAAGTTGATTCAACTGAATCCTCAAAAGATGAAGCGTTGGCCAAGGGTGCGATCGCCTTCTTCGGCGACAAGTACGGAGACCGCGTACGTGTTCTTTCAGCCGGACCTTCTGTTGAGTTATGCGGCGGTACCCACGTTTCTGCGACCGGCGATATCGGAATCATTAAGGTGATTTCTGAAGGTTCAGTGGGTGCAAACCTACGGCGCATTGAAGCAGTCGCCGGTACTAGAACATTGAATCTCCTACAGCACGACCGCCGCGTGATTGCCGATGCAGCGCGTCTCGTCGGAACTGGTCCTGATGAGTTAATGCTCGGTGTCCAACGCAAAGTTGATGACATCAAGGGACTGCAAGATGAGAACAAGTCATTACGTTCTCGATTAGCGGTCACTGCTGCGGCAGCACTTGCCGCTGAAGCCGTCAACGGAATCGTTGTCACTCAGGTTGACGATTTGACACCCGGAGATCTACGAGACCTAACGGTTGCGGTTCGCCAGCAACCCAACGTTCATACGGTCGTCTTGATCGGAGTTTCACCCGGTGGAGGAGTTTCGCTCGTTGGTGCTGTTGATCCAGCCAGCGGAAAGAGCGCCGCACAGTTGATTACTTCGGCTGCTAAAGCAGTCGGTGGTGGCGGCGGAGGTAAAGGCGATATCGCCACTGCTGGTGGAAAGAATCCCGAAGGAATCCCTGAAGCTCTTCGCTTAGCGCAGGAGGCGGCACGCAGCTGATGCGAGCCATCGGACTCGACCTTGGTACAAAACGCATCGGCGTCGCAGTCAGTGATTTTTCAGGCACGATTGCCAGCCCTCATTCAGTCATATTCCGTAGTAAGTCCGTTCGTCTTGATCACCAAAAGATTCTTGATTTAGTCATTGAAGAAGAAGCCGAGATTGTTGTGGTCGGCCTACCGCTCTTAATGTCTGGTGGCCATGGTCCAGCAGCAAAAGCCGCCACCACAGAAGCTCGACGACTCAGTACGGTTCTATCTGTGCCCGTAGAAATGTTTGATGAGCGAATGACCACCGTCGCAGCCGACCGTGTTTTGAAGGAAGCCGATCTCAGCGCCACTGCTCGTCGTCAATTTGTTGACAAAGTTGCCGCTGCCATCATGCTGCAAGCGTGGCTCGAAAGACGTCGCAACTCATGAGTAGAGACAGTTCGACAGGTGATGAATTATCACAAGACCCGTATCAGGTCCTTCCTAAAATTCATGTTTCCGGGTCTCTGATTTCTAAATCTCCGAACAGAAAAATCCTCAATCGCTTAGCGCTCGGTCTCGCGGCGGTTCTCGCGATCGTGGCAGTTGTTTACGGTGGTTATCAATTTTGGTATTTGCGTCAGGTCAACCCACCAGGAGATCCAGGTGCAGCCGAAATCTTTACGGTGACCGAAACAGATGACTTAGTTTCGGTGAGTAAACGACTCGAACAAGAAGGTTTCATCGTCAATGATTCCGTTTTTCGTTCGTACGTTTCGTCGAAGGGCGGACTTGTTGTTGCTGCTGGTTTTTACACCTTGAAACCTCAAGATCACGTCGGGAACATTCTGCGAGTTCTACGAACACCGCCGAACGAAACTTTGACCAAGATCACCTTCCCCGAAGGTTTTACTTTGCAGCAAATGGCACAGCGTCTTGGCGAAGTTGTGAAGTCGATCAAAGAATCTGACTTCCTCGCCAAGACGGGTGACACCCTGGCGGAGATTTCGGCCGTCCGTTCGGTCTATCAACCTGATGCCACTACAACTCTTGAAGGCCTTCTCTTTCCTGACACCTACCTCATCAGCGGTGACGAAACTGCGACACAGGTCGCTCAGCAAATGCTCAAACTGATGGAACGTGTGGGAAGACAAGAAGGACTTGACGATTCTTTGAATTCCGTCGGTCTGAGCCCTTACGAGGTGTTGACAATCGCTTCAATCATTGAACGCGAAGCCAAAGTTCCCGAAGATCGGGCAAAAATCTCGCGGGTGATCTACAACCGTCTTTCTTTAGGCATGCCTCTTGAAATTGACGCCACTCTTTTGTACAAGCAAAATCCTGATTTGCCATTCGTGGAATTGAAGGCCATTGACAGTCCGTACAACTCGTACATCCATACGGGATTACCGCCAACACCTATTTCCAACCCTGGACGTGCCGCAATTAATGCTGCTTTGAATCCCGCGCCGAACCCTTCCGCAGGAGACCCAATCTGTCGCGAAATCACCGATGGATCACCTTGCATGTACATCTACTATGTGTTGTCTGACAAAGACGGACATCATGTGTTCGCCGCAACATTGGCCCAGCATCAAGCCAATGTTCAAGCGGCGATCATTGCAGGGGTTCTCTGAAATGACTTCAACTCAACAGATTTTTGAAAAGGCACTGAGCGGACAACGCATGACTAGCAGCACTTCAATCGCTGCCGTCATTGGCGACCCCGTCAAGCACAGTTTGTCTCCGGTCATTCATAACGTTGGTTTCCAATCACTCGGAATTGATTGGGTGTATGTCGCTTGCGAAGTCAAGGAGGGTGAGGCTCAGTCTGCCCTAGATGCGATGAAGACTCTTGGGCTGCGCGGTTTGTCGGTCACGATGCCTCACAAAACCGCGATCGCTTCTCTCGTTGATTCGGTGAGTCCAGCCGCGCAAGCACTGCACAGTGTCAATACCGTCGAAGTCGCTGCAGACGGCTCATTGATCGGTCACAGCACCGACGGTGAGGGACTTGTGGCAAGCCTCAAAGAACAGGGTGTCGGCGTCAAGGGTAAAACGATTTTGATTCTTGGCGCAGGGGGAGCATCTCGCTCGGTGATCGATGCACTACAACGTCACGAGTGTCAGCAGATTTTTGTTGCTAACCGTTCACTTGACCACGCACAGACTGCTGTTGCGTTGGCACCCGCGATCGCCGAGGTGGTCTCAATTGCCGACGTTGCCGCTCTTTCTGAAGCAGCCACGAATAGCGACATCATCATCAATGCCACGAGCGTCGGCATGACCAAGAGCCGAGAAGTCGTGCCCGGAAAAGTGTCAGCGAGCCCGATACCCATCGACCACATTCGCTCCAATCACATCGTGTTGGATTTGGTCTATCACCCCATCGAGACCGAACTTTTACGCTTCACCCGCAGCCGCGGGGCGCAGGCCATCGACGGTCTCGGCATGCTGGTTCACCAAGCGGCACTTCAACAACAGATCTGGACTGGCCTTGTGCCCAATGTGTCCGATATGTACCAAGCAGCATTACAGGCGCTTGCGTGAGACAGCGGTAACCTGACTCCCAATGTTGCGCTACCTCACCGCCGGCGAGTCCCATGGTCAAGCCTTAGTCGTTATTGTCGAAGGTCTTCCTGCTGGGTTGCCAATCACTGTTGAAGATATCCAGATTGAATTGTCACGGCGGCGTCTTGGTTATGGTCGTGGACCGCGCCAAAGGTTTGAAAAGGACGAGGTCACCTTGGTCGGTGGCGTTCGCCACGGGCGAACTCTTGGTTCACCAGTTGCCATTGAAATTAAGAACAGCGAGTGGTTCCGCTCAGACAAATGGCACAAAGAAATGGACCCAGCACCCGGCGCTACTGCCGATCCGTTGACAAAGGTTCGACCCGGCCACGCCGATCTCGCTGGTATGCAGAAGTACGGGTTCACTGACGCTCGAGATGTACTTGAACGTGCGAGCGCTCGCGAGACTGCAGCTCGAGTTGCGGCAGGAGCCTTAGCAAAGGCTTTACTTCGTACGATTGGTGTCGAGGTCATCTCACATGTGATTTCGATGGGCACAGCCAAATCTGATGGCAGCAAGCGTCCGACACCATCTGATCTCCATCAAGTCGACGAATCTCCGGTTCGAAGTTTTGATTCTGAGGCAGGCGATCGCATGGTCACAGAAATTGAACAAGCCGCTAAAGAAGGTGACTCACTCGGTGGCATCGTTGAAGTACTTGCCTACGGTGTACCCGTTGGACTTGGTTCGCATGTGCACTGGGATCGCAAGATCGATGCGTTACTTGCTCAAGCAATCATGAGCATCCAAGCTGTGAAGGGCGTAGAAATCGGTGACGGTTTTGAAGTAGCGACCCGTCGTGGCAGCAATGGTCACGATCCGATTCATTGGGACGCAGCAAAAGAGAGTTTTGTTCGTACTGGAACTCTTGCTGGCGGAACCGAAGGCGGCATTACAACCGGAGAACTTCTCGTTGTACGCGCTGCGATGAAGCCACTCGCCACGCTCAATAAACCAACGTTGCCCACTGTTGACGTCATCACCAAAGAAGCAGGGGTCTCGTTCAAAGAACGCACCGACGTCACTGCGGTTCCAGCGATGGGCGTCGTGGCCGAGACAATGGTGGCTTTGGTTCTTGCAGCCGAGGCCCAACGTAAATTCGGTGGCGACTCCGTTGCTGAATTCGTCCGCAACGCGAAGTCGGCGACTCAACCTTTATGAACCCACCGACTTCACCAGCACCCCATTTGGTGTTAGTGGGTCTGATGGGTACTGGCAAGAGCACAGTTGGTCGTCGTATCGCCCACAAATTGGGCTGGGAATTTCTTGATACCGACGATGAGATCACCCGAACAACGGGCCGTACAGTGCGCCAGATTTTCGAAGCAGAAGGCGAGGAGTACTTTCGTCAGTTAGAACACGAAGTGCTCGCCGCATCTTGGCAACTTTCGACTCCACATGTGATCGCTGGAGCTGGTGGAATCATTCTTCGCGCCGACAACCGCGACTTATTGAAGACCGCACAGCATGTTGTCTGGCTGAATGCACCTTTGCCTGTCTTGATTGAACGTATCGGTCAGCGAGCAGCCAAAGGTGATGGTCATCGACCCTTAATTGATGGCAATCCAGCTGAGAGACTGCATAAGTTGTACGTTGAACGCGAAAGTCTGTACCGCGAAGTTTCATCAGTTGAAATTGATGTGGAAGGCTTACAGGTACAAGAAGTCATTGACAAAGTTTTAGTGGAGACTGGATTGGAGGCGAACTCATGACAACCCATCGCATTGATGTTCGACTCCCTGGTCGGGAGTACCCAGTTTTGATTGGCCATGGCGTTAATC
>Ga0114977_10000854_pt1 | contig 20268 bp, 19 predicted proteins | sample S_130805_MF_Meta_FD_87026 | JGI IMG/M metagenome (GOLD analysis project Ga0114977, IMG submission 87026) | Freshwater microbial communities from Lake Simoncouche, Canada to study carbon cycling - S_130805_MF_MetaG | ecosystem: Environmental > Aquatic > Freshwater > Lake | place: Lake...
GATTGCCACCTTGGGTGCGGCAGAAGAACCGATTGCCAGTATTAATCTGGTCATCATTCAGCCTTTATTTTCAACCGCTAACGTCGATCAAAAATACAAAGAAGTTGAAATTAAAGCAGGGAATATCGCTAGAATTGAGTTGAGTCAGGGGGGAGCTTGCTTAAAATAGCGTTAGACAGCTGAGGTAAGTTGAATGAGTTGTGTGAGCTTGTTTGCGTATTGTGGATCAGTCGCATAACCTCCTTTTTGGAGGGCTTGCGCATATTCGGCTGGATTTTGACCATTGCCAATCACGTTGTCATAGCGAGGGTTGCTGCGGATGAGTTTGGTGAAATCTTTAAATGATTCGGCATAGGAATCATAGGCTCTAAATTTTTCTATGCGCTGTTGTTTTTCGCCATTGATGTATTCGGTGGTGGTGGTCGAAACCACTTTCCCTTTCCAATCGCCAGTCGCTTTTATCCCAAATAGATTGAAACTATTGGTGCCATCTTGGCCCTTGATTTCACGTTTCCCCCAACCACTTTCTAAGGCTGCTTGGCCAATTAAGTATTGCGCTGGAATACCCGAGGCGGTGCTAGCTTCTTGCGCAGCGGAGGCCATATTTTGTTGGAATGCTTTCTTGCTTTGCGTTAAAGTAGATACGCTTGAAATATTGCCAATTGATTCATTACGTGGTGTTTTATTGTCTGGATCAAAGTTCGTCATCGACATTTCTAACTGAGTATTCGGCTGATTATCCGTATTGCTGGCGTTTATCGCGGTTAGATTATTTTGATTCATTGCGGCCACGGCTTGGTAGCGAGCAATTTGATCAGCGCCTGCAGATTTAGCCGTTGCGGGTGAATTGCTGGCGCTACTTTCTGGCGTGACAGCGGCGGTTTTAGATAATTGCTTAGCTAAGACTTCAGCTAAACCAATGCCTCGGTTGGCTAAATTTTGACTGAGTTGTTGATCGAGCATCGCGGTAAAGCTACGACTTTGTTCGCTATCAAGCGGGCCATCTTGAGGTGTGGCGTCGCGCATACTTTTCAGCATCATGTTCATAAACATCGCTTCAAATTGGCGAGCGGTGGCCTTAATCGCTTCCGGCGAATTATCCTTGGCTGCCCGGCGTAAATCATTCAGGCCATTGGCATCTAGTGCTATATTGCCCGATAAATTTGCCGACTCAATCATAATTAAATAACCTCAATTTCTGCGTGTAGCGAACCAGACGCTTTCAACGCTTGCAAAATGGATAGTAAATCTTGCGGTGAGGCGCCGATGGCATTAAGCGCTTTGACCACGTCAGCTAAGGAAGCACCGCTGTCTATCAACATCACTTTTCCAGGTGTTTTGTTAATTTCAATTTGCGATGATTGCGTGGTGACGGTCTTACCGTCGGAGAAGGCGCCAGGCTGGCTGACCATCGGCGTGGTGCGAATAGTGACCGACAAATTACCGTGAGAAACTGCGCAAGTATCTAAGGTAACCGACTGATTCATAATAACTGAGCCAGTTCGCGCATTCATAATAATTTTAGCAGCCGTTTTGGCAGGGCTGACGGTAATCGATTCTAGTTTTCCTAAGAAAGTGACTCTGTCATTGGCATCGTCAGGGATTTGAACGTGAATAACGCGGGCATCTTGGGCTGCAGCGGTGTTGCTGCCAAAAAATTGGTTAATCGCTTCGACCACTAGGCTAGCAGTGGAAAAATTAGTTTCCAACAGTTCTAAGTTGATGAGCTTGGTTTCACCTAAGCCACTTGCCAAGGCGCGCTCCACCGTGGCACCGCCGGAGATTCGTCCGACACTTAAATGATTAACGGTAGTGGAGCTACCGTTGGCAGACGCTTCAACGCCGCCGACGACTAAGTTGCCTTGTCCTATCGCATAAACTTGGCCATCGGCGCCTTTTAAGGGGGTCATCAGCAAAGTGCCACCGCGTAAACTTTTGGCATTACCGATCGATGAAACAGTGACGTCTAAGGTTTGCCCCGGTTGCGCAAAAGCGGGCAGGGCGCTGGTGACCACTACGGCGGCGACGTTTTTGAGTTGCAAGTTGGTACCGGGCGGCAGGTTGACCCCCAGTTGTTGCATCATGCTAATCATGCTTTGAACGGTAAATGGCGTTTGCGTCGTTTGATCGCCGCTACCATCCAAGCCAACAACGAGCCCATATCCGATCAATTGGTTGGAACGAACACCTTGTATGCTGGCGATATCTTTGATGCGTTCTGCCTGCGCCGGCATCGTCGATAGCAGGCCCAAGCCACATAGCAGCAAATTAAGTAAGTTTAAAACGTTACGAATTTTCAACATAAGCGGGTGCCTCTTAGAAAGGAAGAATGCTCATAAATGCGCGTTGAACAAAGGTCATGATTTGAGCGGTATCAATGTGCGTGCCGGTGCGATACTCAACTTTGGCATCGGTCACTTGGTTGGAAGCAATGGTATTACCGGGTTTAATGAAATCAGGATTGATCACACCTGAAAAACGTACATATTCAGAGCCTCGATCTAGCGCAATTTCTTTTTCGCCACTGACCACTAAGTTGCCATTTTCTAGCACTTCGATCACGGTGACGCCGATGCTACCGCTAAAGTTATTGCTGGCTGAAGTATTAGATTTGTCTTGGTTGTCTATCGATGAGGTCGCTTTAAATCCAACAGGTATACCAATAGCACTATTCAAACTATTAATATTGCCCGTTTTGCTAGAGGATCCCACCCCACTTTTGCTGGCGCTAGTGCTTTCGACTATATTGATCGTGACGATATCGCCTACGGCATGGCTAATGCGATCTTCAAATAATGGCCTAGATAATTGTGTTTGGTAAATACTGCCTGAGTTATTCAAAATCCTAGTGCGCGGCGTCGGTTTTGCGGTGAGTGGCGTTTTGACGATCGTTTCTGGCACTGAGGTGCAAGCAGACATCAATAGCGTTAACGCAAGCACTAATAACGTGGTTTTTCCGTGATTGGATGCTGGAATAAGTTGAGTTTGCATAGTAACGCCCCTTCGATTTTTATAGCCGCTGAATCGGTGCAGCTAAATGGATATGAGCCTATTTTATTGCCAAGGTGCGCTATTCAATTTGCCGATAAGCGGGAATATATAGCCGCTTATCGTGCTTTTAATCATCTGGCTGCCGCGTAAACTATTGAGTTAGAAATTCATGATCTTCTTGGAGTCGCCATGTCACTTAATTTTAATTATCGATTATTTATAAGCTGCCTAGGTCTGCCACACGGTTGGCGAATGATGGGGCTATTAAGTTTCTTAGGGTTGGTATTGATGAATTCCTCATATGCCGCTGAACCGATATTTATTAAACAAAATCCTATACTTATTCAACAAAAGGTTGAAGAGTATTTACGTATTCAAAGCCAAGGCGCACCAGGAAAAGTGGTGGTGACGGTGGGCGCGGTAGATTCACAATTGAAGCTGGAAAGATGCGTTGCGTTAGAGGCCACTTTGCCGAGCGGGAGTCGCGCGTGGGGCAAAACGACCGTCGCCGTGCGCTGCACAACACCGAGTCAATGGACGATTTATGTGCAGGCGAACGTGAGTATTTTTGCTGATTATTTGGTGGCATCGGTGCCGCTTGCGCAAGGAAAAGTGATTTCACTCGGTGATATTACGTTTATCAATGGCGATTTAACCACCTTGCCCGCTGGTATTTTTACCGATGTCGCGCCCGTGTTGGGACAAGTGTTGAGTTCATCCTTAAGCGCTGGCAGCGTATTACGGCAAGATATGTTGCGGAGTCCGTTAGCGATTATGCAAGGTCAAAGCGTCCGCTTGATGACGAATGGCAATGGCTTTAGTGTGTCAACGCTTGGCTATGCTTTGGGCAATGCGAGTATTGGCCAAATGGTGCAAGCTAAGACCGCGAGCGGTAAAGTCGTGAGTGGTATTGTTAAAGGAAATGGTGAAATAGAAGTTAATTACTAGTGGGTGCTTTGTAAAAAAACCGTTTAGTGTTAAAGTTTGATTATAAATTGTCGATAAGTGTGCATCGGCAGTTGTCGTATAACTGCATTAGGCGTGATAGACCATGAAAATTGATGAATCATTATTGAAAACTCCAGCGTTGCCACCGGCAACGCCGCTCGGCAATGCTCATAAAAGCAATGTCGCCAGTAAAGCTGATACTGATAATGACAGTGCTGATAAAGTGACCATTTCGAAGCAGGCTCGTGAATTAAAATCACTTCAGACTCAAGCGACTGGTGAAGGATCATTTGACGCACAGAGAGTCGCTGCTATTAAAGAAGCTATTATGAATGGCACTTTTAAAGTGGATGCAAGCAAAGTGGCTGATGGCTTGATTAGTGCGACCAGAGATTTTTTGATTCGATAATCTAGTTAAATGATGGCATCAAAAAAACCGGCTGAAGCCGGTTTTTTTATGGGTGCTTAGTCATTCAATCGCCAGCGTTATTGAAGTAGCTGCGTAAATTTAGCGGCAATCATCGGTTCGCTAAATTGTTCGTTGACCCAAATAGGGCCTTGCGCTTTCATTTTTACGCGTAATTCTGGATCGTTGACTAATTGAATAATCGCCTCTTTCCAAGCGTCAATGTCGCCCGGTGGTAGCAGCAAACCCGTCACGCCTGCTTGTAGCGTTTCGGGAATGCCACCGCGATTGCTGCACAACACGGGTACGCCGCAAGCTTGGCCTTCAATTGAGGCGCGACCAAAGGTTTCTTTGCCGATGGTGGGGAAGGCCAAAATATCAATTGCCGCAAAATATTCACGCACATCGCTCGCCCACGGTTGCCGTTGATGGTGAGAGGCAAATTCGCCGTCTTGCGTATAGCTAACAAATTCATCGGCTTGATATCCACCACCGACCCACAACACTTTTAATTTAGGCACGAAAGGTATCGCTAAATTAGCCGCATCCGTCAGTTGATAAATGCCTTTGTCCCGATGAAAGGCACCGACAAAACCGAGCACAATATCGTCTTCAGCATAGCCAAGTTTTGCGCGACTTTTAATTCTCAAGGCTGGGTCTGGATGAAAGTGAGTCAAATCGAGCGGGTTGTACAACATCTGAATGCGCTCGGCTGGCACGCCGCGTTCGATGAATTGTTCGCGCATGAAATTTGAAATAACAATAAAGCGATCGGCCAGTTGCGGAATGTAGCGATGAGTCAGCGGCTTCATCACATAATCCATGTGTTTGAAAAGCGCCAGTTTAATGTTGAGCGTTTTCGCCATTACCGCTAACGGCCAATATTCTTTGCTGTAGCTGCCAATAATCCAATCTGGCTTGAAGCTTTGACAGGCGCGCCACAGCGCAAAAATTCCTCTAGGATCAAAGGCGTTGCGGAAAGTGCCGTGAAATAGGGTGATGCCGGAATCTTTCAATCCATTGTGAATAATGGTGTCAGGATGAACCAGTGCGGCGACCTCGTGGCCGGCATTTTTCATCGCACGGTTGAGGCTGATAAAATGATTTTCAGTGCCGCCGCCGCCGCGATTGGTGCCTACGAAAAGCAATTTCATCCGCGCTGATCCTCGTATTTTGAAAATAATTTCATTAAAAATAAGTGCGGCAAAGTGGAGCCAGAAACCAAAATGCGACAGAATTGAAACGGATCGCTACCGCTACGAGCACGTCCACGCTGAGTGGTGGTGGCCGCGGCATAACCCGCTTGGCGCACGGCTTCCACGGTGCGTGGGTCAAAATCGCCGTAGGGATAACAAAACTGGGTAATTTCTTGCCCCATCAAGGTTGATAAGTCAGTTTTGCACTGGCTGATTTCCAGTTGCAAAGCGTCATCGGCACAGTTTGGCAAGTGCGGATGCGTGCAAGTATGCGCACCAATTTCCATTCCACCGTCTTGCCAAGCGTGAAGTTGCGCCTCGTTCATCAATGGTTTATGGACATTGAGCGCAGCCGCATCCCAATCATTATATTGACCAATCCGCTGACTGACGGCATAACAAGTGGCGCTAAAATCATAGCGTTGTAGCACCGGCAAGGCTTGTTCTAAGGTATCAACGTAACCGTCATCAAAGGTGATGGCGACCACCCGACCCCGTTTTTCGCCGCGTAAATAAGGCATTGCCGCCGACATCGATAAACCTTTATAACCCAGCCAACTCAGCAAACGCATCTGCATGGCAAAAGCGCGCGGGCGAACATACAGCCCGCGCAAGCTGGCCCCGACGGGTGGTTCGCCGAGGTTGTGGTACATCAAGATTGGAACAATGCTCAAGCTTTGCTGACCAATTCGCGGAGGACGTAAGGCAGAATGCCGCCGGCACGGTAATAATCCACTTCGATCGGTGTATCAATTCGCAATAACAAACTGACCGTTTGCTGGTTGCCATCGGTGCGATGAACGGTGAGCGTCACGTTTTGTTGTGGTTTGAGATCGCCTTCGATGCCGCAGATGTCGAAAGTTTCATTGCCGCTCAGATTGAGGCTGTCTAAGGTGTCATTGCCTTTGAATTGCAGCGGCAACACGCCCATCCCAACCAAATTGCTGCGATGAATACGCTCGTAGCTCTTGGCGATAACCGCTTTTACGCCCAACAATTGGGTGCCTTTTGCGGCCCAATCGCGACTGGAACCGGTACCGTATTCTTCGCCGGCAAAAATAACGGTCGGCGTACCATCGGCAATATGACTCATCGCGGCATCGTAAATCGCCATTTGTTCGCCGTTATAAACGGTGTAACCGCCTTCGATTCGGCTGCCATCCGCATTCGCCGGCAACATCAAATTTTTAATCCGTACGTTAGCAAAAGTGCCGCGCATCATCACTTCATGATTACCGCGTCGCGAACCGTAACTATTGAAATCTTTCACCGCAACCTGATGTGCTTGCAGGTATTTGCCGGCTGGCGTAGTCGGTTTAAAACTACCTGCTGGGCTGATGTGATCGGTGGTGACTGAATCGCCCAACAGCGCCAACGCTTTCGCGCCTTTAATTTCGCCCACTTTTGGTGCAGCGGCATCAAAGAACGGTGGACGCGCGATGTAAGTTGAATTATCCCATTGATAAACGTTGCCGGTGGGTGCCGAAATCGCATTCCACAAAGGCAAATCTTTGGTCAAATCGCTGTACAGTTTTTGGTAAATCGCTGGATCAGTGGCGAATTTCATCATCGTGTCAACTTCATGGCTATTGGGCCAGATGTCTTTCAGGAAAACCGGTTGACCATCGCTAGCAATGCCGAGCGCTTCCGTATCCAGATTGATATTCATTTTGCCCGCAATCGCGTAGGCGACAACCAGCGGGGGTGAGGCCAAGAAATTGGCTTTCAAATTAGGATGAATGCGTGCTTCAAAATTGCGGTTACCAGACAACACGGCGGCACAGATCAAACCATTATCGGTAATCGTTTTGTCGATATCGTCACGCAGCGGGCCGGCATTGCCGATACAGGTGGTGCAACCATAAGCAGCCACGCCAAAACCCAGTTTTGCCAGCGGCTCTAACAAACCCGCATTGCTCAAATATTCGGTGACCACGCGCGAGCCCGGTGCCAACGTTGTTTTGATATGCGGCGCAACCTTCAAGCCTTTAGCGACGGCTTTTTTAGCCAACAAACCAGCAGCGAGCAACACGCCAGGATTAGACGTATTGGTGCAAGAGGTAATCGCTGCGATCAACACATCCGCATTGCCAATTTCCAACCCATCTTTGCCGGTAGGGTAACGTTGTGTCAGTTTTTCGGCGGGTTGATTGAAACCATTGTCAGCAATTGGTTTGCTAAACAAGCTATTGAAAGTTTCTTTCATGCTCTTTAAAGCGATGCGATCTTGCGGACGTTTTGGTCCAGCCAGCGACGGTTCGATTGAATCCAAATCTAATTCCACCACATTGCTGTAGTCAATGCTGCCGGCGGCTGGCATGCCGAATAAACCTTGTGCTTTAAAATAGGCTTCGAAGGCGTCCACTTCCTCGGCGCTGCGACCGGTGTTGCGCATAAAATTAACGGTCACTTCATCAACTGGGAAAAAACCCATCGTCGCACCATATTCTGGCGCCATATTAGCGATGGTGGCGCGGTCTGGCAGGGTGAGGGCGGAGGTGCCGGCACCAAAAAACTCGACAAATTTGCCGACCACTTTTTGTTTACGCAGCATTTCGGTGACAGTCAGCACTAAATCAGTCGCGGTGACGCCTTCACGCAATTTGCCTTTTAAATGCACGCCAACCACGTCTGGCGTTAGGAAATAAACCGGTTGTCCCAACATGCCGGCTTCCGCTTCAATCCCGCCGACGCCCCAACCGACAACGCCAATACCGTTAATCATGGTGGTGTGACTATCGGTGCCGACTAACGTATCAGGATAATAAACGCCGTCTTTTTGCAGTACGCCGCGTGCCAGATATTCCAAATTAACTTGGTGAACGATGCCGATGCCTGGTGGCACAACTTTAAAAGTATCAAATGCTTGCATGCCCCACTTCATAAAACGGTAGCGCTCGGTATTGCGCTCAAATTCTAATTCCATATTGATTTTGAGTGCGTCTGGATTGTTATAGCTGTCGATTTGAACGGAGTGATCAACGACCAAATTAACGGGTACCAACGGCTCAATAATTTTAGGATCTTTGCCCATGCTGGCGGCGGCATCGCGCATGGCAGCGAGGTCGGCCAGTAGCGGCACACCGGTAAAATCTTGCAAAACAATGCGCGCAACCACGAAAGGAATTTCTTCGGTGCGGTCGGCGTTGGCCTGCCAATTAGCCAATTGACGAACGTGCGCTTCGCTGACTTTTTTATCATCATAATTGCGCAACACCGCTTCTAGCACGATCCGAATCGACACTGGTAGGCGCGAGATCGGACCAACACCGGCGGCTTCGAGTGCCGGCAGCGAATAAAAAGTAGCTTGCTGGCCAGACGCCAAGAGGAAAGTTTTGCGGGTGCTGAACAAATTGTGAGTCATGGTAATCGCTCCGATGCCTTATAAATTAAAGTAAACCCTAAGCTATTTCTAAAGCCGTTATTGTGCCAATTAGCTGCGTTGAATCTGTGATCGACGCATTTTACTCGCTAGTCGCGGCGAGTTGATTCTTCATACTAAAAAAATTTACCGCAACCGCCTCATCTCGTGTGCGTTTAAACGGCGGCAGGCTTTGCCAAATCCGTTTCCCATACTGTTTTTCGATCAACCGCGGATCAGAAATCATCAGCACGCCGCGATCGTTTTCGTCACGAATCAGGCGTCCGGCACCTTGTTTGAGGTTAATAATGGTGCGCGGCAATTGATATTCCATAAAAGCGTTGCGTCCTTGTTGGGTGATTTGTGCAATTCTCGCCGCCAAGACAGGATCGTCGGGTGGCGAAAACGGTAGCTTATCAATCACCACCAGCGACAGCGCTTCACCGCGAACGTCGACGCCTTCCCAAAACGATTGGCTGCCGAGCAAAACTGCGTTGCCGTGCTCCCTAAATCGCGTCAGCAATTCGTTGCGCGAGGCTTCGCCTTGCATTAAAAGCGGATATTTTAAATTTTTTCGATCGAATTCTGCCAGCAATAAATCGTAGGCACGCTGCATCGCACGCAAACTGGTGAACAGTAAAAATGCGCGACCTTCGCTGGCTTATATCAGCGGCAAAGCAGCGCGAACCACGGCTTCTGTATAACCGTCGCTATTTGGTTCGGGCAAGTTTTGCGGCACATACAATAAAGCCTGATTTTGATAATCAAATGGACTATCCCAGCAGGCGGTTCGCGCTTTTAATAAGCCCATTTCTTTTTGATAATGAGAAAAATCTTGCTTCACTGCCAAGGTGGCGGAGGTGAAAATCCAAGCTCGCGCGTTACCGTCAATTTGCTTGGCAAATATTTCGGCGATCGATAAGGGCGTGGTATTGAGTTGCAATGAATGGTGGAAAACTTCCAGCCATTTCACCGTGTCGTTGGCCGCCTCATCTTGCCATCGTTTTAATTGCTCAACTAATGCTTGCGCCCGTTGCCAGCAATTATCTAAGCCTTCGCTCCGTTCCGCCTGTTTTTCTAATAAACCGGTGATGTTGGCTAATTTTTCGCTCAGCTTTTTTAAGGTTGGGGCAAAATCTTTAAACGTTTCAGTGGCGCTGGCGGGTAGTCGGCCTTCTTTTTTAAAGACTAAACGCAGATCACGCGCGGCTTTTTCTAATTCGTCGCAGGATTTAGGTAAAGCGGCAAAATCTTTGGCGCTAGTAATCGCTTCGATTCGCACATCGCTCGCTAAATCTAATAATTGCGACGTGGATAAATTGTCGCCAAAAAACAAGCTGGCCGTTTCGGGCAATTGATGCGCTTCGTCAAAAATGACGGTATTGCAGACAGGCAATAATTCGGTGACACCTTCGTCGCGCAACATCACATCGGCAAAAAATAAATGGTGATTAACCACGACCACATCCGCTTCCATCGCTTCTTTTCGCGCTTTCAGCACAAAACAATCGCTGTGACGCGGGCATTCTTGACCCAAACAATTATCGCGAGTGGAGGTGACGTGCATCCAAATGGGCGCATTTTCGGCGACATCGGCTAAACCACTTTTATCGCCAGTTTGGGTGATTTTTGCGTATTGCTGGATCTTGCTGAGATGCCGAACATCTTCGCGCGTTTTGAATAAGCCATTCGATTGCGCCAATTCCAAATGGTAGTGGCACACATAATTGCTGCGACCTTTTAACAGCGCCAAGGTCACGCCCGCTTTTAGTGCGTTACGCACCGTTGGCAAATCTTTTTGAAATAATTGATCTTGTAAGTTTTTGGTACCAGTGGAAATAATGACTTTACCGCCATTTAATAACGCAGGCACCAAATACGAAAATGTTTTACCGGTGCCAGTACCGGCTTCGGCGATTAATTGACCGTTGGTGGCGATCGTTTCGGCAATAGCCTGAGCTAATTCCATCTGCTGGGGGCGGCTACGAAAATTCTGAATATTGTTAGCAAGCGCCCCGGTGGGGGAAAATATTTCAGCGAGTTTGTCGGCGTTAAGCAAAATAGTTGGACGGGTAGCGTTGAGCGAATAAAGGTTAGAAAAACTGTAATGGCAATTTTACGCGAGCGCGGCTAGGTCGCGGGAAAATAATTGTCGTTCATTTTGAACTTTAATTAGCAAGACCTAGTCGGAGTCCGGTTATTATGAAGCCACGCGCATTTTTGAATGCTTGATTATAATTTTTTTGATTTTTGTCAAGTTTGAAAAATTAAATTTTCTGATAAAATTTACGGATGATTAAAAACCCATAAAAAATGAACGCCACTGTAGAAAAAATTAAAATTTGGGATTTGCCGGTTCGCTTATTCCATTGGACCTTGGTGCTTGGCTTTGTGACGGCCTATTTGTTGGCCGACAATCATTTATTAAATTGGCACGTCCTGATGGGTTATTTTCTCTGTGGCTTGCTAGCGTTTCGCTTTGTTTGGGGTTTTATTGGTAATCAATATGCACGGTTTAAATCGTTCATTTTTACCCCGGCCGAAACGGTTGCTTATATGAAATCGTTGCGCGCAAAGGCGCCAATTCATTATTACGGCCATAATCCCGCTGGTGCGCTGATGGTTTTCGCGCTAATGGCGGCGTTGACGATGATTTTTTTATCTGGACTTTTATCCTTGGGAACGATTGACTTTGAAGGACCTTTTTCATTTCTAGGTAATGTTGTTAGTGATGAAACGAGTTACTTTTTTAGGCATTTGCATGATTGGCTGGTAAACGGCACCTTGCTGTTGATTCCCTTACATCTGTTAGGCGTGATTCAAGGCGGTTTGCAACACAAAGAAAATTTAGTTCGCGCGATGGTGACCGGTTGGAAAGTCACCGTCACGTCCGCTCAAAAACATTAGTCATTTAATCGAGGAGGAAGTAATGGGAAATAAAATGAAATTCACTTTGCTGGCGGTCAGCATTTGCTTGGCAACTGGTTCAAGCATGAGTCATGCGTCTGAAGCTGCGTTGAATTTGTCGTTGCCGTCAGCCACGATCATTAACCAAGATGCTAAATTTTTCTTAGCTGCGAATGAATCGAGCGCAACGCCCGAACAAAAAGCGGCTGCCAAAGCAGTGGCTAAAACCACACCAGAATATGATGCGCCTTTGTGGGCGGGCAGTAACCTGCATAAATATTTAGGCTTGGCGACCATCGGCGCAGCCTTAGGAACCATGATGTCAGCGCCGGAAGGTTGTGAGCATAATTGTTCTGCTACTGCAGCTCCCCGAGATACAAACGGTGCTCACGCCACGATGGCCAAAACGACGGCTGTTTTAGCCGCAGCAACGGTGGTCACCGGTTTGGTTGCGCATTGGGATGACTTCGCTTTAGAAGATGGTTGGACAGATCCAGACAACTTACACGTTTTATTGGGTACCGCCGGCGCCGTTTTGTTGGGCTATGCAACTATGGTGTCTGCCAATTCGTCGACACCCGTGAGTCACGCCGGTATGGCTGAATTAGGCGCGCTCGGTATGGGTGTGGCGATTGCTTTGACTTGGTAATTAAGAGGAAATAATGAAAATTTCGATCAAACTTTTTGTAGCGTCAGCCGCAATGGCAGTCGCAACTAGCAGTTGGGCGACACCCGCGACAGATTCGTTGCTGGCGCAATATAAAGCGGCCGGTGTCACTAAAATTGACACGACTAAAGCTAAACGTGATTGGGCTAGGGAAGTAAAAAATGAGGAAGGTGAAGTATCATCTTGTTCAACGTGTCATGGCACCGATTTAACTAAGCCAGGTGCGCATGAAAAAACTAAAAAAGTAATCGAACCGATGTCGCACAAGGTAAACGTTGAGCGTTTTACCGAAGAAAAGAAAATTGAAAAATGGTTCAAGCGCAACTGCAAAGAAGTTTGGAGTCGTGAATGTACCGCTCAGGAAAAGGCTGATTTCTTGTCTTTCCTGATTAGCCAATAATTCGGAGATCATCATGAATAAATATCAAATTAAAGCATTCGTAATTTTGGCCGGCTTATTGTCAGTTGGCAGCGTTCAAGCGGAAGAGGATTTGTTGTCGTCAATTTTCTCGCGTCATAAAGAAATTGCGCCGGTGACCAATAAAACCTATCAAGAAGAGTGTGGCTCTTGCCATTTCGCTTATCAGCCTGGTTTGTTGCCGACTAAATCTTGGGAAAAGTTGCTCGATGAAAAAGCATTGGCAAACCATTTCGGCGATAACGCTGAAATGGATACCAGCACCTTGAATAATATTCGTGATTACGCGACTGCGAATGCGGCAGATAAATCATCGCGTAAACGTTCACGCAAAATTGCTGTGGCAACCGAAGGCATTGAAGCGCCGTTGCGGATTACCGAAGTGCGTTATATCAAGCGTAAACATCATGAGATTCCAGCCAAAATGGTAAAAGGTAATCCTGATGTGAAATCGCTGAGTATGTGTGATGCTTGCCATACACAAGCGAAAAAAGGGATTTTTGACGAAGATACCGTGAAGATTCCAAATTTTCCGAATTGGGATGATTAAGCTTTAACTCGAATCAAACCGGCGGCGGTGCTGTTAAAATCAGCCCGCCGTTTTTATTTGTACTAATGAGATGAAGCCTCTTTAAATTCAAAATCCAAAGCGAGACAAGGCGCGAGTAAAAAATTGCGACGACACATATAACTGATATGTTAGGAGTCTTTTTTATGAGCAACGAAGTATCGCGAAGAAGTTTGGATTTATAGAGGTTTCCTAGAGATATTTATGACCCAACAAATTGATACCTTGCAACGATTTATTTTTGAGCACGCACCGATTCGCGGCGAAATTGTGCGCTTAGAAGGTGTGTGGAAAAGCGTGCTTGAACGTCACGAGTATCCAGAAAAGCTACGGAATATGATGGGTGAATTATGCGCAGCAGCGACATTATTGGCGGCAACCTTAAAATTAAAAGGTTCTTTGGTGCTGCAGATTCACGGCACGGCAGCGATTAAATTACTCGTGGTGGAATGTACCGGTGATCTTGAAATACGGGCGACTGCCAAATGGGAAGGTGAGTTGCTGTCGGGTAAGTTGGCTGATTGGGTGGGCGATGGGCGCTTTGTGATTACGCTCGATCCGAAAGATGGCAGTCAAGCGTATCAAGGGATTGTGCCGTTGGAAGGCGATAGCATCGCAGACATTATGCAAGGCTATATGACGCGTTCTGAGCAACTGGAAACACAATTATATTTGGCGGCTGATGGGCAGCGCGCCGGTGGTATGTTGTTACAAAAAATGCCCAATCAGCTGAATCAAGATGAGGATGCGTGGGATCGAGTTGGTCATTTGGCGAACACACTTAAGGCCAATGAATTGCTAACGCTGAGCGCGATAGCCTTATTGAATCGCTTGTATCACGAAGAAGATATTCGGGTATTTGACGAGCAATCGGTGGTATTTCGTTGTCAGTGTTCCCACGAAAATGTGTCGAGAATGTTGCGCATGTTGGGGCGCGATGAAGTGGAGAGTATTCTGCTGGAGCGTGAAACCATTGACGTGCATTGCGAGTTTTGTAATCAGTGTTACCAATTTGATCGGGTCGATGCCGAAGCTGCGCTGGCTGAACTGGCGGCGATAGAACCTAATGAAACGCGTCACTAACTTATTAAAATAATGAGTCACTCAACAGCCAAAGTGGCCGTGATCGGTGGTGGTTATGCCGGTATGGCAGCGGCCGTTAAGTTGAGTGAGCAGGGCGTTTCAGTCACGGTTTTTGAAAGTGCGAAACAATTAGGCGGTCGCGCTCGCGGCGTCTTTTATCAGAATACGCAACTGGATAATGGCCAACATTTATTGCTCGGTTGTTATCGTCAAACGCTGGAATTAATAGCGCAAGTCGGCGGCAATCTTGAAGCGGATTTTTTGAACTTGCCTCTTCATTTAGAATTGCACCGGCAATTTTCCTTGCGCGCGCCGCGCTTACCGGCGCCGCTACATGTGTTGATTGCCTTATTTACCGCGAGCGGCATTTGCTTCTCGTCACGGCTCAAAGCAGTTGGTTTTATGTTGGAGATGCGCCAGCGCCAATTTAAAATAGAACAAGACGTCAGCGTCGCCAAATTATTAGCACGATTTCAGCAACCCAAGGAACTCATCGAAAAATTGTGGGAACCGCTGTGCATCGCCGCCTTAAATACGCCGCTACAAAAAGCGTCCGCCCAAGTTTTTCTGAACGTGCTGCGCGATGCCTTAAATCAGTCGCGTTCGTCTAGCGATATGTTGTTGCCACGAATTGATTTTACAGCGCTTTTTCCGCAACGTGCGGCGCACTATATTGAACAGCGAGGCGGCCAAGTGCAGCTGGCTGCTGGCGTTGAAAGTGTGCTTGAAGTTGGCGATAAAATAGAGTTAAGCGGGCAATTTGGATCGGCAATATTTGATCACGTTATTTGTGCCACGCCACCGACGGTGGCCGCTAAATTATTGCGCACTTTGCCGGCGCTGGCAGAATCAGTGAACCAAATTGAAGCGCTCACGCAACAACCGATTTATACCGTTTATTTGCAATATCCGACAATCGTCAAATTGCCGCAGGCGATGCTGGGCTTGCATCGTTGTTTTAGTCAGTGGCTGTTTGATAAAGGGCAAATTGCGAATCAACACGGTTTGATCGCGGCGGTGATTAGCTCGGAAGGCTTGCATCAGGGCTATTCGCACGAAGAGTTGATACAAAAGGTGTGCGCAGAATTAAAAACCGAATTGGGTATCGGCGAAGCGCCTCTTTGGAGCAAAGTCATTGCTGAAAAACGCGCCACGTTTAGCTGCGCACCGAATCTCAATCGTCCCTCGCAACAAACCAATTTGCCTAATTTATATTTGGCGGGCGATTACACAGCGGGCGATTATCCCGCCACTTTGGAAGGCGCGGTGCTCAGTGGTGTTCGCTGCGCGGAGCTGGTGATGGCGCGAGCTAACCTTTCAGCCACGTCTTAAGCGCCAGCCATAATTTCCATTGCGATGTTAGCGACACGCGTTCACGCAAAACGTGGCAACCGCTCGCCACTACTTCTTTTAAGGTCGCGTGATAAATAGCTGCCATCATGAGACCAATTTTTTGTGATTTTCGATCGACCGAAGGTAAATGCGCGAGGGCTTGTTGATAAAATTGCTCCGCGCGGGCGATTTGAAAAGCCATTAATTTTTGGAAATTTTCGGTTTCGCGACCATTCAAAATATCAGCGGCGGTGACGTTAAATTGCTGTAAATCTGCCATCGGCAAATAAATTCGATTACGCCGCGCATCTTCGCCCACATCACGAATAATATTGGTGAGTTGCAAGGCGATGCCCAAATCGTGCGCATATTTCAAGGTTTGTCGATCGCTATAACCAAAAATTTCCACCGTTAACAAACCGACCACCGAAGCGACGCGATAACAATACAGTTGCAACGATTTAAAATCAGCATAGCGCGCCAAATCAAGATCCATTTCCATGCCGTCAATAATTTCTAGCAGATGTTCTTGGCTTAAATTAAATTGTTGAACGACCGGCACCAAGGCTTTGGCTACAGGATGTTGTGGCTTGCCGCCGTAAATTTCAACGACTTCATTTCGCCACCAATTCAAGGTGGTACGCGCCACATCGGCGTCAGAACACTCATCAACCACGTCGTCCACTTCACGGCAAAACGCATACAAAGCGGTGATGGCGCGGCGCTTTTCTTTAGGTAAAAAGAAGAAGCTGTAATAGAAACTGGAGCCGCTGGCGGCGGTTTTTTCTTGGCAATATTGATCAGGTGTCATAATTTGCTAGTAAACTTCTAGCCGGTTAATAATGGTAATAGCCTAGCATGATGATAGGCTCAGTCGTCAAGTTTGATATAATGCTCGCTTTGCAAAGGATGGTTTATGCGTATTGCCCAAAAAGCCCTAACATTTGATGATGTGTTGCTGTTGCCAGCGCATTCTACCGTTTTACCGCGCGACGTTACCTTGCGCACTCAGCTGAGCCGTAAAATTTCGCTCAATATCCCGCTGTTATCGGCGGCGATGGATACCGTCACTGAATCACGCTTGGCCATTGCCTTGGCGCAAGAAGGTGGTATGGGTATTGTTCATAAAAATATGACGGCTCGCGAACAGGCGTTGCAAGTGTCCAAAGTCAAACGCTTTGAAAGCGGTGTGGTGAAAGATCCCATTACCATTGCGCCAAATATGACCGTGCGCGATGTGCTGAATTTAACCCGCCAACATAAAATTTCTGGCTTGCCAGTGGTGGTCGGCAAACAAGTGGTTGGTATTGTGACCAATCGCGATTTGCGTTTTGAAAGTAATTTGGATCAGCCGGTTCAAAATATTATGACGCCGCTCGAGCGCTTGATTGTGGTGAAAGAAAATTCAAGTCGCGAAGTGGCGCGTCAACTCATGCATCAACATCGTCTCGAACGTGTATTGGTGGTGAATGATGCGTTTGAATTGCGCGGACTGATTACTGTTAAAGATATTTTAAAATCTAGCGAACATCCGCAAGCTTGCAAAGACGAATTGGGTCGTTTGCTGGTTGGCGCTGCCGTTGGCGTGGGCGAAGGCACCGAAGAGCGCGTTGAATTATTAGTCGAAGCGGGCGTGGATTTGTTGGTAGTCGATACCGCTCACGGCCATTCGCAAGGCGTGTTGAGTCGCGTGCAGTGGGTGAAAAAGAATTTCCCAAATGTAGAAGTAATCGGCGGCAATATTGCCACCGGTTCAGCCGCCTTGGCGCTGGTAGATCACGGTGCGGATGGCGTGAAAGTGGGTATCGGTCCTGGCTCAATTTGCACCACGCGGATTGTTGCGGGTGTGGGTGTGCCACAAATTACTGCGATTCAAAATGTCGCGGATGCCTTGGCTGGCACTGGTGTGCCGTTGATTGCCGACGGTGGCGTGCGTTTCTCGGGCGATATTTCTAAAGCGATTGCCGCTGGCGCACATACCGTGATGTTGGGTGGCTTGTTTGCGGGCACCGAAGAAGCACCAGGCGAAATCGAACTATTCCAAGGTCGCTCGTATAAATCTTATCGCGGCATGGGCAGTTTGGGCGCGATGCAACAAGGCTCCAGCGATCGTTATTTTCAAGATAATGAAGCCAATCAAGATAAATTGGTGCCGGAAGGCGTTGAAGGTCGCGTGCCTTACAAAGGCAGCGTGCTAGCAGTCATTCATCAACTGATGGGTGGCTTGCGTTCAACCATGGGTTATTTGGGTTGCGCGGATATTCCGACCGTTCACGCCAAAGCGGAATTTGTACAAATTACCGCAGCGGGCATTCGCGAATCTCACGTTCACGATGTGCAAATCACCAAAGAAGCACCTAATTATCATATCGATTAAATTCTGAAAAGTGACGAGTGAGGGCGGCCTCATTCGTCACTCGACTGATTTCTCCTCTTTTTGTTTCGTCACTTATAACGAATTCCATCATGTCCAACAAAATCCTAATTCTTGATTTCGGTTCACAATATTCTCAACTGATTGCCCGACGTGTGCGGGAAGCGCAGGTTTATTGCGAATTGCACCCGTGGGATATGACGGAAGCCGACATTCGCGCTTACGCACCAAGCGGCATCATTTTATCGGGCGGACCCAATTCAGTTTACGAAGATGAAACGCCAAAAGCACCGCCATGTGTGTTTGATATGGGCGTGCCGGTGCTGGGAATTTGCTACGGCATGCAAACGATGGCGGCGCAATTGGGTGGCAAGGTTGAAAGTGGCGCAGTGCGTGAATTTGGTTATGCCGAAATTCGCGCGCACGGTCATTCAAAATTGTTCGACGGCATTCAAGATAAAACCAACGCGCAAGGTCATGGTTTATTGGATGTTTGGATGAGCCACGGCGATAAAGTTACCGCATTGCCAGCCGGTTTTAGCGTCATTGCCTCTAATGAAACCACACCGTTTGCCGCGATGGCAGACGAAGCACGGCGTTTTTATGCGGTGCAATTCCATCCAGAAGTGACGCACACTTATCAGGGTAAAGCGCTGATTGGCCGTTTTGTGCACGACATTTGCGGTTGCGGTCAAGAATGGAATATGCCGGATTACATCTCGGTGGCGGTGGAAAAAATTCGCGCGCAGGTAGGCACGGATCAAGTGATTTTAGGCTTATCCGGTGGCGTCGATTCTTCGGTGGCGGCGGCTTTAATTCACCGCGCGATTGGCGATCAACTGATTTGCGTGTTTGTGGATAACGGACTATTGCGTTTGAACGAAGGCGCACAAGTGATGGAAACCTTTGGTCATCATCTAAAAATGAAAGTGATTCATGTGGATGCGAGCGCGGAATTTTTAAAATTCCTCACCGGCGTAACTGATCCAGAACAAAAACGTAAAGTAATCGGACGAGAATTTGTCGAAGTATTCCAACGCGAATCTGCCAAATTAAAAGATGCAAAATGGCTGGCGCAAGGCACTATTTATCCGGACGTAATCGAATCAGCCAGTTCTAAAACCAAAAAAGCGCACACCATTAAATCGCACCATAACGTCGGCGGCTTGCCGGCATCGATGCACTTAAAACTACTTGAGCCGTTGCGCGAATTATTCAAAGATGAAGTGCGCGAACTGGGCGTTGCGCTTGGTTTACCCGCGGATATGGTCTATCGTCACCCGTTCCCAGGCCCTGGTTTAGGTGTGCGAATTTTGGGCGAAGTCAAACGCGAATATGCGGAATTGTTACGTCGCGCCGATGCCATTTTTATCGAAGAATTACGCAATACAATCGCGGAAGATGGCAAGTCTTGGTACGAAAAAACCTCACAAGCGTTCACTGTATTTTTGCCCGTTAAATCAGTCGGCGTAATGGGCGATGGTCGCACCTATGAATGGGTGGTGGCGTTGCGCGCGGTGCAAACCCAAGATTTTATGACCGCACATTGGGCAGAATTACCGTATTCGTTGCTAGGAAAAGTATCTAACCGCATCATCAATGAAGTCCGTGGCATCAATCGCGTGGTGTATGATATTTCAGGTAAACCACCGGCAACGATTGAGTGGGAATGATCACACGTCTGGCATCAGCAGGCAGCTGACGGCACCAAAACACCCGTAAGCCCGCGTCACTGCGGGCTTTTTTGCTTTTTGGTCTGGCATCGGCTGGCATCTTCAAGCACCGGCAAGTACGCTTTTCTTATGGTACGGTGGATGGTACTATCTCACTCGATACCATGAGAGACGCCCGATACCATGCCATGACCTTTAGACTCTGCATGGCATTGGATGTTCGTAACTTGTTGATTTACAAGTAGAAAAGTCGTTTTTTCTTGCTGATTTTTATCATGGTATTTTGAACCTAGATAGGACGAATGCCATGCTCACCGATACCAAGCTGCGCAACATCAAGCCGC
>Ga0114977_10000855_pt1 | contig 20260 bp, 31 predicted proteins | sample S_130805_MF_Meta_FD_87026 | JGI IMG/M metagenome (GOLD analysis project Ga0114977, IMG submission 87026) | Freshwater microbial communities from Lake Simoncouche, Canada to study carbon cycling - S_130805_MF_MetaG | ecosystem: Environmental > Aquatic > Freshwater > Lake | place: Lake...
TCTTCTTTTGAAAGTTGAGAACCGCCTTCGATTCGGATTTTGTTTTCTTTACCAGTAGCCTTGTCTTTAGCCGAAACAGACAAAATACCGTTTGCATCGATGTCTAAGGTTACTTCAATTTGAGGTACACCTCTTGGAGCTGGCATGATACTATCTAAGTGGAAACGACCTAAAGAACGGTTGTCTTTAGCCATTGGTCTCTCACCTTGTAGAACGTGAATTTCTACAGAAGATTGGTTATCAGCGGCGGTTGAGAAAGTTTCAGTCTTACGAGTTGGGATAGTTGTGTTAGCCTCAATTAATCGAGTCATAACATTACCCATTGTTTCAATACCAAGTGAAAGTGGAGTTACATCTAAAAGAAGAACGTCTGTGATTTCACCTGCTAGAACTGCTCCTTGAATAGCGGCTCCGATTGCTACAACTTCATCAGGGTTAACTGATTTGTTGGCTTTCTTATTGAAGAACTTTTCAACAGCTTCTTGAACGGCTGGTACTCTTGTTGAACCACCAACAAGAATAACTTCATCGATTTGCTCATTTTTGATTTTAGCATTTTTAAGTGCTGATTTACAACAGTTGATTGTTCGGTCAATCAAACCAGAAATCATTTGCTCAAATTTTGCTTTGGTTAAGGTTTTAACGAAGTGAAGAGGTACTCCGTCTTTAGCAGTGATGTAAGGAAGATTAATTTCACTCTGAGCAGAAGATGAAAGTTCAATCTTAGCCTTTTCAGCTGCGTCCTTCAAACGCTGAAGTGCCATCGGGTCTTTAGAAAGATCCATTGAGTGTTCAGATTTGAATTCTTCAACCATCCAATTAATGATTTGGTTATCAAAGTCGTCACCACCTAAGTGAGTATCACCGTCAGTAGATTTTACTTCAAATACACCATCTCCAATTTCAAGAACAGAGATATCAAATGTACCACCACCTAAGTCATACACAATGATTTTTTGTTCTGATGTTTTCTTATCAAGACCATAGGCGAGAGCTGCCGCGGTTGGTTCATTAATAATACGCTCTACTTCAAGACCAGCAATTTTACCAGCTTCAATAGTAGCGGTTCTTTCAGCATCACCGAAATAAGCCGGAACGGTAATAACTGCTTTTTTCACTTCCTGACCAAGATAGTCTTCAGCAGTTTTCTTCAATTTCTGAAGAATCATTGCTGAGATTTCTTGTGGTGTGAAGTGTCTGTCTCCAATTTTAACACCAGGAACGTTGTTACCAGCGTTTTCAACTTTGTAAGGAACACGAGTTACCTCATCTTTACAGTTATTGAAGTCTTTACCAATAAATCTTTTAATGGAATAAACAGTTTTAGTTGGATTGGTAACTGCTTGTCTTTTGGCTGGATCACCTACTTTACGATCTGATTCAGTGAAACCAACAACAGATGGTGTAGTTCTTTTTCCTTCATTGTTAGCGATTACAATAGGCTCACCACTTTGAATTACTGCTAGACACGAATTGGTTGTGCCTAAGTCAATACCGATTACATACTCTTTTTTACTCATAATTATTATTTTTTTAAGTATAATTTTTCAAATTTTGTGCCAAACTTAAAAATATGACATTTTGTCATAATAGTTTGATTAAATGTCAAAATTTGTTTAACACTTAAAGTATAGTAAAGTAAGTTAAAAAAGTTTTAAAGAGAATTAAAAAAAATTATATCTCATCATATTCACCACCGGTGCTACATAATTCAGCATCAGCACCATCTCTTTCATTAGAAAGTGTTTTACCACTAAAATCAATATAAGTTAATGTATCAACATATGGATAAGCATCGAATGTAGATTTTGATAATCTAACGGTGTAACTTGGATTTTTATGTTGATTTCCTTTTTGTGCAGTAAAATCGGAATCAGAATCTTGATGTTTTTTACACCACCAATCATTTCTCTCAGCAAATTGCTTGAATAGGTCAACATCCGACTCATAGTTATAGTAAATTCTATCCATAAACATTTCACCATTGCTTGTTTTCCAAAGAAGTGCTCTTCCCTTAATCCTATCAGATTTCCATTTACCATCTACTAATTGTCCTTTATCACCATATAGAATAACTAACTGACAAACATCTGGATTTTTAACATAAATATCAAAATAAGAACTATCAACCTCAGCCATACAAGAATTACCTAATGTTGATCTACCACCGTCTTCATAGTTTTCATTTGAATACCAATAAGCAATATCACCTTCTTTAACAACATCAAATTTTAAGAAGGCGTCATTCATGATATCCCAAGAAGATTTATAAGCATTTACAAAGTCTTCAATTTCTTTTGGTGTAGCAGTAATCTTAGCAATACTTAGTAATGAGTTAACAACTCTACCAATTCTGATTGGATTTTTAGTAAGTGACCAGATTCTATCATATCTATCATCATAAGGAATTACAAATTGCTTGTTAATAACACAAGCATTGTTTTCACCCCATTTGAAAAGAACATAAACTTTACCTGGTGTTTTCTTAGAAGGTACTTCACCCATTATATCACCAACAACATTCTCACCTGGATTTTGATGTGGAACAGAGTCAGCATCAAATCCCAAAGCATCAAATATAGCTCTATTTACATACTGATCATTTTTTTTATTAAAAGTTAAATAAGCATTACCAACACCATTTGTAGTAACAAATTTAACTGGTTGATCTCCTAATATTTGTTGAGCTCTTCTATCTTGAATAAATGTTATTTCTTCTTTAGAATTGCCTAAATCAAAGTAGTTTTGAACTAAGTTTAAGTCTTCGCCACCTTTTGATAGTTTCAATAGCTCATCTTTAATCTTATTCGGTGGTATAGTATTAAGTAGATTAATTAATTTATCTGAAAAAATTAATTTACTTTCTAATAGAATTGATTCTAAAAGTGACTCTTCTTTGAATTGGTTATAATTTGTAATCATGATAAACTATATATTATATTTTATATATATTAATTAATGAATAATCAAAAATTTACTATTAGTAAAAAAGAAATATTTCTAGATGAAAATGGAAGTGTTATATACAAAGGAATTAATCTTGAGGTAACACCTAACCAAATATTTGACGCTAGAATTAATATTGGTATTACAACAGAAACGGCTTTAGAAATTCAGTATCAATCAATTATAGAAAAAAGAAGAAACAATAACCTTGAAATTTTGTTAGATTAGTAGTTATTGATTATCTATTCTTTCTGTAAAAAATATATAATGAACATGAAAGAAGATATTATTAATATTATTAAAATATTGGGTATCGGTATCAAAGAATTAGTTTTAGATATTGATATTGGAGTCTTTTACGTTAACTCAATTGAATTTATAGAACCAGATGAAATAATTCTTCATAATTTTGAGGATGATGAAACCGATGTAGAGTTAAATTTTGATGACTTAGAAGAAAGACATCAAAAACATTTATGGTTAATTCTTTCTATATTACTTTATAATTAAGACTTTAATCTATCTAGTCTAATTTTCTCCATATAAGCTTTTAAATCAGCATACTTAACAGCACCTGGATTCTCAAATATCTTATTTGCATCACCGACTTCTTTTTTCTGTTCTTCAATAGTCTCTTGCTTTTTGATTAATCTTTCTTGGTGTTCAGTTTCAATTGTTTTGATTAAGTGTCCTAAATAAAAGTCAACACCTTTTTCATTGATTATCTTTTCATCAAAATCAAAAATAAACTCTTCTTTATCATAGTAAAAAGCAATTTTGTCTTCTTTTATATAATGGTCTGTATATATGAAAATATTACCAATATTCCCTTGTCCATAAATAGTGGTTTTATAGTTTGTATTATAGAAATAAGCAAAGTCATCTTTCTGTGAATAGAGTCTATCACCAGAATTTGTTTCTTGTGTTGATGATAATCCTAAATTAACTCGAAAATATCTTGATTTTTTAAGAGATTGTACTATCTTATAATTTGTTACTATGTTATATTTCATAACTTATTTATTATATAAATTCACTTCCCTAAAACAAAAAATCCTCACAATGTGAGGATTTTATTTATTCTTCTGATGTTTCTATTTCAAATTCTTCTTCTTGACCACCATCATCATCAATCTCAATCTTTAAGTTAACTAAATATTCTTCATTGATTTCTGAAATCTTAGCAGTTTTTGTTAATTGTCCAAGAATCTTAAAGTCGTCTTGATCATACTTCTTAAATTTAATTTGGCAATTTTCAATCTCCTTATCTGAGAAATCTTTTGTATCATCTGCTGGCACAGCATCTTTCAAGTCAATAGTAAAAGTCATATCATATAAGAACTTCTCATCTGTAAACTTCATCTTAACATTATCATAAACTTTAGAGTATTTAGATAACTCAAGACTTTGTAATTCAAGACCTAAGTCTTTGAAAGACATCTCACCTTTTTCTTTTCTGTTTTTATCAGCTAAAGTGCCATATCTTTTAACCTCACCGTTTTCTACCTTATCTGTTTCAAACATATTTTTTAATCTGTTCTCAAGCTTTCTAAGAGCATTCTCAACATAAGTTTCTGGGGTATCTTGAATATTTTCTTTTAAGTATTCAAAGTATTTGTATATTCTATCTTGTTTCATATTGTATATATTAAATTAAAATTACCATTGTATATATTAAAAAATCTCCGTATTTTTGTAAATATGAATAACATCGGATACTGCTGCATCCCTCTGGGTTGCAATTTAGATAAGAAAAAGAAAGACCATATTCAAGTAAATCGTGGTATGGTTAGAAAAACATTTGACGCAAAAGGTTTACCTTACGTGTCTGAACTTGTTATACTCAATCTTATTGATACTCTTAAAGTTCTTGATTGGAACATCAAGAATGACATTTATGTTTATAGACTTTCCAGCGATTCATTTCCGTGGATGTCCAATTTTGAGTTTCATGAGTTGCCTAATTTCAAAGTCATAGAAAAGTTATTAGTTGATATTGGAAATAAAGCCAAATCAAATAATATTCGTTTAAGCCTACATCCTGGACCTTACTCAGTTTTAGCAAGTGAAAATGAAGAAGTTGTTAAGAAATCAATTGTTGATTTAGAGAGACACGCACAAATTATGGATTTGATGCAATTAGACAAATCTACTTACTATCCAATTAATACACACATCAATTCAACTAAACCAACTTTAGAATTAGCTGCTCAAAGATTTTGTAATAATTTTAATTTACTTTCGGATTCATTAAGGAAAAGATTAACCATTGAAAATGACGATTCACCGAATCAATATTCAGTTAAATTCTTATATGAACACGTTCATAAAGTAATTGGTATTCCAATTGTATTTGACAGTTTTCATCACTCTTTTCACACTGATGGTTTATCGGAAGAAACCGCTTTAAAACTAGCAGTTTCAACTTGGAAAACTAGACCATTATGTCACCACTCTTCTTCAAAGAAATTATATGAAGACTTAAATTCAAGGCCAGAATCACATGCAGACTTTATATATGAAAAGTTTAATTTCTATGGAGAATCGGTCGATGTTGAACTTGAGTGTAAAATGAAAGATTTAGCACTATTTAAGTATATTTCTGATTTTGTAATTTAATATATACATATACCAATCGTATTGGATATAATTATTATAAAATATAATGGATGAAATTGAAATAATAGAAAAAAATTTATTGACTGGTGAACATTCAATTAAAATCTTGTCAAAAATAAATAAAAATGGTATACATGATTTAATCATTGATAAATTTCCATTTTTAATTAACAAGAAAATATCACAAATAATTTATCATTTCAAGAATAAAATTTACTTTGAAGTGAAATGCTTCTGTTGTGAAAATAGTGTGAGATATATTGATATTAATAATGGGTATGTTAAATATTGTTCAAATAGATGTCAATCAAAATATTTCTGGAAGAATGCATCAAGTGAAAAGATATCATCCCGGTCTGAAAAGTCTAAAGAGACTTGTCTGATAAAATATGGTGTAGAAAATTATACTAAAACTAATGAGTATAAAATCAAATCGACTCAAACCAATATTGAAAAATATGGAGAGACACACCACCTAAAAACCGAATCATCGAAGAATAAAATTAGAGAATCTATTCGTGAAAAATACGGAGTTGATAATATATCACAATTGGAGTCAATAAAACTTAAAAAGAAACTAAAATCAAAATCAAAAACACAAGAGGAGAAATTGGAAATAAGAAGAAAGTATGAAGAGACTTGTTTAGAAAGATATGGAGTTTCTCATCTTAGCCAGGATTCGGATTTTCTTGAAGAAATTTTAAAAAAGTCATTTTCCTTCAAGTCATATCGATTACCAAGCGGTAAGGTTATATCATTACAAGGGTATGAGCCGGAAGCGATGAATTATTTACTGAAAAATTACTCCGAATCAGACTTGATAACTAAAAATTCAGAAATAGAGTCTCACATAGGAAGAATATTCTACTATGACATCAATCAAAAGAAACACAGGTATTTTCCTGATATTTATATTAAGTCGGAAAATTTAGTTATAGAGGTAAAAAGTGACTTCACATACAACTTAAATATTCAAATTAATCAAATTAAAAAAAATGCAATTTTAAATAGTGACATAAATTTTAATTTCATAATATTTGATTCAAATAAAGATATTCAAATCTTAAAATAAAAAAATACCGTAGAGATTTTAATATATAAATCTATGGCAAGAATGAAAAAATATAATGACTTTAGTGAAGATCATATCAAGAAATTGAGTGATCTTAAAAATTCGGACTTTTTTTATCTTCTTCTATATGATAAAGCGTCTCGAAATCTTTGAAATTTGTTCAATGAATCTGTATATAGTGCAAACTTATTTAGTTCCTCGTCTCTTTGCATGTTAATAGAGGTCCCGATGTTATGAAAAGAAATATATCCTTTAGATTTTGATTTGTAATCAGGAGCTATTTCCAGTGTATCTGGATGAATATAAAAGTCCATTGTTCTATATGCCAGACTTACATCAAAGTCTTCATTATATTTTTCAAAGAAATAATCTAATCCAGAATTTATTATTTCTGCGAATTTCTCATCTCCAAATGCTAATTCATAAAGATCCATGGAATTGAAATACTCACAAGGATGTACGCTACTTCCGTTGGCATCTTGGGCAACGACCTCAGCCATTTTTACCAATGCCTTTTTAATTTCAGGATTATCTGAACTGATATTCTCATTAATGGATTTAAGGTGTTTCATCTTTTATTTTCTTTTTCTTTTTCTTATTAGGTGTTGATTTCTGTGTACCAAAATAATAAGAAAATATCATTAATACTAAAGTTTTAATCAATTCAAATAGTTGATTATCCATTTCATCACTTAGTAAATTAATCTTAAATGCGATTACTTTGTCAACTATAAATATACCAACCAGTGCAGCAAATACCAATAGTATAAATCTAACCAAGACATCTTTTGTTTGATTATCAAATAACTTACTAACAAAATAGACAGAACCAATAATAAAAGATAGTCCCAAAAAGACACCTATCAACATTATCCATGTATCTGATGATGAAAACATTATTAGGCAGTCTTTTTATATGGTTCAATAAGTGCAACCTCTGCTTTAGAGTCATCTTTAAGTACAACACATTTGCAATTGTGTGATCCTGATTCTGCTTCAGATTTCTCTTGGTCAATGTTATCAGATGTAGTTTGAACTTTAATAACGTGTAAATCACCAGATTTATCGCCTAAAACAGATGGGTTGATATCTGATTCACTTTGAAAGTAAAACTTACCTGGATTTTCTACATCAACAACTAATTTTTCGCCTTTAGGAACACTAACTAGTCTGTAAAGTGTTACATTCTCATTGATTGAGTTTGATTCGTTAAATCTTTTAATTTTCATCTTATTATAGATATTTTTTATAATTGTATATATAAAACTTTTAGGCATAAAAAAATCGCTCAACCATCTATCCTTGCTATATTCCTATCCTGAGGAGGTTCAATGGGAGCGATTCTCTTAATTATTTTCTGGTTTAATTCCCTTTTCTTCTAAAGAAAGAAGACCTTTTCCAAACTTTTCAACTCTTTCTTTGTATCTAGTTTTAACTCTATCTGATATTGGTATTGGATTACCTTCTTCATCAATTCTAACAAACTTAATATTTGTATGTGTTACCACTTCTTGTTCACCAGTGTAAACATTATGTTTTCTAACCTCAATGTATATTGAAATAGATGATCTACCAAACTCAATTACTTTACCGTATATCTTCATTAGGTTACCTACTTTAACTGGCTTCTTAAATACTAGTTCTTCAATTTTAATTGTTACCATACGAGGTGTATCACATAATTGAGCAGCATAAGCGGCAGCTGATTCATCTATCATTGCCATCATCGTTCCACCAAACATATTACCGTGTACTCCAATTTCAGATGCCTTACAGATGTGTGTAGTTATTAATTCCATATTTTTATTATTAATTAAGAATGTCTTCAAGTTTTTCATCTCTAATGTCTTGTTTATTTGATACAACAGCAAACCTAATTCTCCAAGTATATCCAAGTGAAGGATTCAATGTGTCAAGTTGTTTGTTTACTGTATATATCAAAAGATATCCATAGTTTTCTTCTAAATATTCATCAAATTCATCTAAACTTTTAAAGTACATTGTAGTGGTATCAACATCTCCGACACCAGCAAGATAAGCTTTAGGACCAATAGAAATCCATTTTATTTTTTTGTTAAATTTATCAAGAAATTCATCAAAGAAAAATTGAACTGGAATATCAGCATAAACACTTCCTTGTGGAAAGTAGTTACCGCAACTATTTTCAATTAGCTTATGTAGATTGCCAATAGTATAATTATCAAACATTAAAACTCCATTCGGAGTTTTACTTTCTTCTATTATATCTAAGTAGTTCATATTTCTAATTTTATTATTTCTAACCCAGCTTTTTCTAAAAAGTCTAAACCATCCGAGTCTTTATAAAACTCACTATATACCAATCTTTTTATTCCTGATTGAAGAATAAGTTTACTACAATCCTTACAAGGTGAGTGTGTTATATACATAGTTGCTCCTTTACAAGAATGACCATTCTTAGCACACTTTAATATAGCATTTGCTTCAGCATGTATTACATACCAATGTGTTAAGTTTTCACAATCCTCACATTTATTTTCAAAACCGGTTGGTGAACCATTATATCCATCGGATATAATCATACCATCTTTAACAATTAAAGACCCTACTTGCTTTCTAACGCAATGTGAAAGTGTTGACCATTCTTTGGCCATCCTCATATAAACTAAATCATATCTTAATTGTTTATCCATTAGTGTTTATGTTTATGTTCTTCACAAAGTGGTGCATCACAGACAAAACTACCATTATATTGGTGGCAATCTCCAGTGGCTTGATTTTCACATTTATCTCTTAAATTAGGTTGGCATTTTCTACCAAGATGTTCTTCACAAAATTGAGTATTGTTGATTGTTTCCTTATTACAGATTCCTTTCCAACAAACATCATATATACATTTATTCATAACTTTTAAGTATTTTTTCAATTTTCATTATTCTATCGGTTCGGTAAAATTGCCTTCTAAGAATATCTCCAATATTTTTACCAGCAACTATATAGTTAGCTGGTCCTCTTTTAGAGGCAGACGCAATTCTACTTGCTGCTTCATTTAATTTTTGGATTAGCTCTTTACTCATTTATTATAATAACATTATTTACATCCCAGTTACTTGGTAGATATTTACACTCATTGTGTTCAACAAAATGCTTTCTCCATAATTCTATGAATGATTGTATATCACTAATTTGTTCCATAACAATTTGACCATGTGTCTTTTCTAATATGGTTTTTTTAACCCCTGATATTTCTATCAGATCTGATTCCATAAAGTCTCTACCAAGAAACTTTCTAATTTGACTTTTGATTTCTTCAACTCTATCATTTGGTATACCATCTGTTCCTCTAAGAATAGTATTACAATTTTTGATAACCTTTAATAAAAGTTTATTATGACTATAAATACCGTTAACTGGTGCGTTATATTGTTCTCCTAATTTTTTTTTTAGATTATCTGCTTTTCTTTCATATGACTCATGACAATCCATACACATACTCAACACATCATGAAAGTTATGTGATTTCATATTTAGAGGAAAGTGTTTACGGTAACAAATTGGAACAACGTGATGTCTTGTTAAAAATGATTCTGTTCCACAGCTAACACATTTGTTATCCATTGTAGATAAACCAAATGGTTTATCGTGGTTACCTAATCCTCTTGGATTGAAATTAAGTTTAATTGTTAGAGGTGATTCTTGTATAACTTCTGCTAAATTTCTATTAAGATACCAGTTTGCTTTTTTTAAGTCACATCTAAACATAAGAAAACCGTCAGGTGATATCACTTGACAGTTTCCGTATATTTTTCTATCTTTTGGTATATTATATCCGAATTTACCCATTGTATTTTGTGATGTCCTCTAAAGTCAGATCAACAAAGGTTGCTCTACCAAAGATCAGTACCTCAACTTTAACTTTGTTTTTATCAATATCAATTGATTCAACTTCACCTTTGAATTTAGCAAAAGGTCCGTTTACTATTTCAACTTTCTCACCGAGAACAAATGATGTTTCAAGTGAAACTTTGTTGGCTTCCTTTTCTCCAAACATTCTTTCCACTTCTGATTGTTTTAGAATGATTGGTGTTCCTTTGTTATCTCTAAGTACATTAGTTGCACCATTTGTAGTTTTTACTAAGTGTGCAATCTTATCAATAGTACTAGTTTCAACAAAAATATATCCAGGATACAAAATTTGTTCTTTTTGAACTTTCTTACCATCTTTAACAGAGATAATACCTTGTGTTGGTATTAAGAAATTAACTTCTTCATTAAACTCACGAATCATTTCAGATTTCAATCTTTCAGATACGGATTTCTCACGATTGTTTTGTACCTTAATAGTGTACCATTGTTTTGTTTTTGCTTCTGTTGTAATCATATTATTATTTGATTTATTTTAATGTCTCTTACTTTATCTTTAATACTTTGGAAGTCTAATGGATTCCAAACATATTCTTTTAGTTTATCAATATCATTTATAATTTGTGCTTTATGTATTGATCTTTTGATTATAGAATTTATCAATTGGTTTGTTGTCTTATCTCGGCGGTGTTCCTCTAAAATTTGAGTCATGAGCGAATCAATCACCAACTCAATTAAATAAACATCACCATCATTTAAATCTTGAAATATAATTCTAAGAGAAGTATTTATAGAATCAGCCTTTGAGGTACAAAATATCAACTCCCAATTACTTATTTCCTTTTTCTCCATCTTTGATATACTTTAACTCTTCTTTCACATCATCTAAATGATATTTAATCAGTAAGTCTAATTCTTCTTGTTTAATATCAAACTTGTTTAATAAAGAGTTAACTTCTTTCTCAGTAAATAGAGAATCATCTTTTGACTTTTCACTTTTACTCCAAAACCATTTAGGATATGGTTTACCTTCCATAAAGTAGAACCACAAATCCATACCAGCAACTTTATCAGTTGTTTTATCATTCAATAGTTGTGCAAGATAAGTATATTGTTTTGAAAAGTAGCGGTTAAAAATAAAAAAGAAAGATTCTTTTTGTTCGTCGGTAACAAACTTCCAGTTTTTTCTTTCTTGAAACATACATTTTGATATAGCAAGTACATTGTTATCTATAATCATAATATTTCATCTATTTTCATATCTCTATATTTCTGTGGGTCAATAAGTTTAACAAACTCTATTGGAAAAATATCATTATCAACTTCAATCTTTGGAGGTATGACACTTTCATTAATTGTGATAAAGTTACCATCCTCTAATTCATATTCCATTTTTCCAGTTTGATAGTTGAATACTTTTCTAACAACTCCTGACCTTTTATTATTAATTTTAGAGTTGATATCATTTTTAATCTTTTCCACAACATCAGTCAGTCTATTTTTAGGTCCTTTATGATTTAAAGTCATTTGTGATAATGATTCCAACATATCATAGTAACTACTACATAACTCTATGTATAGACAAATATTTGACATTAATTCTGAATCAATATTATAATTACTGAAATATTTTTCTAAAACTGGTAACCACTTTTTTGTGGCATCTTTAATAGTAATAGACCAAGGTTTAAGCTGTAGTGATGCTCTATTTCTAATAATATACTCATCAAATGATGGTAGATTGGATGCCCAATTAGGATTTAATGCGTTCATAAACCTCAGTCATTTTTTGTACAATTTCTTCTGGCATATATTCTGTATTCAAAAGAATTAACTTCATATTACTTTCAATATTAGTTTTAATTCCATCCATTGAACTCTTTGATAGTTTCTTTTTCTCACAGATTAAGTCAGCAATATTCTCAGTTAAGTCTGGGTCATTTAAGTTAGGCTCACCAAAATGAACTAAGTATTCATCAAAAATACTTTTAGCTCCTTTATCAGCAATTCCTCTTTTTCTACCATTTTTAACAATTGACCAAGCGGATGAAATATTATCAGATGTATCACCAGAGATAAGTTTAATAATTAAAACTTCCATTGAATCTACCTCATTTATTTCATATTTATCCATGAAAGTATTCAATAGATTGGTAAAATCTTGATTATCATTAAGATTGAAAATATCATTGTTGTCTAACTTATTAATAGAATTCATAAACAATTGATAATTCTTAGGTAAGAACAATTTTTGTTTATTGTGCATCTCATTAGACATAATGTTGATTGTGAGTGGATCAATTGAATAGCCAACCAATTGTTTTATATCATAGTCATTACTAACAATGATTGAACAACGTGATTCTTTATTTGCTTTTTCAACAAGAAAAGAAATCCAATCATCACCTTCGATGTGTGGAGCTTCCATGATCTTTATGCCTCTCCACTTCATTGATTCTTTGAATTCATTATAAGCAGGAAATACAAATTCCCAATCAATATCAGAATCTTTCTTACGATTGGCTTTATAATTTTGATTAAGTTTCTTTCTCCAAGATTTTTCTTTTGAGTCGGATACTAAGTAAACATTTGCAAATGGATACCATTTGCGGTAATTTAGTACAGATGTTTCTAAGCTTTTATGTAGGGCACCAAATAGTAAGTTATTCTTGTGTAAGGTAAATACCATTCGGTTTAGTAAATAATTACCGTCGATTATTAGATCACATAGCATATAAAATTTAATAATTTTTTATTTATATGCCTTCTTTAAGACTTTGTTTCTAAAATATTATTTATCTTTTGGTCTCTTGTGTGTGTCTTATATCTCTGTTCTAAAATTACTTTTAATTCACCACTAAATGAAACACCTTGTTTTTGTATTTCCTCATAGTATTTCCAACCAATACAATTGATTAGGGCAATTGTTTGAGCAACATTTACATCAGAATATCCATCAATACTGATATCTTCTCCCAATAAATGATAGGTAGTTTTTTGTGAAAGAGTAGTGTATGTACTGTAGGCACTTCCGGTAGTAGTAAGTGTAGAGTTTGATGTGTATCCAGAAACTCCAATTGATCCGGAACTACCAGTAACTCCAATTGATCCAGAGAGTGCGCTTGTGTGGACGGTATGTCCACCAATATTTACAAATCCCATATAAAAATATTTTTTCTTTTTATATGAAATTGTTAAAAAATGTTTATATTATACGGACATATTTAGGACAAGTAAATTGATCATTCATAATAGACATCGCATAATAAAATATTGATTCTATTATAGCATCCGCATCATCTGGATTATCATATAAAAGTTCAGCCAATTTAAGTGACTGATACTTAGAAATCAATCTTGATCTACCAGTAATTGAACCTTTTGTTCCAACTACTTTGCCTAATTCCGTAATCTTAGCATTCATTCTATTGATTTCAGTTGTTAATCTTCTATCGGTAACTCTATTCAATTCTTCTTTAGTTGGAACTAAATCTAAATCTGGATTTACTTTTTTTATTATCTTATTAATTCTTAATAATCCAACCTTTCCGTGTCTAGCTGAGTCACCCATCACTTCACCACTTACATCACTTGGATTATCTGGACCAGAGAAAGATCTAACATCCATTACTTCTATACCATCAGTAAATAATGAACTTTCTACGTTCACTTCTCTGTTAGCCAATATTTTTATACCTAATGATCCTAGTGAATTAGTAGATGTAATAACACTATTAAATGAATAGTTAGGCAAAGGTGTTACTTTATTTAATACAAGAACAACATCGGATGTTTTTTCTATGTTTTTCAATTTCTTTAATGATATACCTCTTAATATCTTACCATCAAAAAGTGTATCAATAAGTGTATTTAACTCATCTAATGTTTTGCATTCATTTATTCTACTTATTACAATAGTATGTTGTGTTCTATGAACGGCCCAAACATCCGATGGTGTCCATTTAGAAATTGGAATACCAGTTGTTTCTGAAAAACTTCTATACTTATCAATGATAGCTTTGGTTAATCCTTCTTTATATCCAATTTGATAAAAGATATATGATCTTCTTCTACTAAGTATGTTATCTTTAATTGGTGATGTTTCTTTACTAAACACTGGCCTAACCTCAAATATAGCATTGGCAGTATTGATAAATGATTTTAACCAAGTTTTAGAGTAAGCACTGATAATATCTTTATTTATGGCTATTGGTACTCTAATTGAACCAATAAGATCTGGTTTAATACTACCGTCAGCATCAAATAAATTATCAATATCATTTTCTGCTATACTTTCTTCACCTCTTGTTTGACGAAGTGCCAAAAACAAACATTGAATACATTCTACATTTCTTGTATCAACAGTACCTAATGAAGCACCGCCACTACTACCAAAGTCCGATGTTTTCTCAATATCATTTAATTGATACATCTCATCATCCTCACCTTGTATAACTTTATCATATCTAGTCCCGGACTTGAAGAACTGTTTTGCTTTTTCGGAATCATACTTACCGTTATCATCAGTTATTTCTGGTATGATTTCCTCAGCATTGGAAACTGGTGTAATTGAGTTTGGCTTTCCGTTTGGTTTAAATGAGATATCATCGTGGTCTTTTATTTTAGAAACAAGCACATCACCACGTAGACCACCACTTTTAGAAGTTTTGTCTAATTCTTTTAAATCTAAATTAGCTTCATTGAATTTAAGAACTCTCATATTATAACTATATATTAATTAAAGGATTTGAAAATTGAATTTAAATCCGTATTTTTGCATGATGCAACGCGATAGAGCCTGGCGCCGACATATAGAGGATAAAAAGGTCATTAAGCGACTTAAGCGAATGAGTGATAGGTCAGTTTGGTGGAGGTTTGAGGATGCTTGCAATATTAAAATTTCTGGACCCAAATGGTTTGATTTTATAGGAACACAAACATCATATTTCTTTAAGAACTCAACAACAAGCAAGTGGGACACAAGACATAAAATCAAATGGGGTAAGAAGGGAAAGATGTCATATGATTGGTCTTCTGATCCTTGGACAAGACCAAAAGATAAAAAAAGATATAAAAAAGAATTAAATGAACTTGGACTTAAACATATACCTACCCAACTCGGATTTGAATTGGAGTATTAAAAATAATATGATTTACTACCATAGGTATGTAGATATTCCTGTGCTTTCTATTAAGGATGGTGTTATTTGGGTTTCCTTAGATAGAAGAATTACAAAGACTATAATAAAACTGATTAAACATTTATCCAATATAAATGTTAAGTTCTTTTTCTCAACTAGAATAATAATTCACAATAAGCAATTATATAAAGAAGATTTACAATCTATAATTCAATCTTATTTGTTAGCACTAACTGATGAAGTATTCTTTGATTCTATATTTGATTCTGGGTTTGATTATATGCAGAATCTAACTGACTTTATGACTCAATATGATTGTCATGATTTATTTAAGGAACCCTATGAGAATGTTAAAAAAGCTTATCTACGGGAAGTAACAGATTGGTATGCCGGAACAACATATTTTAAAATTAAAAAAGAGTATATAAGAGATTTTATCAGAACATTAGAGCGTGAGATAAAACTAAATATGCTTATTTAATATATAAGTTATCAATTATAGTTCAATGTGGGGATTGATGATATTTTGTTGGGAGCTATAATCAAAAAATCATTATTATATGGACTCGGAACCCTATACGCAAAAAAACACTGGAAATGAAGGACAAACAAAAAAACAAATATGCCGCAATAAGTCTTCTATTGGGAAGCTTTTTTCTACCATTTGGGTACGACGCTCTATTCGCATTGATAATGAGATGGACGGGATCATACTGGACAACCGACCTTATCTTTTATTTTATCTCGGTTGTTTTTTTTGGATTATATTTTTACTTTTCGGGAATTAATCCTTTATATGAGCTGAGAGATATTTTTTTATCCATTTATAATAATAAAATAAAACATTATAAAAAAAAACCTTAATTTAAAGGGTTTTTTTGTTCATTCTTGTAAAACATCATTAATCTTATTATCTCTTTCTTCAATAAATTTCCAATCTTTATATTCAGTTTCATAGAATATGCGGTTAGCTAAGTCCCAAACATTCTCCATAACCACATCTGGATGATTCATACCGCCATATTTACCATCACATATATCCTTCTTATCTATGCTAGATAGAATAGCCATAGCTGACATAAGTAGTTTTCCTTCAACTGAATCTTGATTAAACTTTGTGAATTTTTTATATTTCTCTGGTATCATCTAGTAACTTTCTTAATTTTCTATCTCTTATATAAGATTCAAGAGTTTGTAAATCAGTATCTTGCTGTACATCCATATTTTTAATATCAAACTCTAATGATATCTTTGATAGTTCATCTTTCCATTTGCCATCTGTTGTACCATATTGTTGACGATAAGAAACAAATTCAACCTCAAATATTTTTCTAACTTTTATATCACCAGTTGTTGAATGTATATCTATTATAATAGAATCTATATCTTTAAAGTTGTGTGGTGTATCAGTTGACTCGGTTAAATCCAATGCCATTTTTCTCTCACCTGTTTTTTCATTTATATCTATGTCAACCATTTCAGTATTTAGATACTCATAAAAATCATCTGTATAAATAAATACAGTTGCGAATCTATTTTTATAAACCGGTTCAATTGGACTTAATGAGTGAAGAGAAGGATTAAATTGAGGAAGAGCCATCTAATATTTCATTTATTTTTTTATCCCGATTCTCTTGAATAAAATGTTCTGCTAATGCTGATAACTGAGCTTCAGCAATCTTTCTATTCTCTGGTGTATCAAACTCAAAAGAAAATTGACCAGCTAATTCTTTTAGCTGTTCAATTTGTATATCGGTATATGGATAACTTTTTACTGTAAGGTTCATATCTCTAATAATTTATCTATTCTTAAATCTCTTTTAAAATTCCTAATATCAAAATTTTCAATTTTTTCTGTTATTTCAATAGTTAGAATTTTTCTATCAATGTCTTCATCAACTACCTTAAATTTGAAATATTCAACGTATTCACTGTTTTCATATTTAAGGCTTACATTACTACCTCTAGTATCATCAATCACTAAATAGTGAGTGTTTCCCAAATCAAAATTAAAATCCCACCCAAAAAGTTGGATTTTTGTTTGTCCTACCCATTCAAATGAGGTGGAATAACAATCTGTTTCTCTATTTTCAGATAAGAAATAAGCGTATCTCATTTTAACATTTCTACTTTTCTTAACTCAGATTCCTTACCGAACCATATATTTAAATATTCTTTTGATAAGTCATCAGTTGTAATCTGTGTTAGTCTTGGATTGTTAATAATCTCCGAGTATTCATCATCAACAAGTGCTGCCAAACCTTTCTTATATTCAATCTCCCACTCTTTTGTGTTTACCGACTCTAACCATTTAGTGTAGTCTTCTGAGGTATAGAATGAAATCTTTTTCTTAGTTTTGTTATTCTTAGATACCACAATTGGAGTTTCAGCTTTGAACACCATCGGACTTTCAAATAGTTCTGGCCAGTATTTATACAAGAAGTTAATCAACAATCCAACAATAGACGAACCATCATGGTCAGCATCACAATAGAATAGAATTCTACCATATCTAAGTGTACCAGGGACAACCTTTTGACCTAGTTTAAGACCAAGAGCACCCATCAAGTTAACAACCTCATTATTCTGTGTTAACTTTTGTGTAGTCATCTCAGTTGCATTAACGAACTTACCTCTAAGTGAGAATGCTCCTTGTGTTTGTGGATCACGATACTTTCTAAATGCAGATGACGCAGAGTCACCTTCAAATAAGGCTAGTGAACATTTCCATCTTTCTTTACCTTTAGCATCAATTAGTTTATCAACTTTAATCTTAGCTAAGTTTTTATTTAACTCACGAGCTAACTTATTCTCATCAGCACTTTTCTTTTGTTGAATCCAATCTAAAACTGAATTAACAATCTCTGATTTTAATATTGATTTAATTAACTTATCAGTTACCTCATAAGTAAATCCAAAGTCTTTAATTTCTGTGATTAACTTTTCTTTTGTTTGTGATGAGAAACTTGGATTAACCACGGTTGAGTTTAAGAATAAACAAATATGGTTTTTTAACTCTGATGGTTTAACATCCACCTTATGTTTCTTTTGGAAGAACTCTCTAAGTTGTGATAATATTTGATTCAGTATGTAGTCAACGTGACTACCACCATCATAAGTATCAGTAGAGTTAACAAATGATATCTGTTGAAATCCTTCTGTTGAATGAGCAACTGCTAGTGACCAAGTTCTATCTTTATTCGATTCAAAGAAGAACTCTGACTTATAATACTTAACATAGTCTTCAAATGTTTTAGTATTAATCAATTGTTCATTAAAATAAACTTTGATGCCTGGGTTACAACCAGCAATATCAATAACTCTTTTCTGTATTAATCGGTAGTGAGATTGATCAAGATTTTCTAATCCAAACTTCTCATAGTCTGGTGTGTAAGTAATCTCGGTAAAGTTTTTTGTTGACTTTTTAATTTTTGCTGGTACTCTATCTCTCATATTATTAGTAAATGTTTGAGTAAATAGATTTTTACCATCACACGTATTAATAGTAAATTTTTTTGAGTAGATATTTGTTAATGTTGAACCAACACCATTTGTACCAGCACCGGTTCTATTTTCATCATCATTAAAGTTTGAACCGGCTTTTAGGTTTGAGAAAATCATTTCTGGAATCCATTCTCCGTCATCTGGGTGTTTAACAACTGGTATACCACCGTTATCCCATATAGATATTGTATCACCGTTAATATTAACTTTAATAGTATTTAATTTACTACCTTCTCTTTTGAATTCATCAACTGAGTTAGTAACAATTTCATCAAATATTTTTAAGAATCCTGGATTATAAGTTATTTCCTCTGACACCATCTTGTCCTCGTTATATAGATATTTCTTAGAGGTATGTGGTTTTATTGACCCAATATACATACCTGGCCTAAGAAGGACGTGTGATACGTCATCTAACTTCTTAAATTTTTTTTCAACTGACATTATAAAACTTATAATTTTTCTAATATATATTGCCTCATCAAATTTGTTTTTTTGAACTTTGTGAGTTTAATAGATACAAGTTATACAGAAATAAAAATAAAAGTTCTAATTAATGTCAAGCAGCAAGACCATTTCCGAGTTTCTTTCAAAGGAATATAAAGAATTTTCGCTCTATACAATCGAGAATAGAGCAATACCATCCATAATTGACGGATTCAAACCAACACACAGAAAAGTAATTCACGTTTGTAATGATATATGGAAATCTGGTACAGAAAAACCACTTAAAGTTTTTCAACTAGCAGGTAAAGTAGCAGCAGATGCCTTCTACCACCACGGCAACGCTAGTCTTGAATCTTCTATAATCACAATGGCTCAAGGGTTTAAGAATAATATGTCACTCTTAGATGAAATTGGACAGTTTGGATCTCTTCGTTCACCAGAGCCGGGTGCCGCAAGATATATTGGCACTAAATTGAATAAAAACTTTAGGTTACTTTATAAAGATTTCGAATTATTAGAGTACAAAGAAGAAGAAGGAGTTGAGATTGAACCTAAGTTCTTCTTACCAATCGTACCAACGGTGTTAATTAATGGATCATCTGGTATCGCTGTAGGATTCTCTTCTAACATTCTAAATAGAAATCCAATTGATATTATTGATGCTTGTGAAAAAGTAATTAAAGAAAAA
>Ga0114977_10000856_pt1 | contig 20247 bp, 36 predicted proteins | sample S_130805_MF_Meta_FD_87026 | JGI IMG/M metagenome (GOLD analysis project Ga0114977, IMG submission 87026) | Freshwater microbial communities from Lake Simoncouche, Canada to study carbon cycling - S_130805_MF_MetaG | ecosystem: Environmental > Aquatic > Freshwater > Lake | place: Lake...
AATACGTACTTATCAGACATCTTTGGAGATGCAGAAGTTGAGAAGATTGAAGGTGCTGTTGATTTAAGTTGTTCAAGTGTCATCATATGTTTATCGTTTTAAATGTTTCACAAAGATATATACTTAATTCTAAACTTCCAAATGTTTTTTAATATATTTATCATTATGGACAAAAAAATTAAAAACTTAATAGATCTGAACGTTTTCAAAGGTGAGAAAATCCTTGATTATGATATAGAATCAATAGAACAACACGATGAAGAAACCGAACTCAAATTTACTTTTAAAATAGATCACTATAAATTATGGAAAAATTCAGGTTATTTTAATCCCGAATATTATGAACTTATTGTGGGTATAGATAATGGTGATATGGATATGTCTATTGAGGAGTTTTTACCAATGATTGGTTATGATACCGATTATGTTAGTTACGTTTATGAACATATCAATAAAGATAAAGTTTATGAAGTATATAAACCATTATTTAATGCTATTCGTGACTTGGGTTACGATTATACATACTCAGTTTATAAACGTTCTCCTTGGCTTAACATTTATGTAGAAACACCAAATGATGTTAATTTTAATGGTGTTATAGAAACTCTACAGGACGAATATGATTTAGATATTGATGATATAGTTTTGTTAAATCTTTAAGATTAAATTATTGATTATAACAAAAAACCACCTTTTCAGGTGGTTTTTTTATTTTAAGCTGTTTGTGTACCTAATGGTGGTGGTGTTGGTGCTCCAGATAAAGGAGCCGGTGGTGTTGGTGCAGGTGTTGTTGGTGCAGGTGTTGTAGCACATGAAGTTAACCCAACACTTTTCATTTGATTAGCATCTAAAATCTCACAACAAGGTTTAGCATTTAAAGTCGATTTATATTTTTCTAATTCTTCAGCTTTCATAGTTGCCTTAAACTTACCGTAGTTTTTAAACCAAGTATTACATTGTTGTTCTTGTTCTTTAGTTGCCCTTTTTTGTTGTCTAGCGTCTTGTCTTACATCTTGTCTTTGTTGTCTAGCGTCTTGTCTTAAGTCTTTTCTACTTGCAAGTCCTGAACCTAAATTTTGGGATGTCACACCTTGTAGTTGTTGTGTTGCTCCTGAATTTTCCAATGGTGCTAATTCCTTTGGTTTAAGTTGCATTTGATCTGTACCTCCACTAACAGGTGCCTGTTCTTTTGCGGTGTTTAATATTTTATCTTGTATTGCTTTAACCCCTTCAGGTTTTTTTTGTTCTACCCAATTTGGGGTTGAACCTTCGGTTTTATTTGCATAATAAACTTTACCTCCCTCACCTTTATATTGATAAGGATCACCAGCAGGTCCTTGTACTACTTGTCCATTTAGTGCGGCTTCAAATACAAAATTTTTTTGAACTTCAAATCTTGTTTTATGCATATTTAAGATTCTATTTTTTTCAGACTCATTTAATAAAAGACTTTTTCTATTCATAATATATTTTTTATTATAAATATATCTATAGATCAAAAAAAAACTAAATAACCGTTAACCTTTTTGTTGAAACGTTTTTAACATCTAAATCAGGATATTTTTGTTTGAATACTTTTTCAACAGCACGATTTTTAATATCGGAACGATTAAATCTAAATCTACTTGATAAATTCTTATTTAATGTGTTTTTATCATAGTACAGGTTGTTTGTTATTTTGTCATAAAACATCATTCCTTGTATGTTTTTACTAATAAAAACAATATATTCTTCCTGTTCGTTAAAATCCTCTATATTGTCATTAATAAACAAAGACATTCTGTCTAATGTCCTGTTTATCTGTTCCTCGTTTAGTATCGGTTTTTTCAGTATGTTTACTATACGCATCACAATTAGCTCCTTTAGTGGTTTTACAAGATACAAATATATATAAAATTGTAAAGATTAAAAAGTATTTTTTCATTATTCTGTTATTAAATTATTTACCAATGATTTTATTTTTTCTTCGTTCATAACACCAACAAATGTATCGGTTACATTTCCATTTGAAAAAAGTTTAACAGTAGGAATACTTCTAATTCCGAGTGTCTGTGCGTAATCTCTATTTTGATCAATGTCCATCGTATACATTTGAACTTCCGTGTCATTGTTTAACGCAACACGTTCAAATACCGGTTTCATCATTCTACATGGTCCACACCATTCGGCCCAAAACTCAACAATAACTTTTTCATTATTATTAATCTTTTCTTGTAATTCTTTTCCTGTAATTTCCATTCTATTTAATTTTTTAATAACATTTCTTTTAAAACGTCGTGTTGTTTATATGAATATTTATAATGATTAGACATAATACCTTTTTTACTTTCAGAATCGTAGTAACCTTTAATGTACGATCTATTAACCATATGTTCTTCTAATGGTTCCATAGACTTTATTTGTTTTTGTAACTCATTAATAAAATCAATAATCTCATCACTTTGGGTGTCTTTTTTTTTATTGTCCAACCAAATCTTTAATTCTTGTCTATATGTTTTCATAACAGTTTAATTATATCTAATATCTTTTTAAATGTCAAATGGTTATATTCTATTATTTTTGGTTAATCTCATACTTATAATCATCCACAAGTATTTCAATCTTTTCTAAAAGGTTTTTTCTGTATTCACCATTAAACCAATCAATTAATTCACCTATTGAATGAAAATACTCAGGGTTATTAAATCTTAATCCAAGTCCGTCATATTTATCATAATCTCCCCTACCATCCTCGTAGTACGCATACGATCCATCAACAGGAGTAAAACATTCTCCGTTCCAATATGGTGTTGCCATCCCTTCTAAACAAAATCCGTTGTTAATGTATTGAACTTGTACGCATCCGGCAAGTGAATCGTAAGAAAAATTTAAGTCAAAGTCATCTTTGTGTATTTTTTTTTCAATTAAATTTGTATGTAAAAAAATCATTTTTATAATTTCTTCAGCACTCCCACAGTCAATTTCCATATCAGAATCTTTTAATAAAAATAATACTTGTTCATAAGATAATGATGTAAACATTACGATATCTTTTATTTCCATACCGTCAGCCCACATACCAGTAACAAGAGTTTTAGTCTTATTAAAGTCGTTATCGGTTTCTTGTAATAACTTAAATTGTTCTTCTGTAATTATTATTTTCATATTATCCTATGTGCGCTCCTGTTACATTTTTTATTACTACGTCAGGAAATAATGATTTAAAATACTCATCTAATGCGTATTTAAAATGTCTTGTATAAATATGCGAAGGTATCAACTTTTCAATATCTTCACCCCAATTGTAATCATAATAAAGTGTACGGCTAGGTTTTCTATAACGAACAAAAACTTTACCATTTGAATTACCCAATGATATAGAATCTTCCGTCTCTCCCGATGCGGTGATTTCTATTTTAATGGCGGTAATTAACATATCTTTATACTTTGGGTACTCATCAGCATATTCAGAATCAAACCTATCCCTACGAAATGTTTCTTGAATATAAGATGGTTGTTCTTCCGTTAAATTATCTTTGTTATTATCAATCATTTTAATATTATCTATATAACAAAAATACTTTAGTATCCCTAAGATATTATTTATTTTAAATGTTAATGTATGCGTAAAACTTTCATAGTCGGAATATTCTAACATCCATTCTTGGTTTACATATAAATTCAAATGTATTCTAAAGTTTTTTTCATTTCCTTCTCCATTCCCTTTGAATTCTGAAACCTTTGTTACTTCAAGTTTTACTGTGCCATTTTTTAATCCTTTATATAACGCTAATTGTATATTTGTAAACGCTTTCATTTTACCACAACTCTCAAGATAATCATCAACTGCCATATCAATTAGTGTCTGAGCGGTATCAACGCCTTTATTTTCAAAAAGTAAGTTATATTGGGATTCTGTTATTATTATTTTCATTACCACTGTCTATTTGTGTTGGTATTCATAACCTCTCTAAGATTTAACCTAATATTATTTTTACCTATTATTCTTTCGCACTCTTGTTGTAATTCCCAAACCATTTCATCCATATTCATACTTTGAAATATGGTTTCTATATAAACATCAATAGTAACAAACAAATGACTACTTTCTTTACCTGTTAGATAATTTTTTCCTGTAACCTTTTGTACGTCAACGACTTTTATTTCTTCAGTCACATAAACACTATCTTCAACATACGATACTTCAAAAAAACCATCTTCAACGTTTTCTTTTAATGATTTAAAAGCAATATCAATAACATTTTGCATGGATTCAGTATTTGATTCCAATAACATTTTATATTGATTCTCTGTTATTATTATTTTCATGCATCAATCGTTTTAAATTCGTATCCAAAATTATCTTTAAACCATTTTTTAAAAACAGGTTCCCATAAATCACCAAATTGATTTAATAATTCAATTTTATCCTCATCTTCAATAAATAATACAGGCCCTTCCAATATTTTTCCATCTCTCATTCTTTCATAACCTTTTTTGTATAAAATGAATATCGTTTCTCCATCACTGTAATCACCATTATAAAAATTGATGTCGTCCGACATAATATATTCACGAACATCAAAATCGTATAATTCCTGCTCAACATAATTTATATTATCAACATCATACAACTCATTTATATAATCATAAATGTGTTGTTCAATATTATTAAGCTGGTTCTCCGTGATTATTATTTTCATTCCTTTATCCAACATACATTTACGTCAACCATTATTCCTGTTTTCTTTGTTACTTCTCTATATAAAATATCATCAATCACTCCCTTAATTTCACTTTCAATTTCCCACCACAAATCTTCATCCTCTTCAACTTTACTAAGTAAATGTGTTTCACCATCAGTTATTAATGTTACTTTACCATCACTTTCAATTGGACAATTAACAAAAAACGTATTATCTTCTTCATAAGAAAGATTTAATTGGGGTTTAAATCTAAAATCATATCCCCCTCTAAAATCATAATCCATTGTATCAAAAACTCTATCCATAAGTTCATATGACTTTTCAATCATCTCATCCCAACCACCAAGAAAATCCCTATACATTTTGTAAATTTCTAACCTACCTTGTGGTTTATAATTGATATAATCAACAACGTTAGGGTTAAAATCTATTTCACCGCTACTATCAAGTTCACTTTGCCAAATCTTAAATAATATATTTTTAGCCACCTCATCTTCTTGGGTGTAATTTTCTAAAATTCTATATTGTGATTCTGTAATTATTATTTTCATTATCTTACCATTAAATCAACGTGTATTGGTATTAACCTATCTTTTAATAGGTTTGAAAAGAAGTTATAGGTTTCATCAGTTAAAAATTGTTCAAGATCTTGAGTGTCATACTCTAATAAACTATACTGTTCAAATATATCCATATTTGGTACCATATCCATCATATCTGTTTCTTCATTATGGACATACCCATCAATAGTACCACCAACAACCCTACAAATAATATCAACCATTCCTCCTTGTTCTTTTAATCCGTATGAATACACCTCATCAACAAATATAACCATATCTAAGTTGGAGTCTCCTTTAAAATGAAATTCTCCGTGTTCTATTTTATCCCTTACATCTTGAAGTATTTTTTCATATCCTCCGTTATATTCATACCAAATAGGTCGAATCGTCTGATAATCCTCTCTACTATCTTTTCTAACATCTGTAACGTGATATAGTATATCATCTAAAAAAGGTTCTTGTCCTTGTTTTTTTTGATTATCCCAAAATGAAAATAAAAAATCTCTAAGGTTATCCTCAGTTAAACTTTTATATTGTGCCTCGGTTATGATTATTTTCATTATTTTTTATTTACAACATTACCAAATTTATGTTTACCTATAGTTGTTGTTGGTACCCATTTTGTGGTATCAGTATTTTTAGCCCAAGATGGTGAAACATAATTAGCATAATAAAACTTAGCACCACCTGTAATGTCTGTAATACTATCTATTGATTTTGAAATGTTAATTGCTGTTTGCATTTCATCGTGATTTTTAAATTTATCAAAAACGTCCTGTAACACCTCTTTACCATTATTATATCCGTTCCACATAGAAAATTGATAGTCTGCCAATGCTTGGCTAACAGGTGTTGATCCGTATTTATAGTGATTTGTTTCTGCACGATTCTTTAATACGTTTGCGACTGCCTGCATCCCTTTAGCGGGATTACTTTCACCACCAGCTTCACCAAGTAAAGTACAAACCAATATCTTCTCATTTTTAGTTAAAGGGTTAAATAATTTTAAAGCATCACTTTTACTTACTTTGTCAGATTTCACTTCAACTTTTTCTTTCTCCACCTTTGTAGTTCCTTCTAATTTTTCCAAAGTTTTTAATCCGATTTTAGTTCCTTCAACAACTGACGGTTCAAAAAGAGTTTTAACCGCCTCTTGTGTTTTATCACCATAATAACCATTATAACTTTTACTATCTAAAATCCCTTTGTCTTGCATCATTGTTTGTATTTTAACAATTGCCGAGTTCTCGTTAGAGTTACAATATCCTTTACTTATTGTTGATCCATTTCTTAGTTGGTCTAATGTTATTAGTGTGTCTTCCTTTTTACCTTCAGGGCAAGGACTATTTGTTGCCTCTAACAAATAATTTAACTGTCTTTCTGTGATTATTATTTTCATATTTGATACTTCAGATATTACTGATTCATCCGTTTTATTTTTTTTCTTTCCTTTCTCAGGAATTTCGTGTTCCTTTGGTATAATATCAATACCTATTTTTTTACCAAATATAATTAAGAATGGAGTGATTGGAATTGGGATTGGGATTATTGAAATGACAACCATTAGTAAGTTTTTAATAACATCCCCTGATTGTCCTTGAATAAATTCAATATCTTTTTTATCTAAGTCAAAGTCTCTATTTTTTGAGTAAGACTTTACCGCATAGGTTAATATTCGGACTAACGCCTTAGTCTCTTCCATTTCAGACTTAGCCCTATTTTTAATATCTTTAAACTTGGACAGTATTTTTTTTAATATCCCTTCTTCACTTTTATCTTCGGATATTAGTAAATCACCCTTTTTAAATTCCATAATAATAAATACCATAGAAAACAAAAAAGTCAGGACTTAATCCTGACTTTTAATATATAATAGATGGGTTTAAACTAACCCGTAAAGTGCCGCCTTGTCACCCATCAATTCTATCGCTTTAGCAACTGCCTCATCTTTAGTTTTTAAATTTGCGGTTGTTAATTTTTTACCGTGTAAAATATTATAAACCGTAGCTTTAACTTCACCCTTACTGAAATTGTTTCTACCTTCTTTTTTAGGTTTTAGACTATCCTTAGCGTAGATATCCAAATAACCAACTTTGCAAATGTAACGTCCTTTGTTTCCTGATTTTGTTGCCATAATTTTTTTTGTTTATGTTTAAATGATTTATACTTGTACAAATATATATATTCTTTTTTGATTAATCAAATTAAATCTTCAGAAGATTTTTTATTAAAGTGAAAATTATAATAAGGTGACATATATTCGTCTTCATATAACCCAAACATTTCTAAAATACCTAAGAGTTCCACCGATATTTCGTGTCTATTTCTTTGTGTCATTTCGTAAAGTTCTCCGTCTTCGGTTTCTACCTTAATATCTAACTGTAAAATTGGGTTACTACGTAGAGTTACTAAATTTACTTTTTTTAACCAATAATATTGTAAACTAAATGTTAGTGGCACTTGATCTCCGTATGTGTTTGAAAGTTTTGACATTGTATTTAACGCAACTTTTATTCCTTCAATGTCAAAACCATTTTTTTCTAATTCGTCTTCTTTAGATTCATCCAATTTAAATTTCATATGATATCTTTTAAAATCAAAACTATAGTCATATATCCCGTTGTATTGATCTTCTCCCATATATTTTATATAATCAAAAATAACGTCAATTATATCTGCCTGATCGTCTTCACTTAACGCAATTGAGTTTCCATCAGTATCCACTATATCTAACATTGTAATAATAGTATAAAGTTTTTCATTATAATTATGACGTTTTAATTCATAGGATATAATAATGTTTTCATCTTCAAGAATATTTTTTATTTCAGGTGTTGCAAAATTAATTATTTTTGATAATAATTCTTTATTATTTTCAGGAACATTATTTACGTTTTTGGATTCTTTTAGATTCTTTTTTTTACCTTGACAGTGTGCTCTTTGAGAAAATCCTTTTGGGTTACTACAGTTAATACTTTTTTTATATTTTTCTGTCCACTTTTCTGTTATTTCTTCTTCTTCTTCTTCTTTATAGTTCTTCCAAAAGTTTTCAAGTTCTTCGTAGTTGTATTTTTTTTTATGTGAATCATAACCACACATATGACATAGATAGGGGAATTTATCTTCTGGTTTTATTTTCCAAGAATGTTCGCACTTGTCACAATTAAACTCCTTTGAGTCATTTTCTCTTATTGTATCTAATTGTTCTTTTGTGACTAATATTTTCATACTTCTTTTTGGTCACCAATAATAAAGTTCATATCTGTAATGAATTGTTCACTCTTTGCTAAATCCATAACAATGTCTTGTGGTAACTGTGATCCTAAACCATTTATTCCATATTTACTACCAAACTTATTTAATACTTCTATAGTACTGGTTGTTGTTTCATCACCAACTAAAAAGTTTTCATAGTCCTCATCATTTAAGTGTGGGAAAGTAATAGTACCTGTAATATCAGCATCACTTAAAATATTTGCTGATAGTCGTATTTGTTTTGCTCCTGAATTTTTTGGAGCCATTAGTGTTGCTCGATTAGTTGATAATCTTACCATCTTTTCTTTACTAAAATAATATAGATTAATTTTATTATCTTGTTGTGGTATACCAATTAATAAACAATCAATTCCTTCTAAAGCCATTTCTACAACATCTTCAGCAATATTTAATAAATCATTATTTTTAGAGTCAACTAAAACCCCTATTGGATTAGATGATGAAAATATGTTTTTAAGTTGTTCTTTATTTTCTGGTGTCCCGTTATAAGTACTCAGGTATTTTTTTAAACTATCAGCAACAGATTTAATTACAACTGATTCACCATCATCTTTTAAAGTTTTAAGTGATATTCTTTGTCCGTTTGCTCTAATATCAAAAGGTGATGTTTTATTTTCAGATATTTCGCCATCTAAAAACCCAGCAATCATTCCTTCAAAATCAAACCCTCTACTTCTTGATGTGTAAAACCTTTTATAATAATTATCAAATCTAAATTTAGAACGTGTTGTAACGTTTGTTAAATCTAATGTCATTAATGACGGAATTGTTCTGTTGAAATTAATTGTTTTTCTTGATGTCTCGGCATCTATAATGTTACTTATAGCCTCTCTTGAACTAAACATATCTAAAGGAATAAGTTTAATTTTTTGAAGTTCTCTTGCGATTATTTTTTTTAAATCTTCCCCTGCCATTTCATTTAAAATGTCATTAAGTCTTTCCATTTTTTGTTCAGCAATTGTGTAGTATATATTATCCATCTATTATAAATATTTTGTTAAATGAAATCGGGAAACATTTCGTTTATATATTTTTTAGTTAAACCCCAATCTGCGTAGTCAGAAATTCTAACACTTAAATAATCATTACCATAAGAATTATCCATTAGATCACCTAAAACATTAACATAAGTACCAAAATATTCTAAAGAACTATCACTATATGTACCACCTTCATTATTAGATAAAAAATCATAAACTAATTGGTAGAAATCTCTTATTTTAAGGTACTCAAATGTTTTTTTATTTCCGTGAATTAATTCAGTATCATAAACAAATTCTTTATGGAAATACCTTTCAAGTTCACTCCATACGTCATTATATATTTCAGTCTCATATGAACTATTATAGGCATTATTATGAATATTATATAATTCACCTTTTAAATCATTCAAATCCTGTTTCAACATTTCGTTCATCGCACCTTCACTTTTGATTAATTCCATAACATTTTCATTTGTTATTTGAAAAAATCCTTCTGTTCCTTGTTTTTCTGAAAATTCTTGAAATAATTTATTGTTGTAATCGTCTAAAGAAAATTCTTGTCCTCCTATATTTTTTACAATATAATGTGCAAGTGCATTAATGTTTGATTCATCTAAATCATCAATTACATCTCTATAAACATTATCGGTTGTATCCCAAAATGGATCCCACATATCTTCACCTAAAACCGCCTTTGCTGCGTCTCTAGATGTTGTATTTCTACCTTTATCTTCAAATAAACCAGCAAGTTCTTCTCTATCTTTTACCAGTAAACAATATTCACCATTAATAAAATAAACGTCAGTTATTAAATTATCACAAACAAAATTTAACGTTTTTTCAGTATCTTTTTCTAATTGATATAATAGTATGGTGTTTTTAAATTCTTCTTCAACCTCTTCATAATCTAAATTACCAATTAAATCTATTTGTTCTAAAAATTCAAGACAATTTTTAAAATCTGAATACGGGATTTGATTAAGGTCCAATTGAGTAACAAACCCGTACTTATACGCGTATTTTAAAAATGATAACGCATCGTTAAAATACGGTTTTATGTTTTCTTCAAACTCCCCATCGTTAAAGTTGTCAACTAATTCTTCTATACTCATAATTAAAATTGTATTGGTGGTTCTTCAAATTGAATATTATCATTATCTAAAATGGTGTATTTGTCTTTAGTATTTTTAAATATATATACATCATCTTTCTCTGAGGAAGCAAATACAAAATAATCAACTGGTTTATTTTCAAGTCCTTTTATGTTATAACTTTTAATTTTATAAAATTTTCCAACTCTGTTATATTCCCCTAATGGTTTAACTTGGAATTTACCTTCCCTTCCTGTTTTTTCGTGAACCATAATAAAATCAACTCCTTCTCTATCTAACTTTGATCCAGGAACTGATCTACCTTTTAATTTCCACCCTTTAATTGAATTTAATATGTTAGTTAAATAATCGTACGCCTTTCTTTCGTTTAGTTCTCCTTGATAAAGTGACTCTATGTTTTTTTCAATTAGAGTATTTAAAATTTCTCCGTCTTTGAATATTTTATTTCTATTTTTTGACATCCACTTAATGAAGTCTTCCATAACTTCAGTGTTGTCTATTATGTTCCCACTTTCTTTTTCATAAAGTCCTACAATAGTTTTTCTAACCTGTGGGTTGGTATCAAAATAATTAAGTATTGACCAATCACCTCCTTCGGGATCATAATCAGTTAATCCTTTTTTCTGTAGTAAATCATAAACTGTGTGTACGTTTACGACACCTCCACCACCGCCAGGACCCCTACTTCTATCACTATCCCAATTTGATTTGTATAAGTCTTTTAAAATGAAATACACTTTTTCTTTAAACCTTTTGGTAAACTCATTAGAATTTAAACTGATTGGTGTTTTATCTCCTGTGAATAAAGAAAGTTGTTCGTCACTTTCAACCAACATCAATTCTTTAATTCTATTTATATTTTCGTTTAAATTTTCCATTATATTAATTTAAATTCACCGATTTCTTCCGTTTCTGAATCTTCAAAATTTTCGGTGTGATGTAAGGTTACTGTTTTATTTTCAAAATCAAATGTTATTCTACCATCCCCACCTTCATTATTTTCCCAACCACTATAATAAATGGCAATTACCTCATAACCAATATATTCAATATCATTATTTATTTTCACACTTCCGTGATCGGTATCTCCGTAGTCATTAATTTGTCCACTATCACCTCCACCCTCATATGATATCTCTAAAGTATTTCCATAATCTTTTTTCATTTTTTCAATGAAGTTAGAATCGCCCAATTTTTTAAGTTCATCATATTTTTCTCCCCATTGTCCCTGTGGTTGGTTTTTTAACCTTTCAAAAGTGAAGTCGTGTTCGTGGGTATTATAACCTCTAGTTCCAATATCTATATTAACACTAAACGTACTGTTAAATGGGTTATACATCACATTAACGTGCCCATATCCTGTGCAGTCATCACAATAAAGATAGTTTACAAATTCATTAGAATTTTGTTCAAAAAAAACATCAATTAAGTCATATAGTAGGTTATATTCTTTACTATTGGGTTCTAATTCGTCCCTTCTACTATATCCATTAGGACCTACAGGTTGAAACCCCGAAAAGTCATATACCCCCTCGTCTTCAGATACGTAACCATAACCATATATCCCTTCTTCACCAACAATAGCCATTAAAAGGTGGTTATATTTATTTAACATTTGCCTATCTTTATCAGACAATTTAATATTTTCCATATTAATAAATATATCAATCTTCAAACTCTAACTTCTGAGTTCTTGTTGCCCATAAGGGTCTTTGTTTATTTTCCACAATTTGGAACCATTCTCTTGCGGTTGGTATGTACCCGTCACAGTCTTCTTTAACGTGTTGTTCACCTACGTACCGGGTATATACCGTTTTACCGTCACTATTTTTAAACTCAGGACCAAACCTTTGTTCCATCTCAAAAATCCCTTCTGAGTGGTGTCTCCACATCCTGTGAAAGGAATGTCCGTACCAACTCTTGGTTTCGTCTAACCAATTATGTAAATGGATATAATCTTCCCATTTTCCACCAAACTTTTTGACGGAACTTTTTGCATGTAGTATTGGGTGAGCCATAATGTTTTTGATTTAATAATATGATTTTTTATTCAGAAGGTAAATTATTGTATTCTTCTTCGTCGTAGAAAGTAAAATAAAACGATAATGGGAAATCGGTAGCTATAGTATCATATAAATCTTTTTCAACTTTTGAGATATACCATTCATTTTCATTAAAACCGTCTTCTTCCCAAATATAATATTTACTATCACCATCAACAATAATGTCAGTAATGATAACATCAAAACTAACTATACTGTTTAATCCACCACTACCAAGTACTTCACGGAGTTTTAAATAATACTTAATTTTCCATTCTTCAATATATACCTCATCATCTTCGTCCCAAGAACTAATCTCATCTTCAAAAGTTGTTACATATTCATGTCCTTCGTATAATTTTTTTAAGGTGTTTGCTAATTTTGTATTAGTAGTCATCATTTTTTAGGTAATATAAAATTTAAAAAGGCTCTTATTGTTTTTACAATTTTTTGTCTATTTGTATCTAATTCGTTTTTAAAATCATACACTTCATCACCTATTACATCATTTTCATAAAGCATATTTATCATATTTCTTTCCATATCCTTTCTACTACTGAACGTGTTAAATCCATAACCGGGTAAATCGCTGAAGGATATTTCAATAACAGTAAATGCGTACTCGTCTCCGTAACCTATTTGTCTTTCTTTTTTTTCAACACGTCTTAATAAAAAAGTCATAAGTTTTCTATCTATTTCTGAATGTTGATTAGAAATGTTATTTGTTTCGTCTTCTGTAATTAAAATTTTACGTACCATAAAAATAAATATCTATTCATTCAATAATGGAAACTCATCTATCACATCTTTAAACTCTAAATTTACTGGAATATTTTCAACAAGTAATAAATTAAAAAATTCTTTTGTTTTTTTTTCAGTTATTATTTCAAAAAACAACTTACTTAACTCAGATTGGAATTCTTTGTGATGGTATTGTATACCTGTAACTTCTTCTATTTTACCCCAACATAAGGTAATTTTAATTCTACCTACTCTACCAATATCTATGTAGTTTCTGTTACTATAAGTTTCAAACTCATCGTGCAATATAATTTGTTTTTGTTTTGGATCGTATGATATCTCATAATACTCCTTTACATAATTTTTTATAGTATTCCTAACTGACATAACAACTTATAAATTTAATTAATATTTATATATAAATAAACAAATAAATATTTTAAATTATGTCTTACACAAAAGAACAAGTGGAAGCGGCTGTAAAAGCAAAAGGGTATGTTTGGTTTGAGGACGCAAACAATAAAGGTTATGATGTTAATATCATAGGTATTAGAAATTCAAGTACAGGACAAAAAGTCACTAACGTGTTTGATGATTTCATAACACTATCTTACAAAGTAGATGGTCAATGGAAATATCATATTTGGCCAGCAACTACTGATCCAGGTAAAAAAGGTGTTATGGAATACCATAATGCCGCAGGTGTTGCTCGTTTGGTTGAGGGTCAATATCGTGGTTCACATACAATCAGATTACATCAGGGTAAATATGAGGCGTTAGGTCAAGTAAAAAACGTTAAAGTTTATCGTGACGCTAACCGTGATTTGGTTTATGATGAATCAAAAATCACTGAGGGTGTTTTTGGAATTAATATCCATAAAGCAGGTGCTGATTCAACATATGTAGAAAATTGGAGCGAAGGTTGTACTGTATTTAAAAAGTCTGCTGATTTTGAAGAGTTTATGAAAATCTGTAGAAAGGCTAAAGATTTACACGGTAACTCATTTACATATACTTTAATTAAGTCGTCAGACATTAAATAATGATAATAGGGATTTATAAAATTATTAACACATATAATGGTAATTATTATGTTGGTTCATCTAAAAATATAGATAGAAGATGGAATGAGCATTTAAAAAAATTAAAATCTGATAATCACCAAAATGTTATATTACAAAGGGCATGGAATAAATATGGTGAAAATAATTTTAAGTTTGAAGTTATTGAGACTTGTGATTTGAACGTATTATTAGAAAGGGAAAATTTTTATTTATCAAAAAATTCTGAGTATAATATTGTAAAAGTGGCTAAAGGTGGTGATACTATTTCAAACAACCCTAAAAGAGATTTAATAATAGAAAAAATTTCTAAAAGTAGTTCGGGTAAAAATAATCCAAACTATGGTGGTAAATTTAAAAATGATGATTGGTTAAATAAACAAAAGATATCTAACAGTAAGGTTCATTTAAAAATAACCGACACTTTAACTAATCAGGTGTTTTTATTTTTAAATTCTAAAGACGCGGCTAAACATTTTAAATGTTCTCCAAGCGCCATTAGAGAAAATAAAAAAAATAAATGGTTATTAAAACGTAGATACAGGATTGAAAATGATTTAAAAAAGGAGGGGTAACCCTCCCTTTTTTAATTTTCAAATTTTAACATTGTTTTTATTTCGTCTGAATGATTTTGAATTTCAACAATTGGTGACCACTCCCCTTTATATGTGATACCTCTCACTGGTTTATTATCAATCCAAACGTATTCTTCATCTTCGGAACATCTTGGTTTATCGGTAATCAAGTCATGAAACTTGAATCCGTGTTTCCATAACCAAGCAAGTGTGGTACCCTTATCTTTATGTTCTCTTGCGGTAAAAAAAACTATTTTATTTCCTTCATCATAAAGGGTATTGATTTGTTCTTTAGATCCTTCGTAAGGTGTGGCGTCTTTATATAAATGACTATCTTCATTTTTTATATCATCACATACCGTTCCGTCAATATCAATTAAATAAACTCTTTTTTTCATATACCTAATTTATTTTTATAGTTCATATCTAAAATATATGTCTTTAAATTTTTAACTAAAGATTCGGCATCAATTTTTTCGTACATACCAGGATATCTGTCCGCCAATTGATTATTATCTTCCATATCACGACAACTAGTTAATATATCCTGTAACATAGATTTTAACATATGTTCTTTATCATAGTTATCTTCAACTTTTCTTTCCAATATTTGTCCTTCAAGTTCTTGAGTATAATCAATTAATTCTTCGACAGGACTTAAATCCATTAGATGTTCATTATTTTTGAATATTTGTCTTATATTTTTCACCCTAAGTAGTTTAAAATCTTTTCTTTTACTCCTGATTGTTTAATTCCTTCATTTGATTTAGGTGTCAATACAAAATTATCTATCGCCCATTCGTCTTTCCATGCTTCACCATTTTTTCCCATATTCAAATCATCAACTGAAACCCAATGAGTAATTTCAGGATGATCGTGTAGGTATTGTTTAATCTCAATAACACGAATCATTTCCAATTCCCATCGTGGTGACCACATCCAAATAGTGTTATTATGCCAAGAACAATTTTGTATGTTAGGTGTCAATGCAATTGGTTTTTTAATTATTCCGTGCAATTCATAGTATTCACCAAGTTCCTCTAATGTTGCGTGTAGTTTCCAATCTGAAGATACTACAATCTCAGCACCTGTTTCTTCAAGAATTTCATTAAGTACTTTAACCGACTTCGTGTCAAAATCATCAAAACGAAAAGATACAGAAGCATCTTTTTTTTCTTTACTACTGTCAGGGTTTTCACTACGGTACTTAGCCCATTTCTTTGTTCGTCCTCCCCAATTGTTGGAAAGACAAATAACTCCATCGTGATCTAAAAATATAACTTTCATAGTACAAATATAATAAAACTATTTTAAATAAACAACCCCCTATTCAATTAAGAACGGGGGGTTTATAATTTGATTCAAAGATTAAAAACCGCAAAAATAAAGAAGTTTAAATATTAAGGGTAATGAATTTTCAAGAGTTGATTATTGAGTTTGGGATTATACATTATCAGAATCATTCACCTAACCATTCGGTTTTTCAGAGTAGATACAGTTTAACTTTAATCTTATCCTCAAATTATATTTCTGTATTTGAATTGAATACATCCATTTCGTCTTGAAGTTCCTCAATTCTATCTTCCATTCCTTTGATGATTTCATTTCTTTCAACCAAAGAGACTTCCGACGTTAATGTTAATTCACTATCCATTCGGTAACGATCTCTATTTGACTTACCTTCAGTACAATCCAACTTTTGAAGTGCTTTAATGTTTGATTTTAATTCAGACATTTCAAAAATCTTTTCAAACATCGGAGCGTTTGCTCTATGAATTTTTGATTTTAATTCAATCAACTCATATGTTGATTTTGTTATATTACCCATCAATAATACAGGTGAATATGGTCTTGAATTTCCGACTTCAACCGTATTATACTCTTGGAGTAATTTTGTCTTATCACCAATTGATTTAATCAATTTGTTTTTTAATTTGAGTGCTTGTTTTATATTCATAATGTTAAGTATATGTATTATTTTTTGATGTATCAACTATTAATTTTAATATTTTACAACTTTAACACACCAAGGATTAAAAAACCCATCGGTGTCACATTTTTTAATTTCGTGATGAAAAGCGTCGTAGTATAAATCACCATTTTTTATTTTAGAAAATAATGACGGAGCATACATTTCACCATCAACTTCAACAACATCATTCAAAACCGAATGGTTTTCACATAAAGTATAATACCAACCCTTTTTATTAACGGTTTCTCCTGGTTCACCACAGATTTCACAAGTAGTTCTACTTTCTTTATCTACTTCTATTATAAAGTGTATAGAACCTTCAGGTAACTCATTAGTGTAAAAACAAAGTCCACCGAATTTTTCTTTAACTTGGGTTATTTGCTTGTTCCAACCAAGACTAATCAATGTTTCTATTAATCTTTGAATTATTCCTAACCAACCGTTACCAACAGAAAAATAACCTCTACTTAAAATTGGTTTCTCACCAATTCTGTAACCGTTTTCTAACCCATTTATAGATGCTAAAAAATCTTCAAATTCAGCATCAGTTTTATAATTTTGATTCATTTTGTTTTTTTTTCTCCATTTTAATCATAGTTAAAGCGTTAAACAATGTGTAATAAGAATCCCAAAAACCACCTCTGTCGTCAAGGAATATATTGGCATATATCTTACCATTTATACCATATGGTTTATCCCACTCCGGATGCATTTTATTAACTCCGTGTACAACAATACCAAGTTCTTCAACCTGTTGTTTTGCCTTTTCTAATTGGTATTCACTTCTTGCGGTATTAATTAAAAATATAATACCTTCTTTTTGACACTCTAAAATCAAATCAACCATTTTTTTACAGTTGTCTTTAATTTCTTCATTATAAGGTATAATGGTATCATCAAGATCACAACCAATTATAATCTTCCCATTTTTTAACCATTCGGTTACCAATCTATTTGTGTAAAAGTTTGCGTGGTGTCTCATTTAATCAATTTTAATGACATCCATAATTCTTAATTGTGCAAGTAACGCACAACCCCAACCCATAGCGGCGACATAATTACCTGACGCAATAGTCATCCCTACGTTAAGTACATAAAGTACCGTTAAAAATATTTCCCATTTTTTATTCATAACAATTTTCTTCTTTTATTATTTTTATTTCACCCATTGTTCTTGAGTAATACTCTTCTAAATCGTAACCACTTTTACCACATTCGCAAACTTGCATATCCCATCTTTTATTAGATTGTGATTCGTGTTGTTTGTTACAACTTAAACATTCCCAAGTAACTTTTTTATACGTTTTCATAATTTTATTTTCCAAATCCGACTCTACCTGTTCCCTTAATTATTGGTGCCTTTTTCAATCCTTCAAGATTATCCATAGTCTCTTCAAAACTTCTACCCATTACAATAACCGAAATCACAACTTCTTTTAAGTGTGACAAAGACATTCCTTCAGTTTTTTTAATCCACTCTTCAATGTCAATGTTTTTTAAATCATCGTCATTTAATTTATGTTGGATGTACGCTCTTCTGATATCTTCGTTTGGTAGTTCTACTTTATATCTTCTATCAAAACGAGATGGTCGGTTAGTAATGCGTTCCTGTAGTTTTTCAGGATAGTTAGTTGTTGCAATATAAACAACTCCTTCAATTTGTTTAACACCATCAAGGATATTTAATAACCTTGCCGTTTGGTATCTGTTTTCTCCAGCCAAAGAATCTATATCCTCTAATAAAACTACTAATGGTCGGTTTGGTTCAACTTTTCTAAATGTCGCAATAAATGATGTGAATCTGTCAACATCTTCTTCATCTTTAACGTTTAAAACAATACCATCTTTTTCAATTAACTGTTGAGATATCAATTGGATAATTCCTGATTTACCACACCCTGGTTCTCCATACATTAGAATACCTCTTTTGTGGATGTAGTTGTATTTTTTATAATTGTCCGCTCTATTCCAAAAATTATCAATATCCTTTAAGATGTCAGTGATTTCGTATGATGGTAAATGATATAACTCATCGGTTTTGAATGGTTGTTTTTTTAATGTATGGATTTGCATGCTTGAATTCCATCCAATTTCATAAACACCAGCCGGAACTTTAGGTACCGTTACATAAGCAGGAGCATATTCATCATTTTTTAAATTACTCCAACAAGAAGGAACGTCAGTATCAATCTGCTCCTCTTTATCACTATACGAGGGTTCTATATCTTTATAACTGTCGTTAGGTGTCTCAAGGTTACCGAGTATTTTTTTTATTATTTTGTTTTCCATTTTATATTATTTTTCTTTATTTAACAAAATCCAATCATCTTTTTTTACGGCAACTCTTATACCATCTATTGTAAAAAAAACCTCATCAGTAAAAACCATAGGGTTTTCTATTTTTTTAGGATTAATACTTATACGACTATAATAAACCCCTTCATTTGCAAACCTAACTAAAACATCAATTTTTTTCATTTTTTTTATTATTAAACGACGACATTATTACACCATATTCTAAAATCAATAAAATTATTCTACCCCATATACTTGTTATTAACCACCAATTTAGTGGATTAAAATCAAAATATATTAAAGAAAATATAGAGTACCAAACAAAATTTAAAGTTAAAAACTCTGTTATTTTTAATCCTAAAGGTTTATTTTTTTCCATCATCTTAAAACAAAATTATGGATAATAATTACTAACTCTTCAATTCTATCTGTTTTCATAATAACAGATCTATCTTCTTTTACTACAATATCCATCAATCCCAAATCCTCTTTTAATCTATCGGATTGTACTTTAACTTCTTTTTGAGCATCTTCATAACTTTTAAAGAATCCAAAGTACGAATCACATTTTCCGGTTTTATCACAAACCCCATAAATAACTTCTCTTGGTTGTATCATAATTTTAATTTTTTATAAGTTTAATAAAAAAAGGTGACTCTATCAATGAGAGTCACCAACATTATTTTTTTCTCCGTATATTAAGTAATCAGGATTTATTACCTTTGATACTTTTCTACGATCACCAGTTACAGATTTTACAACTATACCTTCGTGAGGTACTTTTGTTCCTTCTATATTGTTGTTGAATACGAATTTGTCTTGTTTTTCTTTATCCCATAATCCAGTATAAAGTAACTGTACTTTAGGTAATTCTAAACAACTAAAATGTACGAACTCATTTATGTATGGTTGATACACTCCGTCAACTTCAACATCAAATCC
>Ga0114977_10000857_pt1 | contig 20245 bp, 16 predicted proteins | sample S_130805_MF_Meta_FD_87026 | JGI IMG/M metagenome (GOLD analysis project Ga0114977, IMG submission 87026) | Freshwater microbial communities from Lake Simoncouche, Canada to study carbon cycling - S_130805_MF_MetaG | ecosystem: Environmental > Aquatic > Freshwater > Lake | place: Lake...
CCCGGGTGCCATTCAAGGTCGCCAGCAATTGCTGCCGGGCATCCTGAGAATCAAGAACCAACTCACCCGCTCCGGCCCGATAGTGCACCTCGAGCGTTGCACCTTTGATCACGCCGGTGCTGCCGACCACGAAAGCCACCAGCAAGGTCATCACTCCCAGAAGGGCCCGCCGGGCCAATTGAGAGGCCTTAGGGTGGGCAACCACCACCATCGAGGAGGAGTTCATGAAATTGAGTGAAAGGTGCATGGAAGAAAACCCCATCAAGAAACCAACTCACGCATGGGCTGACACCCCTCAGGGACCAGGAATTGAGGGCGACCAGTGAGGTCCGGAAGAGTCACCTTGTTCACATCGACACCCAGGTTCTGGTACAGTGTGGCGAACACCTCGCCAAACTGGACAGGCCGCTCGCTGGGTTCGCCGCCCAGACGATCGGTAGCCCCGATCACCTGCCCCACCTTCATGCCGCCACCGGCCAGGAGGGCGCAGCTGGCTCGAGGCCAATGGTCACGACCGCCATCCTTATTAATCGTGGGCGACCGACCAAACTCGCCCCAAGCGATGACGCTGACATCGTTCTGGAGCCCTCGATCATGCAAGTCGGCAATCAGAGCGCTGAGGGCTTGATCCAACAAAGGCAGGTCATTGCGGGCGTTGCCGAAATTGTTGCCGTGATAATCCCAGAAGCCGTAGGCCACGGTGACGAAACGGGCTCCGGCCTCCACCAATCGGCGAGCGACCAAGAACTGCTCATTGAGCATGGGGGCTGCATCGCCATGCACCTTGGGATCGCCTTTGCCGTAGCGTTCGCGGACGGCGGACGGCTCTTTCTCGACATTCAACGCCTCCAACAGGCGACTCGAGGTCAGCATGCCGAAGGCCTGCTGATTGAACCCGTCCACCCCAGCCATGAGACCACTGGCATCCACCTCGCGACGGAAACGGTCGAAAGAGGTGAGCAAGGCCCGACGATCCGCCAACCGATCGGTGGTGATGCCATTGAGCACCATGTCGGACTTCGCATCGGCCGCAGGGCGAAAAGCATCATGCGATATCCCGGCATAGCCCGCATTGGCGGCATTGTAAGGCCGGTGCTGCATCCGCGGTTCCATACCCACGAAGGCCGGGACCGAGTCATTGGTCGTACCTAGCACTCGGGAGACGCTGGCACCAAAGGTCGGCCATCCTCCGGGTGGCTGACCGGCCTTGCGCCGACCCGTCTGGCACATGAAATCGGAGTGGTCGTCGATCGCGTCGCTAATTGAACGAATGACCGCATACCGCTGGGCCTGTTTGGCCAAGAGCGGGAGATGCTCGCAAATTTGAAACCCAGGAACGGTGGTCGATATCGGGCGGAATTCGCCGCGAATCTCGGCCGGCGCATCCATCTTGAGGTCAAAGGTGTCTTGGTGGGGCGGCCCGCCCGGAAGGTACACCATGATGACGGCCTTGTGGTTGGACCGGAGCCCGGAAGCCGCCTCGGCCCGCAGCAATTGAGGCAGGCTCAATCCGCCCAATCCCAATCCGCCAATGCGGAGAAAACTCCGTCGGGAGATTCCGTCACAAAAACGGTTAGAGGGTCCGGCAAGGGTCAACATGGCTAGGCAGACGTGAATGGATTACTCGCATGTTCACGAAAAAACACGCCAGTCTGAGAATGAATGGCTGGAGTCATCCCACCAGTTCCTTCATGGGCTGAACCCCCGGGTCGACGAGGAATTGGGGCCGACCGCTCAAATCCGGAACGGTGACCTTGTTCACGTCTAAGCCCATGGCGTGATACAACGTCGCATGAACCTCGCCGAAGGTGGTGGGCCGGGAATCGGCCTCGCCTCCCAATCGGTCGGTGGATCCGATCACCTGCCCATGCCGGAGGCCGCCTCCCGCCAAGAGCGAAAAACCCACCCGAGGCCAGTGATCACGACCACCATCCTTGTTAATGGTAGGAGTCCGCCCAAACTCTCCAGCGACTAACACGGACACATCCTTGTCTAATCCCCGCTCGTGGAGATCGGTGATGAGCGCACTGAGCCCCTGATCGAAGAGCGGAAGATCCTGACGCAGCGCTCCAAAGTTATCGCCATGATGATCCCACCGACTGAAGGCGAGAGTGACACAACGGGCTCCCGCCTCGACCAGACGTCGGGCCACTAGGAACTGTTCCATCAGTTTCGGGGCCCCATCGTCCCGGTTGCGGGAGTCTCCCTGGCCATAACGGGCCACCACCGCAGGGTCCTCATTCTTGAAATCCAGGGCACTCATAAGGCGGCTGGAAGTCAGAATACCAAACGCCTGCTGCGTATAGGCGTCAGCCCCGGCCACCTGACCGCTGGTGTCCACCTCACGACGGAAACCATCGATGGCCGCCAAGAGCGTTCGGCGATCGGCGAGTCGATCCAAGGTGATGCCATTGAGCACCATATCGTCCTTGCCACCCCCCTTGTTGATCTCAAAGGGCGCATAGGCCGCTCCCAGATAACCGGCCACGCCATTGTCGGACCAAGGGACATGCCCCATCTTAGGCGCCAACCCGACAGAGGCGGGAATGGCCGGATCGGCGGAACCTTGAAGCTTTGCCAGCAGAGCCCCCATCGCCGGCCAGCCTCCCGGAGGTTGATTCCGGTTCAAGCGACCGGTGTAAGTTTGGAAGGACTCGTGACGGTCTTCCATGCCCACCATCGACCGGATCAGCGTGCATCGATCCATCACCTTGGCCATCCGCGGCAAATGCTCGCAAATCTGCAACCCAGGCACCGACGTGGCGATCGGATTGAATTCGCCCCGAATCTCAGCCGGGGCATCCTGCTTGAGATCGAACATGTCCTGGTGGCTGGGGCCACCCGGCAAAAAAATGAGAATAACCGCCTTGTGGGATCGGCCCGCAGGACGAAGCCCCACCGACGATTCCGCACGAAGCAACGAGGAAAGACCAACGCCACCCATACCCAACGCACCAATACGCAAAAACCCCCGCCGCGAGACGCCGTCGCAAAAGCCGCAAGACGATGATTTTGGGCCCAGAATGGTAAGCACTGGAGTAAGGGGATGGTGAGTCTTCACAGCACTTCAAAAACCAGTGAGTGTCAACCCCGAAGGCCCCTATTTTCAGGTGGTTTCTTGCGAGAATTTCCAACCGGGTTCTCGCAGGCGCGGCAGGATGCTCAATCTCACCCTGACACCCCCCAAGAGTTTCGCCCAAAAACGAGGGAGCGGAGACCTCTTACGAATCCAGCGGAAGGGACAAATAGAGAACACCCGGACCGAGCCAACGAAAATGGGGCCCGGCACCTTTGGTACCGGACCCCATGAGATTCTTGAAATGGAGGAAGCTCAGTCCCTATCAAGCGGACAACAGCGTGTCCTTTTCCTTGACTGCCATAGCTCCCTTGCCGATACGGCCGCGGAGGTAGGTCAACTTAGCGCGACGCACGGAACCCTGACGTTCCACTTCGACCTTGTCCACGCGCGGGGAGTGGGTCGGGAAGATACGCTCCACACCCTCGCCGTAGCTAATGCGGCGGACGGTGAAGGTTTGGTTCAGACCGCGGCCGCGGACACCAATCACGACACCCGCGAAGATCTGAATGCGCTCCTTGTCGCCCTCGACGACCTTGGTGTGCACCCGGACGCTGTCGCCCACGTTGAATTTCGCGGGTTCCTTGCGGAACTGCTCGCCCTCGATTTTGTCAAACAATGCGGCCTTGTTCATGGCTGTGTTCTCTTCAAATTTCCAAAACTAAATTTCCCGAATCCTCAATCTTGCAAAAAACTAATCCTCTAAAAAAACTTTCCAACCGTCAATTCGACATCCGAAATTTTGATTCATTTCAGTGCCGGCCCAGTGTCGAAGCAGTGCCAGCCCGATCTTTATCGAAATCCGAACCAAACTCGAGCCGCATTAAGTTGGGCTATTTGCCCGGTTTTCGCCAGCGGTACTTTTCCCACAGATCCGGCCGATGCTCGGCCGTCCGCCTCATGGATTCCTTCTGTCTCCATCGAGCGATCTCGGAGTGGTTCCCAGACATGAGCACCTCAGGAACCGTCCATCCGCGAAACTCCGCAGGTCGGGTATAGTGAGGGTATTCCAGTAATCCGTCACCATGAGATTCTTCGGAAGCGCTCATCGCGTCTCCAAGAGCTCCTGGCAACAGGCGAGTGACGGTGTCTACAATGACCATCGCCGGCAATGCGCCATTGGTGAGGACATAGTCCCCAATGCTCAAGGCATCGTCGGCCAAATGCTCTCTGATTCGCTCGTCGAACCCTTCGTAGCTCCCGCAAATCAAAATCACATGATTCAGGGCCGCTAGTTCACCAGCCACTGCCTGGTTGAATGGACGCCCACCGGGAGCGGTGAGGATGACTCGCGTCTCTGGCCCCCGAAGGGACTCCACTGCTTCAAAGATCGGATCCGGCTTGAGAACCATTCCTGGTCCGCCGCCGAAGGGTCGGTCATCGACTGTTTTATGCCGGTCATGAGCCCAGTCGCGAAGAAAATGGATCTTGAGGTCCAAAATCCCCGTCTTCCTAGCCCTCCCCACAATGCTCTCGTCCAAAGGACCTGAGAACATCTCCGGAAATAGGGTCAAAATATCAACCTTCATGGGGCACTCTACCAGAGTTGGTTGAAGCCAGAGAAGGCGATGCTATAGACAGCGACGGTACAGACAGCGATGACAGACGACGGTGAAAGACCCTGAGAAGCCCTCCAAAAAACATGAGACCCTGCTAAAAAGGCCTCGGAGCTATTCGTCCTCAACTAGATCGACTGTGCAGCGCCGCCCCGCCTTGGCCGCGCCCACTTGGAGCACGGACCGAATGGCTTGGATGGTACCGCCGCGACGACCAATGATTTTTCCGGCGTCTTGGCGAGCCACACGCACCTCGTACACCGTGAGGCCACCTCGTTCGGCAGGAGTCACGGAGACCGCTTCCGGTTCATCCACCAACTCCTTCACCACAAACTCGAGGAAGGCCTGCATAGCGACAACGTGTCAGCGATGGAAAGGCTCAGGCAGCAACAGCAGCAACAGCAGCCACCTTGACGGACTTCTTGATAAAAGAAGCCACCGTCTCGCTGGGCTGAGCACCAACACCCATCCAATACTGGGCGCGATCCAAGTCCAAGGTGTAGTTGTTACCCTTAGTCTTAGGATTGTAGGTGCCGATCTCTTCGATGAACCTGCCATCCCGAGGACTGCGTCCATTAGCCACCACGATCCGGTACACCGGATTGTTTTTATTACCGCCGCGCTTCAAACGAATGCGAACCATAGAAATGTATATTTCTGCCCGGTTTCACGGGCGAATTGCCTCAAACGAAACGTCAACGTAGTATCTTTCCCTCAGGAGAGGCAAGCGATCATTTTGTAAACCTGATCAACGCGCCCGCTCGCCTTATCCTGGGGAGCACCAACTCGATGACACCGACTAGATGATCGTCTTGTCCGGAACGACCGCCCCTTTGGGGATGACCAAGACACCGTCCCGAATATAATAGAGAGGATGATCCACATCGGCAGGCTTGCCTTCCGGAGACAGGATGCAGTTGCGGCCGATGCGGGCATTTTTGTCGATGATCGCGTTGTCGATCCGCGTTCCACGGCCCACACCAATGGGGATCCCCTGATTTTCAGGGCGATTGCGCTTCTCGGTGTCGTCGTAGTAGTCGGCCCCCATCATCACCACTCGATTCAAGGAGCTCCCCGCTGCGAGAACGGAGCGAATACCCACGACGGCGTGGCGCAACTGAGCATGATCGATGGTGCATCCGTCGGCGATCACCGCGTGATCGATGGCTGCACTCTCGATACGGGTGGCTGGCAGGTAGCGAGGCCGCGTAAAAACCGTGGGATTGAAGAAATCAAATTGGGGCCGATCACTGGTCTGGTCGAGACTGGCCTCGAAGAAGCTTCGAATGGTTCCGATGTCCTCCCAGTACCCCTGGAAAATGTAGGAATAAACCCGGTGATTCTCGATGGCCCCCGGAATGATGTGCTTGCCGAAATCAGTGTGATTGTTGTTCAGCAACTCCAAGAGCACCTCTCGGTTGAAGACGTAAATACCCATCGAGGCAAGGTAGAGGTCTTCATCGCGGCGGATACCCAACTTCGGGTACGTGGCCCGGTCGAGTTTCAAGGATTCCAACATCGCGGGATCCTTCGGTTTCTCAACAAAACGGGTGATCCGATTCTCCGGATTGACCTGCATAATACCCAGCGCTGAAGCCTCACGCGCGGCCACGGGTATGGTCGCCACGGTCAGGTCAGCCGAGTTCTCGATGTGAGCCTGCAGGACCGACTGGAAGTCCATCTGGTACAACTGATCACCCGAGAGAATGAGCGCGTACTCGAAGTCGTTGTTCTTGAAGTGCTGAAGATTCTTGCGGACCGCATCCGCCGTTCCCTGATACCAGCTCGTGCTGGAGAAACTCTGCTCGGCCGCCAAGAGTTCCACGAAGCCGCCACCGAAGTGATCGAACTTGTAGCTCTGGGAGACATGCCGGTGCAGCGACGCCGAGTTGAACTGCGTCAGCAAATAGATGCGACGTAGCCCACTGTTGATACAGTTCGAAATGGGAATATCGACCAGCCGGTACTTGCCCGCCAGAGGCACAGCCGGCTTGGCGCGATCCCGGGTCAAGGGGAACAAGCGGGTCCCCTGACCTCCCCCCATGATGATGCTGAGGGTGTTTTCGTTGAAGGAGGAGGGGCGTGGGAGGGGCATGCTCGGGGGAACCTAGTTTCTGTCTTTCTAGTCCCAACTTCTTTCTTTCTCAAGGCGAGATGCGCCCTCTCAATCGGTGTGGCACACCACGAGGTTTCAGCGCCGCCGAATCCCAAACGCCCCCCTTCAGACCAACCGTTGGCCACCACCGTCGAAACCACTCCCGTCCAGATCGATCAAAATATCGCGAGGTTCGGCCCCCTTGCCCGGCCCAACCACACCTCGATCCTCCAGTTCGTCCATCATGCGAGCGGCACGCCCGTAGCCTAATTTGAGCCTCCGCTGAAGCAGGGAAACACTCGCCTTCTTCTCCGTACGGATGACCTCAATGCACTTTTGAAGGAGCTCATCATCCTCGCTGCTCCCCTCGTCGTCGGGATCAAGCGTCATAGATCCCAAGCTACTCTGAGCCTTCTGCAGGGCCTGATGAATCTCGGGCTCGTAGCTCGGTTTGCCTTGCACGCTGATGTGACTCATCACGGCTTCGATCTCGGCGTCGGTAATCAGGGCCCCTTGAGCCCGGATTAATCGCCCGGATCCGGGTGGCAAGTAGAGCATATCCCCCTTGCCCAACAGCTTGTCGGCACCCATCTGATCCAAAATGGTGCGGGAGTCGACCTTGGCCGCCACCTGGAAAGCAATACGCGCCGGGATGTTGGCCTTGATGACACCAGTAATGACGTCCACCGATGGCCGTTGGGTCGCGACGATGCAATGAATGCCCGCGGCCCGCGCCATTTGCGTAATACGAGCAATAGCCATCTCGACATCGGCCGGAGCCACCAGCATCAGGTCCGCCAACTCATCGATAATAACCACGATGTAGGAGAGCTTTTCCGGGATGACGATGTCCTCGTCCCGGGGGACGACGATCTGTTCATCGATTTGGACCGCAAACCCATCGGCCCCCGGTTCGACGCGCTCCTTGCGTGTGGTCAGCGGCAGTTCCGGATCCTTCGGCGGCAGCGGTTTTTCTTTCGGCCGCTCATTGAACGACTTGATATTACGCACCCCGACCCGAGCAAAGATCTGGTAGCGCTTCTCCATTTCATTAACGACCCATCGCAGGGCAAGGATCACCTTCTTGGGATCCGTCACCACAGGCACCACCAGATGCGGCAACGCGTTGTACTGCTGCAATTCCACCACCTTCGGATCGATCATCACGAAGCGGAGTTGGTCCGGGCTGAACCGGTACACCAAGGAGGCGATGATGGTGTTGATGCACACCGACTTACCCGAACCGGTGCTGCCGGCGATCATCACGTGGGGCATCTCAGCTAGGTCGGCGATGATCGGATGCCCATAGACATCCTTGCCCAAGGCCAGCGGAATCCGAGCCTTCGTGTTCTGCCACTCCGGGGATTCCAGAAGATCCCGCATAATCACCTTGGTCTTGATTGCATTGGGAACCTCGACACCCACCGAGGATTTGCCAGGAATCGGAGCCAGAATATTGAGCCGTTCGGCCTTCATGGCCGCGGCGATGTTGTTGGTCAGGCCTGCGATCTTCTCCAGTTTTACCCCGGGCGCCGGATGCAATTCATAACGGGTAATGGTGGGACCCTTGGTGATGTCACCGGGTGCGACCTCGATGCCGAACTGGGCCAGTGTTTGAACCATCAGCCGAGCATTGGCCATGAGTTCCTCCTTGGTCTCGGTCGGCTTGACGGAGGTGTCCGGCAGGCTCAGTAGGTCAATCGAAGGCAATCGATAATTTCCAATGATGGGCGCGCTGGCCACGGTAATCGGCTTGGACTTGCGGGGCTGCATCACCACGCGTGGACGAGCAGCGAACACCGGCAGCGACTCTGCCACTGGATGTGCAGCGTCCTCAGGGCGATCCCAGGGAGGAGCATCCTCAGCATCGGTGCCATCGGTCTGTTCGGCTCTAGGCCCGACGGACTCAACGGATTCAACAGTGCTCCCCTCCTCGTCATTTAATTCAGCACCCGGCGGACGGCCCAAAATGCGCTCAGCCACCGACTTGGGCTTCCGAGGTTCTGCTGCTAGAGCCGGATCGTCGCCCGCGGGGGTGAGCACTGCAGAGATTTCATCAGCCTTGATCACCTCGCCGGCCTGGACGGTCCGAACTTCTCGGGGTTGGGGGACACTCAGATCACGAATGGTCACCTCGGGGAAGGGCCTCAAGTCGGCTCCCACTCCGGAGGGTTCCGGAGCACCTTCTGGCTGAGGAACCACAGCCGCCTTGCCTCGGGCCGGCTTGGCCGCCACGGAGGCGGTCTCCGACTCGACGGTCGCCTGCTGAGTCAACTCACGAGCCTTCTTCTCCAACGCCTTAGCCTTCTTCTCGATGGAGGCCTCCTCGGCAGCCATCTTTTCCTCAGGAGTCTTCGGAACTCGCACCCACAATTGCCGGATCCAAACCAGCAACTGGTAGTCGGTGAGGAAGAGCAAGCTCGCCAAATAGACCATCACGTAGGTCACCACCGCCCCCATACGCCCTACCGAATATTCGACCCAGGCGTTGTTGATTTGGTGTCCCAAAATCCCACCAGGACTGGGCCCGCTATTCTTGCGAATTTGGATGCCCGGGATCCAACGCTCACAAAGATCCAGCACACCCACGCAGGCGATCACTAGACCCACCGAGGCGATGAGCGATCGCCAACGGCGTAGGTAATTCAGGGAAGGAATGAAAGACGCAAAACCAAATCCCAACAAAAGCACTGGGAGCACCCAGATACCGAAACCCAGGACTAGATGAAGGTTGTAGACCACGTGGGCCCCGAAGCGGCCCATCCAATTCCGGATGGCCGTATTGGGCTCGGTGGTGTTAACGCCGAGATCCAGTCGGTCATAGGAAATGAGGGCGGCAGCCAGCACCACCGCCACCAGGATTAGAAACAAGCCTTGGCTGTCGACCCAGATACGGTCCTTGCTGGATTCCTCTGTCCGCTCTTTGGTCGCCACGCCTGCCAATCTACGGACCCGCTGGAGGCCACGGCAAGCGGGGAACCGCACGGTTACAGAATGAGCGGGATTGGCGGTCGCCTTCAGATGCCCGACCGATTATCTTCCCTCCCACCGGACAGGCCACGGTGATTGAACCATGCCCGAACCCATCGATATCGAGATCACAGAGAGCCGTCCCGGCCTGCGCTTGGACCGCTACCTCGCGGAACGTTTCCCGGAAACGTCACGGGGGCGCTTCCAACAGCTGATCACCGAGGGTGCCGTCCTCGTAAACGGCTCTTGCCCGAAGACCACCGACCATCCGCGGGTGGGTGATCGCATCCAGGTTTGCTGGCCAGAAGCCATTCCCAGCGAGGTGCTGCCCGAGAACATCCCCTTGTCCATTCTGCACGAAGACGAGGATTTACTGGTGGTCAATAAATCCTCCGACCTGGTGGTACACCCGGCTGCAGGGCATTCCTCCGGCACACTGGTCAATGCACTCCTCTATCATTGCCAAGACCGCTTGAGCGGCATCGGTGGCGTCGAACGGCCGGGCATTGTCCACCGCTTAGACCTCGGAACCAGCGGTTGTATCGTGGTGGCCAAAACAGATGCCGCACACGGTCACCTGTCGGCGCAATTTGCCGAACGCACCGTTGAAAAAGCCTATCTAGCGCTGGTCATCGGCACGGTCCGACCGCTCAACGGAGATATCCGGGCCCCGATTGTCCGCCACCTGATCCAACGCAAAAAGATGGCAGTGACGACGCCGGGCAAAGGACGGGAGGCTTGGACCGAGTACCGCTGCCTTGAGTCACTCAGGGATGCCTCATGGATTGAGTGCCAATTGCACACCGGCCGAACCCACCAAATTCGGGTTCACCTGACCCATCTCGGCTTCCCGTTGCTCGGTGACGACGTGTACGGAGAGCGGGCCAACGCACGGTTCTTCCAAGAACACCACTGGAAGGCCCCTCGTCAAATGCTCCATGCCGCCCGACTGGCCTTTCAGCATCCGCGCACGGGCCAAAAGATTCGCTTTGAGGCACCGCTGCCTTCTGACATGGCAGCCTGTCTCGATCGACTGCGACTCGCGCCGATCCCCGAGGCTCCGCCGCCGTCACGAACCAGCCGAGCCTCGCGTTGACCATGAGCGAGTCCCGATCGCGCTTCCTCAAGCAAAGCCTTTGGATGATTGCGGCCACCCTGGGGGGCGGGGCTGGCATGGCTCTGGTCCATGGTTCGGTGTCGAAGCTTGGCGGGGCTCAGGTCTATTTTCAGTTCAAGTCCCTGATGGCGATTTTCTACGTCGTGGGCGCCGCCCAAGGGGCTCTTTGGACCCTGACGGCACGGCAAACCGCGACAGCACTCACCCACGAAGCGATCCAGGCGACTCGGGCTGGCCTCAAGCGTTCGGCAAGCATCGTCCTGCTGGTTATGACGCTGGCCGGTCTGGCACTCATCCCGGGCGGACCCACTCTGGCGAGCCTCCTGAAACTCACCTCGGTGTTGCCTCTCTGGATCACCTGGGGGCTGATCCTTGCGTCACTGCTGGCAGCCATTCAACGTGGTATCCTTCAAGGGCGACAAGATTTTGCCGGACTGGGATCCATGTCGATCGTAGACGGATTGGGACGCTTTGCCTCCGTGGTCGCCATCCTGACCTGGGTGGGCGGAGGCGCTTCGGGCGCGGTTGCTGGGGCTTTGTCGGCGACTCTCATCGCCATGGTGGTGGGTTTTCGCGCGTTGAAACCGTGGCCTATGGAAACCACAACACTCACACCGACCGCCGAAAACACCCCGCGGCCTGCAATCGGAGCGACCAGCGGCTTCTGGCCTCTGTTTCTCGGTGCCACCGCGCTCCAGTGCTTGGGTCAGCTCGACAATTTGTTCCTTCAGGGAGCTGTGCCCGAAGCATGGCAAAAAGAAGTGGGGTCCCGCTATTCGCCTGGAGCTCAGGTCGGGTTCGCCCTCAGCCAGTTCACCGTGCCGCTGGCGCTGGTCATGTTCCCTAAGGTGGCCCGCAGCGCCGCCGGGGGCGACGGTCATCAGGCATTCCGCTGGACCCTGTTGGCGACGGCGACTCTTGGCGGATTGGCGGCTGTGGGCTGTACCCTCCTGCCCTGGTTGCCGGTCAAAATTCTGCTGCCGGGCATTCCTACAGAACTATCGGCCCCACTAGTGCCCTGGTTTGCTTGGGGCATGCTGGCATTCACGCTGGCCAATGTGCTCTTCAGCGACCGGATGGCTCATGGCGACTTCCGCTTCGTGCCTGGAGCATTGGTTTTGGCGTCGGCGTATGGCGTCAGCCTCTGGGGCTTTCAAGACTCTCTGCTGCGCGGATCTCCAGCCGAGGGTCTGCAGCGAGTGGTTCAACGACTCGTCCTTTTCAATGCTGCCCTGCTGGTGTGGGCAGTGCTGGTCAGCCTCCAGAGCCGGTTCCGCCGTCGCGGGATGAACTAAGCGAAATACCCCAGTCTCCGAGAGCCTGGCGCAGGGCCTCTACCGGCAATCCGATGACATTGCTTTGCGAGCCAACCACGGATTGGACTAGCCAGTCGCCGTGCTGCTGGAGCGCATAACCTCCCGCCTTATCGAGCGTGGGAACAACCTCGAGATAGTGGTCGATGAGCGCCGAATCCAGAGATCGGAACACCACGCGCGTCACGTCCGAGAACACCGTGCACCGACCGGAGGCGCCGTGCATCAGGCACACACCGGTCACCACTTCATGCGACTTGCCCGAGAGACTCTCCAGCATCGCCCGAGCGGCGGCGAGGTCGGGAGGCTTCCCCAGTGGCTGCCCGTCGAGCCACACAAGCGTGTCAGCCCCGAGCACCAAGTGCCCTGGATGGCGTTGAGAAATGGGAGTCGCCTTAATCTGCGCATTGAGTTCGCACAACGCTCGAACCCCCACGGCGGCGTCATGCACTTCGGTCGCATCACTGGGGATGACCTGGAACTCGGGAATCAAAGTCCGGAGCAATTCCACCCGCCGGGGTGAGGCCGAAGCGAGGATGATCGGAAGGGGCAACATGGGGTTCAGAAGGAAACAAGCGCCGGGGTGGTGGAGCGAAGCACAGAAATCTGGTTAAAGGCCGCGCAGTATTCCTTGCGAATCGCCTCGATGGCCTGCTCCGCCTCGTGCGTGGGTGGGTGAAGTATCACCACCACCTTGGTCGATAACCGTCGGATATCCCCCTGCGGCGCCCGCCATTGCCCGTAAGCATCGAACACGGTGAATCCGGCCGGAAACCGTCGAGTGATGCGCTCGGCCAAGAAGGTCTCCCATTCGGAAGCGTCTACGGCGGCGAGGTAGAGTTCCGTCCGCAACCACTGCGGCGGGAGGGTGTTCGGAGCCCCGGGCATGGGCTTCTTCGAGGCTGCCATCGAGGAGGATGCGCATCCCGAAAACAGGAGGAGTAGCAGCGCCAGAAGCATCCAACCCCATCCATCCGGATTCCGTTTCACGGGGAATATTGAGCACCGCAAATCCCCTCGCTGACAATACCCCTGACAATCCTCTACCCACTTCACGGCCGCTGACACTGGGGACACCAGAAGGTGGAACGCCCCGACTGCATGAAGCGAACAATTGGCGATGCGCAGCGAAAACACGGTTGTCCCTCACGGTCATACACCCAAAGCCCACCCTCGGACGGATCCTCCGGCACCCCCTGCTGTTGATAGAGCATGGAACGGTCTGATCGAAGGGCCTGAAGATTCCGTTCCACGGCGGTTTCCAGGAGCGTTCGCAGCACAGCATGCAATCGCCCGATGACTTCAAACCCGAGTTGATGAACTGGCGTCGTTGGATCGATGCCGGCCAAGAACAGCGCTTCGCTGGCATAGAGATTACCGACCCCGGCCAACCGGGAAGGATCCATCAGGCAGACCTTGATGGGCCTCCGCCCGCGGGCCAACGCCTCGCCGAGCAACTCAGGCGTGAAGCAGGGATCCAACGGCTCAGGGCCCAGCACCGGCACTGCTGCGTTCCCCAACCGCAGATGCCCGAACTGGCGAGGGTCCTCCAGCACCACGCGCTGCTCGCCAAAGCCCAAGACCACCGCGGCGTGTCGAGGCAGCGGCCCATGGCCCGGCAACATCCGCCAGGAGCCGGTCATGCCCAAATGGGTAACCAACAACTCCGCCTCTCCGCTGGGGCGTACGCAGTCCCAGAGGAGGCACTTCCCCCGGCGGCGGAGGTCTTGGACACGACTTCCCTGCACGGACTCAATGAACTCCGGAACCGACACGGGACGCACCAACCGAGGCTTGAGCACCGCAACCGTGTCGATGCACTGACCACGAACCTGCGGCAGCAACCACCGTCCAAACGCCTCCACTTCGGGCAACTCCGGCATGGCGAGACGGTAGGCCATCCAGAAGGCGGAACCAACGGTGAAGCGCAGTCGACCACAAACACGACTGGTTCCGGGAGACGCCATTCCGTAGGCTTCGGCCCGTGGTTCCGCAGATCGTCATCGTCGTTCCCGTCTTCAATGAGGTCGCCAACATCGTTCCGTTGGTGACTGAGATTGCCGAAGTGTTTCGTGCTGAAACACGGGCCTGGCAATTGGTGCTCGTGGATGACGCGTCGACCGACGGCACCTGGGAAGCCATTTGCACCCAGAAAGCGCGCGATCCCCGCGTCACCGGACTGCGACACCTCAAGAATTCCGGGCAAAGTGCGGCCATCTGGACCGGCATCTCCCGAACGGAGGCACCGTTTTTGTGCACCCTCGACGGCGACCTTCAGAACGACCCATCGGAGCTCCCGCGAATGCTGCAACTGCTCGATCGGGCCGATTTCGTGTGCGGCCACCGGGTGGATCGTCAGGACTCCTTCGTGCGCAAGGCCTCGTCACGAGTGGCCCGGAGTTTCCGCTCCTGGAGTCTGGGCTGGGACTTCGCGGACACCGGTTGCGCCTTGCGGGCGTTCAAACGCAGCAGCCTGACCGGCATTTTCCCCTTCAACGGGCTGCACCGCTTCCTGCCAATCCTCGTGGCTGGAAACGGGAGCCACGTTCTAGAAGTGCCCGTGAAACACCGCCCACGCACGGCCGGAGTGTCCAAATACGGAGTCTGGAACCGCCTCGGGCGGGGCTTGTTCGATTTGGTGGGCATGGCTTGGTACCAACGCCGCCGCTTACCCACTATCGACACCGAGCCGGCTCGACTCGCCTGAACGGGCCGCGCGACGCCGTCCCCTGCGACGGCTCCATCTCAGCGCCCTGCTGCCGACAACTCGAGAATCCGGCCTGAAGGGCCATAGGAATCGCCGCTGTTGGTGGCCCGGGAATATTCGGCGATGTAGAGTTTTCCTGGCGCGCCCAGATGGATATCGATGGGGCGCCCAAGTCCCGAAAGCACGGTATGGAAATGCCCCTCGTAGCGCCCCTCGGCATTCCGGCGCAAGGTGGCCCGGAGCACATCAAATCCCGAGTTATCCTTGGGTGATCGGATGAAATTTCCGAACCGGGTCAGCAAGAATGTACCCCGGTATCCTTCTGGAAACTCATTGCCCAAAAACACAATACCGCCAGGACCCGAATGCGGATCAAACGTGAACATCGGAGTCCCAGAGAATCCGCCATCGGGACCGAGGTTGGCCACCGGCAGTGTGAAGGCGAGGTCAGCGGGGGGTTCGGGGCTCGTGGGATAGGCCTTCTTGGTCCAATCGGCAAACCGGTACGGGAAACCGTAATGCTTGCCCTGCTCGATGTGGTTGAGTTCCTCCGGAGCGTCCGCATCCGGACCGTTCTCGGTGGCGAACATCTCACCGGCGGCGTTCCAACAAAAACCGTACGCGTTGCGAAGACCGCGGGCGTAGACCTCTAGCACCGGCGGAGTGGAGTCGGACTTGATCCGCCAGAGGCAACCGGTAATAGGGGTTTCTCCACCACCATACCACTCCGAGTCGGTTCCGGTGAGACCTCCGTCAGTACGGCCGCCATTGCCGGCGTACAAATGCCCATCCGGACCGAAGGCAATATTCTCCACGGCATGAATGTAAGCCGGACTCCCCGGGTAATTGGTCTGGAACCACGGCTTCAGCTCCGAGGGGTGTCCATTGGTCACGGAGGAGCTCCGATAAATAGTGACGATATTCTGGTAAGGCCGGGTCGCCTTGTTCTGCTGATTGGAGGCGATATAGAGCCGCTTCTGACGGTCGAGCGTCATTCCCAAGACGAAGAGGGGCCCGCCGATGTCCTCCGGGCGACGTTCCAAATAGCGGTTGGCTGGAAGAATTTGTTTCAGGGCCGCATTCGAAGGATCCAATCGCCACACATCGCCCTGCTCGGTTAGCACATACAACCCATGCCCACGACCGTCGCTGGCGAGGCGCACCGGGCGGAATGGCAGGCGTGCCACCTCCCGCAAGCGGAACCCTTCCGGAGCCTTGGGCAACGGCGGGTAGCGATTGGCCTGCTGAAGCGCTTCAAAGGTCGGATAAGCCGTCGTCGCTCGCACCTTCTTGACCTGCTCGGAAGTCACCTCGGGGCCTGCGTTGCCCCAATTGCGGAGAACGTAGTTAAGAACAGAGGCCACCTCCTCGTCTTGCAAAATGGCGGGCGGCATCACACCGGCGTACCGACGCGCATTGACCGTGATCTCGCCGTTCAATCCCTCACAGACGATCCGGATGGCTCGATCGATGTCAGCCAAGAGGTAGTCGGAGCCAGCGAGTGGCGGAAAGACTCCTGGGATCCCCTGACCCCGCATCTGGTGGCAGGCAAAGCAGTTTTTCAGGTAGAGATCCCGTCCACGGGCACCCTCGGCTTCTGAAGTAGCGGGGACCGACGAGTTGGTTCCTTGAGCCAACAGAAATGGGACCCCTAGGGCCCATCCCAAAACAGCCCAAACTCCCAGTGCCCGAAACCACCGAGACACCACCGAATTGTTTAACCTGAAATTCTTCATTCGATTACCCACCAGTTCATGCCCTGAGCTGCCACAGTCACGCTCACCTCCACCCGACCGTCACGACCCACCGGCAGGCGCTGCGCCTTGCCACCGCGCTCCCGCAATCGCGCGGTCTGGGTCAATCCAGTATAATAGAGATTAGGTTTCAACACCTTGCGGACCGGTTCATTCAATGGATTGAAGACCACTAGCATCCCTTTTTCTTTTAAGGAGGGATTCACGTGGAGCATCCAGTCCAGATCCCGAGCGTCGGCCCGTCGGCCATGGATCAGGTCGCTCTCGAGAATGTCTCGGTGCGCCTTAAACCAATCCACTTCGCCTTTGACCATGGACCGGGTCACTTCGCTGTCAAAGAGGCGCGGACCGCGATAACAGGCCTGGACTCCCAAGGCCAAATTACTCTCCAGCATGTGCCGATAATGGTCTAGGTGCTCGGACAAGGGTTCGATGGTCGCCGCGGCTCCTCCGCCCTGGTACTCGGTCAGCGGCACAAACATCCACCCCATGCTCGGGGTTTTTTCCCAAGTGCCGTCATAAATGTTCTGACGGGTGTGAATGACTTGCTGTTCCCGTGGTAACGACCAATTCACCTCTCGGTAGCCCATGCCAGTTTTGGTGGAACCAGCCATGAAATAGTGATCGGGCACGTTCAGGTAGAAGCCCTGACCCCGGCACCAGCGGTAGAAGTCTCGAATCTCCACCCACTGGTTCCAGCGGGAATCCTCCCAGCGTCGGTGCCCCGGATGGTTCGTGGACGCACACGGGTCACCCGGATACGAACCGTCGTGCTCCAGCAGGGTGAAACCACTCTGGCGATGGAACTCGTACAATCGGCGGAAGTAATTAGTGCCCCACTGGCTTTGGAGGCAGGGCGAATTCCCAAACACCGGCTTAAGCCCGGAGGGCAAGACCACGTCATTCCCACCACCGACGCTGCGCGAGGCCAAGAGAGAATAGCTCCCGATTTCCACGCCCCGACTCCGCGCATAGGCCGAGAAAGCTTTGGCTTTCTGTAAGGTTTCCGGGCGTTCGTTCTCCATGTCGAAGCCGCTGCCAAAGCTGAGAATAAGCATCTCAAAGCCGGTCGCCGCGCACTGGTCGATGGCATTGGTGACCGTCGGTCCGTGCGAAGAAACCACGTGCATCATCAGCGGGTTCTCGGTCACCCAGGGAGCCACCGTGCGCATCATACGCCGCACGGCCAGACCACACCGCTCGCGGTCCGTGCTGTCCTGCGGCAAGATCCAGGCCCGGTAAGTTTCGAAGGTAGCCCCGGGAGCCACTGTCTGATCGGGTCCCAGATCGGGCCCCACATCCAGCAAGCAAGGGGTCTTCTTCTCGTAATTGACCTGGGAATGAAACTCAGGATCCGTCAGCCACCGATAGGAACGCCGATTGGCCCCTGCCCCGGTCATTCCACCAAACGACATATCCGTTTCGACATGGAAGTTGGGAGGCGTCAGCCCCACCGACAGCTCATCCACTTCCGAGACCCGCTCGACGGCCGCAAGCACCTCGCTAGAAAAACGGTTGATCGTCACCGCCGAGGCCGTTCCGTTGCTCACGGTCAACCACTTCGAGTAGCAGGGAATGCCGTCGTACAATTCGTAGTGCACTGAAATCCGGAGTCCCCGAAGAGACGGTTCAGAGATCAACAATGACGGCGCCTCGAAATCGAGCCTCAGAGTCACTCCCCGCGGCGGCCATTGGACCCCCGGCGCATGATGCCGCACCTGCTTCCACGCCATGCGTTCCTGAGGGACTCCAATCTCATGACCCACGAAGCGAAACGCCTCGGGCCGCGCTTTGAGTTGCCCCTCCCATTCGGGCCTGAGGAAGGCGTAGTTGGGTTGCCCTTGAAGACCCCCGACCTCGAATCGTTTGCCGTTGAGCTCCACCACGGCTTCCGGCTTCACCCCGCGGATCAGGGACTCGCCGCTAATGCGATTCTCCAACGAAACCGTAGCCGCGTTAGGCTCGATGCGAATAACACGCCGCAGCAGACCGTTGTCGAGAACGAGCTCGGGGCGATCCGAGGCAACCTGAACCCGCGCCCGATACGGCGACGGATCGATCAACCAATCGGGATTAGCAGCACCGGCTAAAACCACCGTGTGGACCAGCAATCCGAGGGCCGTACAAAATAAAGAGTTCCTGAACATGGGAAAAGTGAAACAGACCGCGATCGGCACCGGGGCATTCATGGTTTTGAGGGAAGCGACACCGAAGCCGGAGCATTGGAAACAAACTCCAACACATCGGCCACCGCCTCCAGGGACAATCCCGAAAGGAGACCCTCGGGCATGAGTGATTGCCCCGAGCTGCGCATCGAACGGACCGCTCGACGCTCCAGAGTGAGCTCCTGACCGCCGCCGAGGCGCAACGTCACATGCGTCGGCGTCTCCCGGGTGATCAAGGCTGAGTGAGTTTCACCGTCCAGTGTTTCCACTACGAAGGCGATGTATTGAGGGGCCACCTCGGCATGCGGTTGCACCATGCTCGTGAGCAATTTAGCCTTTCCCGCCGTGCGCACTGTCACCAAATCCGGCCCCACGGCATGACCCTCGGAACCGGCACGGTGACAGGCCGCACAGCGTTCAAGGAAGATCAGGCCTCCCCGGGCCGTTGAACCGGATAAGGTCAAGGCCGCTTGAAGCGCGGCTACAGTATCGGCGCTGGAGGGTTCCTTTGGGAGCCATTGCAGCGCGGCCGACGCCACAGCGGGGTTCGAATGGGCCTGAAGGCTTCGGGCTGTGGCCGCGGGGATCGCCGCGGGGCCAACGTCACCTCGTTCTACCGCCGCTAGCAGCGCCTGGGCGCGCTCAGGGCGATTGGCGAGCAACGCCACCACGGCCGCCCGATCCTCAGCCCGGTAAGTCTTCCATGGCTTGAGAAGCCGTTCGGCCACGCCCGGATCGTTCAACCGTCCCAAGGACTGGATGGCCGCCGCACGAACGCGGGGTGAGTCCGTCAGCAGCAACCGGCTCAACGGTTCTACCACCTCGCCAGAACGACCCACCGCGAGCAACTCCACTGCCCGAACCCGATCGGCCTCTGGCAGCCCTTCCTCAGCAGAACGGACAATGGCGGATCGAAACAGCTTCTGCAGGCGCTCCTCCGACTCCCGGGAAACCACCGCCTTGCCAGAGCGGGCCGCCGCCTCGAGAAAGGCACGAACCATGCGAGGCGCCGGAGCCGACCACTCGGGACTGGCCACCCGGTCCAGAAAAAGATCCACCTCACCCGGAAGCCCCTGCGCGCCCATCACCGTCGCAATCGCCTCCAAGAACTCCCCGCTGCGTGGTCGCTGGATGAATCCCGAATCCTGAGCCAGACGTGCGAGCACCTCTCCGGCACCCGTGGAGAGACCGCTCAAGACCGCTGCCTGCACCCACGAGTGCTCCCCATCCCGCAGGAGGATGCGAGCCAAGGCTTTGTTCCGTTCTGGACCCGACCAGGCCCCGAGGGTCAGGGCCACTTGGTAGCGGACCCGCAGAGACGGATCCTCCACCAACTTCAGGAGTAGCGCTTGAAGGCTCTTGGCCGCCGGATCCGAACCCGTCACCCGAGGCTCGACCCATTTCACGGCATGCTCACGAACCCGTTCATCCCGGTCGGCCAGGGCGATGGTCAGGTGGCGCACCCCCTCCAGCGCCTTCAATCCCTCCAGCG
>Ga0114977_10000858_pt1 | contig 20244 bp, 14 predicted proteins | sample S_130805_MF_Meta_FD_87026 | JGI IMG/M metagenome (GOLD analysis project Ga0114977, IMG submission 87026) | Freshwater microbial communities from Lake Simoncouche, Canada to study carbon cycling - S_130805_MF_MetaG | ecosystem: Environmental > Aquatic > Freshwater > Lake | place: Lake...
CGCCAAGAAAGTGATTGCCAAAGGTCTCGCCGCTTCTCCAGGCGCAGCTGTCGGCAAGGTGTACTTCACGGCCGATGAAGCAGCTGATGCATCTGACCGTGGTGAAAAAGTGATTTTGGTTCGCAGCGAAACGAGCCCAGAAGACGTTCACGGCATGATGGTGTCTGAAGGCATCTTGACTGCTCGTGGTGGTCTTGTCAGTCACGCAGCAGTTGTTGCGCGTGGTTGGGGAACGCCAGCTGTTGTTGGTGCTGAAGCCATCAAGATTGACGGCAAGCAGTTCACCGTTGGTGACATCGTTGTCAAAGAAGGCGACATCATTTCGCTTGACGGAACAACTGGTGAAGTCGTACTTGGTTCACTTGCATTACAAGAAGCCAAGCCGCCCAAAGAATTCGAAATCATCTTGAAGTGGTGTGATCAGGTCCGCAAGGGCAAGATGGCAGTGCGTGCAAACGCCGACACTGGTGAAGATGCAACGAACGCTCGCAAACTTGGCGCTGAAGGTATTGGTTTGTGCCGTACCGAGCACATGTTCTTGGCCGAAGATCGCTTGCCCGTTGTGCGCCGCATGATTTTGGCTCAGAACGCAGCAGAAGAAGCCAGTGCTCTTGAAGAACTTCGCAAAGTGCAAAAGGAAGACTTCATCGACATCTTGAAGGCCATGGACGGACTTCCCGTCACCGTGCGTTTGCTTGATCCGCCGTTGCACGAATTCTTGCCCAATGTGCACGAACTTGAAATCGAAAAAGCCACATTGCCTGCAGCACAGTGGACAACAGAAAAAGCACAGTTACTGAAGGCTGCTCAAGAATGGGCTGAACACAACCCCATGCTCGGAACGCGCGGTGTGCGTCTTGGCGTTGTGAAGCCAGGTTTGTACGCCATGCAAGTGCAGGCTCTCATGGAAGCAGCGGCCGATCGTGTTGCCAAGGGTGGCAAGCCCATCGTTGAAGTCATGATTCCGCTCACTGTGACCCGTGAAGAAATGGCCTTGGCTCGTTCGTGGGTCGTCAAGGGAATCGCTGACGCAACCAAGGGTTCAGCAAAGAAGCCCAAGGTGTCCATCGGAACCATGATTGAAACTCCACGTGCTGCTTTGCGTGCCGATGAATTGTCGGAAGAAGCAGATTTCTTTAGCTTCGGCACCAACGACCTCACGCAGATGACCTTTGGTTTCAGCCGTGACGACATCGAAAGCCGCATGATGCCGGCCTACCTCGAAGGCGGATTACTCAAGCGCAATCCGTTCGAAACCATCGATCAAGATGGTGTGGGTGAATTGGTCAAAATTGCCGCCAAGCGTGGTCGTGCTGCCAAGCCCGGTATCAAGCTCGGTGTATGTGGCGAACACGGTGGTGACCCCGAATCAATCGACTTGTTCTACCGAGTTGGTCTTGATTACGTGAGCTGCTCACCGTTCCGCGTTCCGATTGCCCGCCTGGCTGTTGCACAAGCTGTGCTCGCTTCAGGTGGTAAAAAGAAGTCAGACACTAAATAGGTCCATGGCGGGCCTCAAAACGTAGGAGATCCACAATGCACATTCAGACTCGACTCGGTCCCGCATATGGCGTGGCTCGTATCAACTTGACCGGCAATGAAGCCGTGCGGGTTGAAAGCGGAGCGATGATGACGATGTCAACTGGCGTCACTTTGGCAGCTAAAGCCGAAGGTGGAATCATGAAAAGTCTCAAGCGCGCCGCGCTAGGTGGCGAAAGCTTTTTCGTGAGCACATATACGGCTCCAGCAGAAGGTGGCTTCGTCGATGTGGCAGCCCGTCTGCCTGGCGACATCGTCAGTTTTGATATCACGCCAGCAACTCCCTTGTTCATTCAAAAGGGTTCGTGGCTTGCCAACGACACCAACGTCACCATTGATACACAATGGGGCGGCTTCAAGAATTTCTTTGGTTCAGAAGGTGGCTTCATCGTTCGTGCCGAAGGACAAGGTCCTGTGGTGTTCGCGTGCTACGGAGCGCTTGAAGAATGGAATCTCGAAGCTGGTCAGACTCTGACCGTCGATACCGGACACATGGTTGCTTATCAGGGCACAGTGACAATGAATATTCGTCAAGCGAGTGGCGGACTGATGCAAACCATGAAGAGCGGTGAAGGTTTGGTATTCGATTTCAGCGGTCCGGGCAAAGTGTGGACTCAGACTCGTAACCCCAACGAACTGATCGGTTGGATTCAAAGCATGATGCCGACTGGAACTGCAGCAAGTGGTGGCTCACTTGGCGGATTGTTCAATAGGGCTTAATGATTTCAAGAATTCTGATTGCCGAATCCTCAAAAGCAAATTTCGTAGATCTGAGCGTCCCGGCTTGGTCGTGGTTTGCTCTTTTGGGTTTCATTTGTCTTTTGTTGGCGATTGACATTTTGGTGATTCACCGTAAGGCTCACGATGTTGGGCCGCGCGAAGCACTCATTGAAAGTGTCGCGTGGATTTCGGTTGGACTTGCGTTTACTGGTGTGATCGCTTTTGCCTTCGGTGGTGCTGCATCGGGTGAATACATCAGCGGATATCTCATTGAAAAAAGCTTGAGTGTTGACAATGTGTTCGTGTGGGCTCTCATTTTGAGTTTCTACAAGATTCCGTTGAAGTATCAGCACCGCGTTCTTTTCTGGGGAATATTTGGTGCCTTGGCACTTCGTGCGATTTTCATTTTCGCTGGCGTTGCACTCATTGAGAAGTTTTCGTGGGTGCTTTATGTCTTTGGAGCCTTCCTGGTCTATACCGCAGTGAAACTTGTGGTTGAGGGCGAAGATGAAATGGATCCGGCTTCTGGCCGATTCATGAAACTGATCAGTCGTGTGATTCCAAGCAGTCCCGACCTAGATGGCCAAAAACTCTTCACGCGCAAAAATGGAATACGCCTAGCAACGCCACTGTTCGCAGTCTTGGTTCTCATTGAATTCACCGATGTTCTTTTTGCGGTTGACTCGGTCCCTGCTGTGCTCGCGGTGAGTCGTGAGCAATTCATCGTTTTCTCGTCTAATGCGTTTGCCATCCTTGGACTTCGAGCTTTGTATTTCTTATTGGCCGACGCTCACGCCCGATTCTCTTATCTCAAAGAAGGTTTGGCAATTATTTTGGCCTTTGTTGGCATCAAGATGTTGATTCACAAGTGGTACCACATTCCGACGTGGCTGTCGCTCGTTGTGATTGTGCTTGTCCTGGTCGTCTCTATCGGCTTTTCGATGAAGGTCGATCGGGATAAACCGTCCACCTCACCCGTGGATTAGTCTCACCTGCATGGCATTTGTTGAAGACGACATCGAGAGGGTGCGGGCGTCCACATCCATCGTCGAAGTCATTCAGCAATACGTCGCTTTGCGCAAGGCAGGTCGTAACTGGGTTGGCCTGTGCCCATTTCATACCGAAAAGAGTGGTTCATTTAACGTCCGCGAAGAAACTGGTCGCTACAAGTGCTTCGGTTGCCAGGCCGCTGGCGACATCTTTACTTTCGTTCAAGAAATTGAACATATTGATTTTGTGTCGTCAGTTGAAAAATTGGCAGCCCGCGCCAACATCACTCTCACCTATACGACTGGTGGCGAGAGTCAAGACCGTCAGCGACGAAAGAAACTCATCAGCGCGATGGCTGAAGCGGTTGATTGGTATCACCAGCGTCTCCTTCATGCACCCGACGCTCGCGCAGCGCGTGATTATTTGCGCGACCGTGGTTTAGCTGGTGACGTAGCTCGACAATTTCAATTGGGTTATGCACCCGATGAATGGGATGCATTGAGTCAGCATCTTGTCAAGAAGGGTTTCGCCGCAGATGTGTTGAGTGATGTTGGATTGGCCTTCACCAATAAAGCCAATCGTTTACAAGATTCATTTCGGGCGCGCATTATGTTTCCGATCTTCAGTGACAATGGTGATCCGGTTGCTTTCGGCGGGCGCATCTTGCCGGGCAGTATTGATCCGGCGAAATACAAGAATTCGTCAGAAACCAAGATCTATTTCAAGTCGAAGACTTTGTATGGTCTGAACTGGGCCAAGAACGATGTTGTCAAAGCCGATCAAGTCATTGTGTGCGAGGGTTATACCGATGTCATCGGATTTCATCGGTCGGGAGTCACGCGCGCTGTCGCAACTTGTGGAACATCGCTGACTGAAGAACACGTGCGCATCTTGAAACGATTTGCCAGCAAAGTTGTGCTGGCCTTTGATGCCGATGCCGCTGGACAAGGTGCCGCAGAAAAGTTCTATGAGTGGGAAAAGAAGTATCAAGTTCAAGTATCGGTCGCGAAGTTTCCCGATGGCAAAGACCCAGGTGATCTCGCAATTTCCGATCCCGCCGCTTTAGCTGCGGCAATTGATGAGGCGGTTCCCTTCTTGGGCTTCCGTGTGAATCGTGTCGTATCCGGAAAGCCTTTACGAAGTCCAGAAGATCGTGCTCGTTTGGCGGCCCAGGCAATGGAAGTGATTAACGAACACCCCGACGTGAATGTTCGAAAGCTGTATGCGGGTGAGGTTGCTGCCAGAGTCGGGTTGCCAGTTGCGGATTTGAGTCGATTGGCTGAACGACGTTCTGCCCAACCATTCGTCGCGGCACCCGTTGCTCGAGGGGTTGGGGTCTCGGAAAACGCCGAATTTATTGCTATTAGTTTGCTGCTCCAAAATTGGGATGACATTGCGCCGTGGCTCATAGAAGCACTTTTTGCGTCAGAGATTCCGCGACGAGCGTTTTTGACACTTGCGACCGCTTCAGAAATTGAAACGGGAAGTTTGCTCAACAATGCCTTAGGTATTGCCGATCCCGAAGTTCGTGAGATGCTTGAACGTGCTTCAGTGGCCGATATTGACGTTGAACCAAGTTCGGTTGCCCTTAACTTGATCGGAGTCACGGTTCGCCGAATTTTGACTCAGCGCACTCGAATCGCCATTCCTGATGAAATTCGTGAGGATCGAGATGCACGAGTTCAACTTGAGAATCTTGACAATGAGCGCACGGCTTTAGCAGCTGCTGAGTCATTGCTAATGTGGCTTGCAGTACGAACAGCTCAGTCGGGGGGTCGAGGTGACAATAGCGAAGAATGATGTCAGCAATAATTTTGCTGCAACATCACTTGTTCCTGTTGTCGGTATCGACGAAGCAGAGTGGCTGGCGCTGATTACGTTCGGTCGACGGCAAGGTGAGCTTTCTACTCAAGACATCGTTGATGCGTTACGCGATATTGAATTGTCGCCAGAAGTCATCGATTCAGTTCGTACATCAATTGAAAAGATTGGCATCAGAGTTGATCAATCATTTGAACTCGATGATTCTGGCGAGTTGCGTCGTCCTTCGCTGAACGTCATCAAAAGTACTCCACAGAAACAGAAGTCATCACGCAACGATCGAGCGGGTGATGATGCTGGTCAAGATGCCATCCGTTTGTATCTGCAAGAAATTAGTCGTATTGCATTGTTGACTGCCGATGAAGAAAAAGTGCTTGGCCGGAAAATCGTTCTTGGTAGTGAAGCACACGTCGAACTAGAAAGTCTTGGCGATGCAGTCTCTACGCTCGACCGGCGACGTTTGCAGCGGGTTGTCGATCAGGGTCGTCGCGCTCGTGAAGATCTCACCAATGCGAACCTTCGTCTTGTCGTGAGTATTGCCAAGCGTTATACGAAAGTTTCGATGCCGCTGGCCGATGCGATTCAAAGCGGAAACATTGGTCTCATGAAAGCAGTCGAGAAATTTGACTACACACGTGGCTTTAAGTTTTCGACTTACGCGACGTGGTGGATCAAGCAAGCGATTTCTCGTGCGGTTGCTGAAGAGAGCCGCAATATTCGTATTCCTACTCATGCCATGGAGAACATCAATCGTGCCTTGCGAGTGCAGCGCGAATTGACACAGTTGAATCAGCGCGAGCCAACGATCATTGAAATCGCCAAAGCATTAGGTGAGTCACCAGATCGAGTCGCGGAGTACTTCAGTTTGGCTGCCGACACAACCAGCCTTGACCAGCCCACTCGTGCTGATGGCGATTCAACGATTGCCGACCATATTGCCTCGACCGATGCCGTCGACCCGAGTGGCGGGATTGAACTCGAAGATATGCGTGAAGCGATGCGCGTTGTTCTTGACGAGCTTCCCGAGCGTGAACGAGATGTCATGAAAATGCGGTTTGGGCTGAATGCCGAGCACAGCGCAACCCTTGAAGAGGTCGGGCAGGCCTTTAACATCACCCGCGAAAGGGTTCGCCAGATTGAGGTACGGGCTCTATTTCGGCTCCGTCACGTAGCCAGTGGGCAGGCACTTCGCAATTTCGTCGAAGAATGATGACGGTCGTTCAGGGGTATCCTGAACAAGTTATGGCTAGCCAAGATCCTCGTTCTTACGTCGTGCGCACCTTTGGGTGTCAGATGAACGACCATGATTCTGAGCGGATCTCTGGTCTTCTCGACGCCGATGGTCTGTTGGCAGTTGAAGAAGAAGATGATGCCGACGTTGTGGTGCTGAATACCTGCTGCATTCGCGAAAATGCTGACAACAAGTTGTACGGCAACCTCGGAATGTTGAAGCGCTGGAAAGATGCTCGCGAAGGCCGTCAAATTGTGGTTTCAGGCTGCCTTGCTCAAAAGGATCGCGACATTGTGCAAAAGCGTGCGCCCTGGGTTGACGTGGTGATGGGAACCCATAACGTGCACCGCGCCGCCGAACTTCTTGAAACCGCCCGCGTTGATGGACCAGTGACCGAAATTCTGGAAGAAGCCGTACTCGACGATCACGCGATGTTCCCATCGGCGTTGCCGGCTAAGCGAGTGACGTCATACGACGCATGGGTCACCATTCAAATCGGTTGCGACAATTCGTGCGCCTTTTGCATCGTGCCGTCAGTGCGCGGTTCTGAAATCAGTCGACCGTATGGAGACATCGTCTCAGAAGTTCGTGCACTTGCCGATCAAGGTGTCACCGAGGTGACATTGCTCGGACAAAATGTCAACAGCTACGGCCGTGACTTGCAGTTAGATAAGCGTCGTGCTGGTGAATACGTGTCGGCACGACCACTTTTCAGCGAATTGTTACGTGAAGTCGGAGCAGTGCCTGGCATTAAGCGGGTGCGGTTTACGAGTCCGCACCCGAAAGATATGCGTCCAGAGACCTTTGCAGTGATGGCAGAGGTGTCAACGATTTGCGAGCATTTGCATTATCCGTTGCAATCAGGCAGCGATCGTATTCTTGCCATGATGCATCGTGGATATAACGCCGAGCGCTATTTAGAAAAACTTCACCAGGCTCGTCTGCTCATTCCTGATTTGGCAATTAGCACCGACATCATTGTTGGTTTCCCTGGCGAAACCGAAGAAGATTTTGTGCGCACCCTCGAAGTGTCAGCCGAAGCCGATTACGACTATGCCTACACTTTTATGTTCTCGCCACGAGAAGGCACCGAAGCCGCAACGATGGTCGATCATTTTGTTGACCCGGCAGTAGTTGTTGATCGATTTGCGCGATTACGAGTGGTGGTTGAGCATTCGGCAGTGATTCGCCACGAAGCTCGGATCGGACGAATTGAAGACGTTTTGATCGAGGGTCCATCGCGACGTAATCCTGAGGTCTATCAAGCTCGTACCCGGCAGAACAAAGTTGTGCACTTCAGACCAAAGAATGCGATTCGGGCTGGGAGTTACGGATTAGTCGAAATTACTGAGGCTGCTCCGCACCACCTTCGCGGAATTTTGCGTGAGGTCACGTCAGATCCATCGCATAAAGTTCGCATTCCTGTCGCATCGATGTGATGTTCACATGACGACGCGATCGGCAGTTGTTCCGCAATCGTTAGTCATTTTGGGTCCGACGGCTAGCGGTAAATCATCGGTCGCAATGGCAGTCGCAACATCTGATGTGGGCCGCAATCTCGGAATTGAATTGGTCTCTATTGACGCGATGCAGGTGTATCGCGGAATGGACATTGGCACCGCCAAACCCACACTCGATGAGCAGCAATTGGTGCGACATCACCTGATTGATTTAGTCGACGCGACAGAGCCATTTACGGTTGCTGACTTTCAAGTGGCGTATCACTCGGCGATCAGTGATATCGCATCACGTCAAGGTCGGGCACTGCTTGTCGGTGGTACTGGTTTGTACGTGCGTGCTGTCGTTGATGAGCTGACTTTGCCCGGCCAGTGGCCCGAGGTTAGGGCACGAATAGATCAGGAGGTTCTTGAACTAGGACCCGAGATTTTGCATGCACGGCTTGCGACACTTGATCCGTCGGCCGCTACAAAAATGGAACCAAACAATGTGCGACGTATTGTGCGGGCACTTGAAGTGTGTGAGGGGAGTGGCAAACCTTTTTCTTCATTCGGTCCAGGTGTCGATACGTATCCTGAAAGCCCCGTGCAGCAAGTGGCATTGCGATGGCCACGAGATGTGTTGGCTGGGCGTATTGAAGCTCGCGTGCACATCATGGTTGAACGTGGCCTACGTGACGAGGTTGAGAAATTACTGGTGGCCGGATTGTCACCCACGGCGCTGCAGGCACTTGGCTACAAAGAAATGGTTGAACATCTAGAAGGACGGATGTCCCTCGAAGAAGTTGTGGCGACGATCGTTTTACGGACTCGCCAGTTTGCGGTGAGGCAAGAACGCTGGTTCCGCCGCGACCCGCGCATCGTGTGGTTCGATATTGACCAAGATCCGGTCGCCGAAGTTGTACCGCGGCTTATTGACCTCATGAGTAGTGAGCCTTTTGGCGTAGTCTGAAGACAATCCCTATGCGTATTGATCTCTCCAAACATCACGGCCTCGGCAACGACTTTTTAGTTGTCAATGTTGCTCAATCTGATGCTTCGTTCCAATGGCCTGAACTGGCTCAACGTTGGTGTGATCGTCGTTTCGGAGTAGGCGCCGATGGTTTGTTGTTACTTGAAATCAAACCGGGTAATCGACTCGGAATGGTGTTGTATAACGCCGATGGCAGTCGTGCCGAAATGAGCGGCAACGGCATTCGCTGCTTGGTCCAGGCAGCGCATTGGCACATTGCTGGCCCTGGTGGAGAGCCAGCGACGTACATCGTTGACACTGATGCCGGTGAGCGCACCGTGAGCGTTGAAAGTGACTGGGCCGATGGAGAGTTGCACATCAGCGTTGACATGGGTTGCGTCACCGATCTACCCGAACCGCAAAACTGGGCCAGTCTTGGATGTAACCCCGACCGTCCTGTACGCCATGTGTCGATGGGTAATCCGCACTCGGTTGTGGGAGTCGACGATGTTGCGATAGTCGACCTTGCCGAACTTGGTCAAAAAGTTCCGCACGTCAATCTCGAAATTATTGAACCTGGTCCCGAACCCCATGCGATCACTATGCGTGTACATGAGCGCGGCGCTGGTATCACGATGGCTTGCGGAACTGGTGCCTGTGCAGCAGCCGAGGCTGCAGTGGCGTGGGGGCTTGTGCCCGCGTCGACACCCGAAGTGATTGTGCATATGGATGGTGGCGATGCCAAGGTCCGAGTTGACTCGTCAACCCGTGCCGTGACCTTGATCGGGCCAGCGGTCTTTATCGCGTCCATTTCGGTGCACATGTGACGAACTCAAGTCCAAACTCGCCATATAACCAAGCTCTCGGTCAGACCCTGATCGAACGCTCAATTCGTGAGCGAATTGTTTTGGTTGGCGTGACATTGCATGGTCAGACCGAAGAAGATACCGAAGCAAGTCTTGATGAATTGAGTTTGCTCATTGATACCGCGGGTGCCGATGAAGCGGGCCGACTCACACAAAAACGTGATGTACCCGATCACACGTGGTTTGTTGGAAAAGGTAAGGCCGAAGAATTGCGCGACTTGTGTTTGGCAGTCGACGCCGACACTGTGGTTTTTGACAACGAGTTGTCACCAGGGCAGCAGTACAACTTAGAAAAGTTGTTAGGACGAACAGCGCTCGATCGCACGGCAGTCATTCTTGACATTTTTGCGCAGAATGCGCACACCCTTGAAGGTAAAGCTCAAGTTGAACTTGCCTTATTGCGCTATCGCTTACCGCGATTGCGTCGTGGCGCCGATGCCAAAATGTCGCAGCAACGAGGTGGTGTTGGTTCACGATTCGGTAGTGGTGAAACCAAACTCGAAGTTGATCGTCGTCGCATTAAAAATCGCATTTCGCGACTTGAACAAGAACTCAAAGAACTTGGTAGCACGCGCGATCTGCAGCGTAAGGGTCGTTCACGAAGTGGTCTTGCCAATGTCGTCATCGTGGGCTACACCAATGCCGGAAAATCGACATTGTTGAATCGTCTGACCAATGCTGGCGTATTAGTTGAAGATCGACTGTTTGCGACGCTCGACCCGACGACACGCCGATTGTCATTTCCTGGTGGTGAACCCGTGTTGGTGACAGACACCGTTGGTTTCGTGCGACGTCTTCCGCACGGTCTTGTCGAGTCGTTTAAGAGCACTCTTGAAGTGGCCGCACGGGCTGATTACTTGGTGCATGTCGTTGACGGATCATCATCAGACCCCGATGGTCAGATTGATGCAGTGCGAACAGTTTTGCGCGAAATTCATGCCGACGAAGTTCCCGAATTCTTAGTCTTCAATAAGAGTGATCTTGATCCCGTAGGCGTCGCCGATGTCGTGGCATGGCACCCCGGATCGGTGGGAATGAGTGCCCGTACTGGTGACGGCATCGAGCGCTTTTTGCAGACTTTGTCTGATCGCTTGCGTTCGGTGAGCAAAGTCATTGAACTGCTGATTCCGTATGAGCGGGGAGACATTTTGGCTGCCGTGCATCGAGAAGGCGAAGTGGTATCGACCACCCACGAAACCGATGGAGTGCGTGTACGAGCACGACTCGCTGAAGCGTCGGTCGGCCGATTGAGTGAATTTGTCGTCACTGATGGTGGTATCGACCCCACTCCAACGGGCAACATATAACTGATGAATTCCGCTCCTGATCGCTCAGTTGGTTTTGTTCCGCCGCCGTATCCATACGAACGCCTTGATTCGTTTAAGCCGTTGGCAGCACCTTTTGCGGGCGGGCTGATTGACCTGTCGATTGGCACCCCGTGTGATCCGCCTCCGGCTTCGGTGATTAATGCATTGGCAGCAAGTAATAGTGAACGGGGCTACCCGCCATCTATTGGTTCGGCTGGTTTGCGTGAGGCTTTCGCGGGCTGGATGCAACGTCGCTTCAACGTGACGATCGCTCCCATCGATATCGCTGCCTGTATTGGAACCAAAGAATTTGTCGGTACTTTGCCGCAATGGATGAAGTTGCGTTCACCATGGCTTGACACCGTCCTGTATCCAGCAGTTGCTTATCCAACCTACGAAATGGGTGCAACCTTGGCTGGTTGTCGTGCAATAGCGGTGCCGTGTAACGATCGCGGTGGAATTGATCTGACTGCGATCAGCGTAGACGACGCGAAGCGTGCGCTGCTGTTATGGGTCAATAGCCCTTCTAATCCCACAGGCGCAATTGACGATCTTGGCGCGGCAGCTGTTTGGGGTCGTGCCCATGGAGTGCCAGTTTTTAGCGATGAGTGTTATGCCGAATTCACTTGGGATGGTCCGGCGCAAACGATTTTGCAACACGGTTCCGATGGCGTCATTGCGGTGCATTCGCTGTCGAAGCGTTCAAATTTGGCAGGACTGCGGGTTGGTGCTTACGCCGGAGATCATGAACTCGTGCATTACCTATCTGAGGTTCGTAAGCATGTCGGCATGATGGTGCCAGGCCCGGCGCAAGCTGCGGCGGTTGCGGCGCTGAATGATGACGAACATGTTGTGGTGCAACGTGATCGCTACCGTCACCGACTCGAGCGTATGGCGGACATCTTGTCGAAATGGTCGGGCATCAATATTTCGTTGCCCGATGGTGGTTTCTATTTGTGGTTCAAAGTCGACGACGCTTGGGGTTTCACTGAACGCTTAGCTCGTGAAGCCGGCACGTTAGTGAGCCCTGGCGATTTGTATGGCGAACAAGGCCAAGGGTTTATCCGCGTGGCAGTTGTGCAAAGTGACGAGACAATCGAGCGCGTTGCGCAGCGACTGAAAGTTTCATGATGTCTGCCGACATGCCAAAGGTCCGCTCGGTTAAATGGTGGTGGATTTCGGCTGTTGTCGTTTTTGCTGTAGGTATGACTCTGGCGTTGATTGGCGTGCAGCGTGATCAACAACTCATTAGTGATTTAGTGCGAACTCCAAGCGGTTGTGTGTCGACGATTGACATTTCGGTAACGGGTCGTTATTACATGTACGTTGAGACTAAGGGAACGATTGCTGATCTCGGTCCGTGCAATAACGATGCTCGCGATTACCAGTTTGATTCGGCCCCCGAGGTATCGGTGTCTCTGAAATCAAGTGATGGCACCGACGTTGACGTTCGATCAGATGATTCGATTGAATATGACGCCCCCGATTTTGCGGGGAAGTCGGTGTCAACATTCGTGATTACTGAACCCGGTGCTTTCATTTTGGTCATGCAATCGAATGAACCCAATGCAGTCATTGCAATTGGGCGCAACGCATCAATGATGGATGGGGCAATCCTGATCAGTGGAGCATCGCTTGTTTTGGTCGCGCTCGCACTGCTGATTTTGGCAATCATCGCTACTCGTGTCAGTCACCGAGCTCGTCGCCGGGTCGCAATGAACGCTCGACCCGAGGTGTATGTCACCTATCAATCAACGAGCGATACAAGAACATCTGATCCGTGGGCTCCGCCTCGTCCCGAAGATCGAGCCGGTCAGTAACAAATTTTCAGAGACGACGTTTCAGAGACGACGTTTCAGAGGCGACGTAGAACCGTGACGACTTTGCCGAAGATTCGGACGTCATCTGATGCAAAGTGCATCGGTGAAAGTCGCGGATTGGCTGGCAGCAAAACGACTTCACGGCCCTTGCGGGTGTACGTCTTGACTGTTGCCTCATCGCCAGGAATTCCGGCAATCACAATGTCGCCGTTGTTGGCAGTGAGTTGCTGACGAGCAACGACATAGTCGCCATCAAGAATGCCGGCCTCAATCATTGAATCGCCACGGACGCGCAACATGAAGAGATCGCCCTCGCCAGTGAAGTCGGCGGGGAGGGGAAGAAGTTCCTCAACGTTTTCTTGTGCCAAGACATCGGTTCCGGCTGCGACATCACCAATGAGCGGTACATGGTGCACACGACTGCGGGCGATGATCGCTCCACTGTTGCGGTCCCAGTTGACTTTGATGGCTCGGGGCAAGTTGGGATCTCGTTCAAGAAAGCCCAAGCGCTGCAAGGTATTGAGGTGATTGTGCACCGTCGATGGGGAGGTCAGGCCGACGGCATCGCCGATTTCGCGCACTGATGGCGGGAAGCCTCGGTCTTCCATGCAGGCTTCGATGCACTCGAGAATGCCACGTTGACGGTCGGTGAGAATGTGTTCGCTCATGCCTGCATCGTACGGGTGTTCGGGGTGCGAGTCAAACACCTGTTCGTAAAAATCTCATTTGTGCTGGTAGACGGCTTTTTTGAAATCGGTGGTTGACACCGAACACGCGTTCGCATAGCCTACGAACAAGCGTTCGTGAGGACATTGGCCACTGTGCCATACCCCTCACGCACACTGTCAACAACAGCGGTTCACCTGAGCTCGCACTTCTCACCAGAAAGATTCATCATGGCCCTCGCACTTGACCCCCGCTACTTCGTCGAGATTCAGCCCAACCGATCCGGCGCCCGTTCGTCACTTTCTTCTCCTTCTATTTCTTCTACCTCTATGTCTTCTATGGCCCCTACTCGCCACCTGTCCCACGACGTGTACTTGCGTCGTCGGCTGGTGGTGGGTTTGGCCGTATGTGGTGTTGTGGTAGCCGCCTGCCTCGGCTTCCGCACTTTGGCGAGCCGTGGGGATGTGACTGCCTCCATCCCCACGGTGACGCCCTTATCTGCGAGTGCTCAGCCCATCACTACCTCGGTCAATGGTGTTGATGTCTCGATGGCATTCGTCCAAGGCGAGGGCTTTTATGTCGTACAACAAGGTGACACGTTGTGGTCAATTGCTTCGTCGCTGACCAGCGGAAACATTCGTAATTACGTGCATTCATTGATCGAATTGAACGGTGGCGCATCAATCGATGTGGGTCAGCGCCTCATTGTTCCCGCCTGATAGTTCGGTTTTCTACTACGATGTAGGTATGCGTTGCGTCATTTGCCGACATGAAGACACCAAGGTGGTCGATTCGCGTACTGCCGAAGATGGTGCAGCCATTCGCCGTCGTCGTGAATGCCCACAATGCTTGCATCGCTTTACGACGTTTGAACGTATGGATGAAGTTCCGCTGATGATTACCAAGACTCATGGTGGTCGCGAGCCCTTCGATCGAGGCAAGTTGATTTCTGGAGTCAAGGCGGCGTCTAAGGGTCGACCGGTTGATGACGATGCGATTAACTCGCTGGCCGACTCGGTCGAAGAAGAACTGCGTACGACTGGTGGAGGCGATGTGCCGAGTACCAAAGTCGGGTTGGCAGTTCTCGAGCGTTTACGTGCTCTTGATGAAGTTGCGTACATGCGCTTCGCAAGCGTGTACAAGAATTTTGACGCAGCCGAAGACTTCCAGCGTGAAGCAGCATTGCTCGACAAATCGCCGGTGTCCTGACGCTCGTTCAGTTTTCCCTAGGCACCGCGTTCTAGGGTGAGGGCATGAGTGACGAACGCATTGCCTATCGAACCTGTCCGTTATGTGAGGCCGGTTGTGGTTTAGAAATCACCGTCAAGGGATCAACAATCGGACGAATTCGTGGCGACATGGACGATGTGTTCTCGCACGGTTTTATCTGTCCAAAGGGTTCAACGCTCAAACAACTTCACGAAGACCCTGATCGTTTACGCAAGCCGCACATCAAGCGCAATGGTGTACACGTTGAAGTGGAATGGGATGAAGCTTGGGCTGAGATTGCTGGCCGACTTCAAGATGTGATTGAACGCCATGGTCGCGATGCTGTCGGTGTGTATCTCGGCAACCCAGGTGCCCACAGTTTGTCGGCGATGTTGTACAACCGAACTTTGTTACAAGGTCTCGGAACACACAATCGATTTAGTGCGTCAACTGTTGATCAATTGCCGAAACAAGTCGCGGCTGGATATATGTTCGGCACAGGTGTTTCGGTGGCCGTTCCCGATCTTGATCGCACCGATTACCTGATGATTTTGGGGGCAAACCCGTATGCATCAAACGGAAGCGTCTGTACAGCCCCCGATTTCCCTGGACGTATCGAAGCAATTCGTGCTCGTGGCGGCAAAGTCGTTGTCGTCGACCCACGTCGCACGCGCACTGCCGAAGAAGCCGATCAATGGATCGCCATTCGTCCCGCGACTGACGCGTTGTTCTTGATGGCCATCGTGAATGTTTTGTTCGCTGAGAACTTGGTCAAGATCCAAGATCACATTGCTCCTCTTTTGAATGGCCTTGATGCTGTGCGTGACGTATCAACCCAGTTCACGCCCGAACGAGTTTCCCAAGCGACCGGACTCGAACCTGAAGTCATTCGCCAAATCGCTTGCGAATTAAGCGCGGCAAAAACTGCGGCGTTGTATGGGCGCATCGGTACGACAACAACCGAATTTGGTACGACCGCTTCGTGGCTTGTTGATGTTGTGAACACGTTGACCGGAAATCTTGATTCGGTTGGTGGTGTGATGTTCACCAAGCCGGCGCTTGGTGGACCGACAACTCGCGGAACTTCAGGAAAAGGTGGCGGATTCCGAATCGGTCGGGGCGGTGGAAAAACCAAGGTGAAGGGTTATCCCGAAGTGATGGGAGAGTATCCCGCAGCGGCGATGGCCGAAGAAATTACTGATGCTGGTGATGCCGGAATCAAAGCGCTTGTTACTGTTGCAGGCAATCCAATTTTGTCAACGCCACACTCGCGTCAACTGTCTGATGCTTTTGAAAAACTTGAATTGATGATCAGTGTTGATTTGTATCTCAACGAAACGACGCGTCACGCCGATGTGATTTTGCCCGTGCCGTCGCAATTGCAACGCGATCATTACGACGTGTTGTTGTTGCAGTTCGCCATTCGCAATGTTGCTAACTACAGCACGCCCGTGTTGTCGCTCGACGATGGTCAGCCTGACGAGTGGGAGATTCTTGCCAAACTCGGAATGATTGCGCAAGGTCTTGGGCCCAACGCCGATCCTCATCTTGCTGATGATCTTGCGATCGAAGGTTTAGTGCGAAATAGCATTGGTGATCCTTCGTCGCCCATTCATGGCCGACATGCTGAGGAGATCATTGATCTTTTAAACGCTGATGGTCGTCGTGGTCCGGCGCGCATGTTGGACTTCATGTTGCAGACCGGTCCGTACGGAGCGGGGTTCGGAAGCAATGTCGGGGGAGCATCACTGCAACTGTTGCTCGATCATCCGCACGGTGTTGACTTCGGAGCTCTTGAGTCTCGCTTGCCTGATGCACTGCGCACGCGCACGGGAATGATTGAACTCGCACCTGAACCATTGATTGCTGACGTGCCTCGTTTGCTTGATTCCATTGACGAATTTACGAAAAATCGATTCGTGTTAGTTGGGCGACGCCATTTGAAAACCAATAACTCGTGGATGCACAACATTCAGGTGCTCGTTAAGGGCAATGTGCGATGTTCGTTGCAGATGCACACAGATGATGCAAAAAGCCTGAATTTATTGGATAATTCAGCAGAGGAAATTTTTGTCACGGTGACGTCTCGTGTCGGAAGCGTTGTTGTGCCTGTTGAGATAACAAATGACATTCGTCCTGGAGTCGTGAGTTTGCCGCATGGTTGGGGCCACGATCATCCCGGAACCAAGATGCGTGTCGCTGAGTCATTGAGCGGTGTGAATTCGAATGTTTTGAGCGATCACGAGGCCATGGATCCGTTGTCGGGAACGTCGGTTTTGAACGGAATTCCCGTTTCTATTGCCCGAATCGGCTGAAAAGCCTGAAAAGGCGTGATACACACCCCTATCCACAGGGTTTTCCCCTAAAGAAAGCGCTAATTCACAGGGTTATCCACTTCCTCCCCACAGGGTGTTGCGCTTAGGGTTACCTCCGTTGAAAGTGGTGGCGGAGGACCGTGGCTAGTGGTTCGTTGGCCCAAGATCTGGTGTTTTCTGGGTCTTGGCCGCCGGATTTGGGTGGGACGTTCGAGTCCTGGACCTACTGAAATCCGTCGCACTTTCAACAAAAATCGGACCCGAGAGATCATTGATGCAACTTATGATGTGACACGCGACACGATAGTGGTGTGGAAAAACCCTCTCTGAGCAGGTCAGACGCGAAGGTGATTGACACGGGTGTAACTACGCTGCTGTAATTTCACTACTGCTTGTGGTCACACGCGTGGGTAACAGGGGAATACACCACATCTTGTGTCTGATGTGTCATGATCTAACTCCAACAAATATCAACGTCAGTCACCTCATCAATCTCTACTTGCAGAAAAAGGAATCAATATGTCACTCGCTCCGGACCGTCTCGCCATCGGAATCCGCCGTCACTACACCACTCCTGGTGTGCATCCCTACGACCAGGTTGTCTGGGAGAAGCGTGATGCCCGTATCTCGAACTGGAAGGACGGATCAGTCGCCTTCGAACAGCTCGGAGTTGAGTTCCCAGTGTCGTGGTCATTGAACGCCACCAACATCGTGGCTCAGAAGTACTTCCGCGGCACCCCAGGCACCGTCGAGCGTGAACAATCGCTCAAGCAGGTCATTGACCGTGTGGCTGACACCATCACCACGTGGGGCGTCGAAGGCGGTTATTTCGTCGATCAGGCCGAAGCAGAAAACTTCAGCGATGAACTGAAGTTCATCTTGGTGACTCAGCGAGCTGCATTCAACAGCCCCGTGTGGTTCAACATCGGCGTCAAGGGTGTTCCGCAGCAGGCCAGTGCGTGCTTCATCTTGGCCGTTGAAGACAAGATGGACGCCATCTTGAACTGGTACCGCGAAGAAGGAATCATCTTCAAGGGTGGTTCGGGCTCGGGTATCAACTTGTCAAAGATTCGTTCAAGTGTCGAGTTGCTTCAGGGCGGTGGCACCGCTTCTGGTCCCGTGAGCTTCATGCGTGGCGCCGACTCGTCAGCCGGCACCATCAAGTCAGGTGGCAAGACTCGTCGCGCCGCCAAGATGGTCATTCTCAACGTCGATCACCCCGACATCGAAGAATTCATTTGGTGCAAAGCCAAAGAAGAGAAGAAGGCACGCGTCTTGCGTGACGCTGGCTTCGACATGGACCTTGATGGTTCAGATGCATTCAGCGTGCAGTACCAGAACGCCAATAACTCGGTGCGTATCACCGACGACTTCATGCAAGCCGTTCGTGATGACAAAGACTGGTCATTCCGTGCAGTCACCGACGGCACTCCCGTGCGCACGGTTCGTGCGCGCGATTTGTGGCGTCAAATTGCTGAGGCATCATGGGATTGCGCCGACCCCGGTTTGCAATTCGACACCACGATCAACAAGTGGCACACCTCGCATGCAACGGGTCGCATTAACGGATCGAACCCATGCAGCGAATACATGCATATTGATAACTCGGCATGCAACTTGGCTTCCATCAACTTGTTGAAGTACCTCGACGAGCAAGGCAACTTCGATGTCGATGCATACAAGCACACCATCGAAACGATGTTCACCGCTCAAGAAATCTTGGTGGGCCGCGCCGACTATCCGACTGAAGCCATTGGTGACAACAGCCGTAAGTTCCGTCAACTCGGCCTCGGCTACGCCAACCTTGGCGCATTGTTGATGGCTCTCGGATTGCCATACGACTCATTTGAAGGACGTGCTTGGGCAGCAGCTCTCACGAGCTTGATGACCGGTCATGCCTACGCCACAAGTGCTCGTACATCAAGCCGTATGGGACCACACGCTGGTTTTGCCGAAAACGAGCGCTACATGCTCAACGTTTTGCGCATGCACCGCGACGCCAGCTACCAGATCGCTGACGAAACAGTCATGCCGGCATCGTTGTTGCGGGCTGGCCAAGAGTCATGGGAAGCCGCAGTTCGCGATGGCGAAGAATACGGTGTGCGCAACGCGCAGGCCACCGTGTTGGCGCCAACCGGAACCATTGGTCTCATGATGGATTGTGACACCACTGGTATCGAGCCCGACCTTGGTCTTGTCAAGATGAAGAAGTTGGTCGGTGGTGGCAACATGGTCATCGTTAACCAGACGATTCCGATGGCACTTCGTAAGTTGGGCTACAACGCTCAGCAAGTCGACGAGATCATCGCCTACATCGACACCGAGAAGTCAATCTTGGGTGCACCACACTTGGCCGCTGAACACGTTGCCGTGTTCGCTTGCTCAATGGGTGACAACACGATTCACTACGAAGGTCACGTGCGCATGATGGGAGCGGTGCAGCCGTTCTTGTCAGGTGCAATTTCAAAGACGGTCAACATGCCTGAAGAGGCAACCGTTGAAGAGATTGAAGCACTGCACATGTTGTCATGGGAACTCGGCTTGAAGGCTGTTGCGATCTATCGTGACAACTGCAAGGTTGGTCAGCCATTGTCAACCGCCAAGAAGGGTGACGAGCAAGGTACTGCTGAGTCATCGGCAACTGCTGTTGTTGAGAAGATCGTTGAGAAGATCATTGCGAAGCCAGTTCGTCAGAAATTGCCTCGCAGTCGTCGTGGACGCACCTTCGAATTCCGCGTGGCCGATTGCAAGGGCTTTGCAACGATTGGTGAATACGAAGACGGTCGCCCCGGTGAAGTGTTCTTGACCGTGTCGAAGCAGGGTTCAACCTTGTCGGGCATCATGGACGCCTTCGCTAAGAGCATCAGCTACGGCCTGCAGTACGGCGTGCCAATGCGAGCCTTCGTTGAAGCATTTGTCAACATGCGTTTCGAACCAGCAGGTATGACTGACGATCCGGACATCCGTTTCGCCGCGTCAATCATGGACTACTTGTTCCGCCGCATGGCGCTTGAGTACTTGACCTACGCCGAGCGCGAAGAGTTGGGAATCTTCTCGATTGACGAGCGTTTGCAGCCCACGTTGCCTGGCGTTGAAGAGTCGTCCTACGTCTCATCAACCGGAAGCGATGTTGCGGCCGATCCGAAGAGCATTCCGTCGGTTGAAGAACTGGTGACTCAGCTTGAAATGGGAATCGCACCGACGGCTCCGGTGAGCGATCACTCGGCTGAGATTGCCCGTAAGGCGCAAAAGCACAGCGACGCACCGATGTGCATGCAGTGTGGTGTGCAAATGAACCGTGCCGGTTCATGTCACGCCTGCCCGTCGTGCGGTAGCACTTCTGGCTGCAGC
>Ga0114977_10000859_pt1 | contig 20222 bp, 15 predicted proteins | sample S_130805_MF_Meta_FD_87026 | JGI IMG/M metagenome (GOLD analysis project Ga0114977, IMG submission 87026) | Freshwater microbial communities from Lake Simoncouche, Canada to study carbon cycling - S_130805_MF_MetaG | ecosystem: Environmental > Aquatic > Freshwater > Lake | place: Lake...
ACTTACTATGCTCCTCCCCCTCTTCGCCGCCCAAGCCCAATCCGTCGCCGATAGCGACGGTATCATCGATGCCCTTTTCGCCCCCGGCGCCCAACTGCAAACCCCTGCCGCGAAGGAGATCGTCTTCGCCATCCTCTTCAGCTTCTTCCTGAACAGCCTGATCGCACTGCTCTATAAGATTACCTACCGCGGCACGAAGTATTCGCAGGACTACGTCAACACCCTCATCATCCTCGGCACGGTCGTGACCATGGTGATTATGGTGGTACACGGAAACAAAGAGATGGCGTTCGGTATGTTTGCCGCCTTCTCCATCATCCGCTTCCGCCGGACCGTCTCGCAGGCCCGCGACATCGGTTTTATCTTCTTCGCTATGGCGACCGGCCTAGCCGTCGGGGCACGCCAATACGAATTGGCCCTCGTCACCGTCCCGCTCGTCTGCGCCGTCATCTACGTCCTCGGGACCATCACAATCTTCGGCAGCAAGCGCGGCTCGCACGTCCTCCGTATCCGCGTCGGCAATGACCTAAACTACGACCAAGCCTTCGCCGAGCCCTTCAAGCAGTTCACCCTCAGCCATGAGCTGATCTCGGCCGAAACTATCCAGGCCGGCATGATGACTGAGCTCGTCTACGACATCACGCTCAACGACCCCGCCGAGCTCAACGTCTTCACGAACGCCCTGCAGATGGCCAACGGTAACAACCGCGTGCTCATCACCAAGGCGAACGATCAAGTCGCGCAAGACAGCGACTAAGGTCGACCAGCCAAGTAAGCAAAAGGGACGTCCACTGGACGTCCCTTTTCTTTGGGCGGTGAGCCCGCCGGGGCTCGGCCTTTTTAGTCTCCGCCCTTGGATGGCTTGCCCGTGGAAGAGAAGAACTCCTTCACGCGGGCCCGGAGATAATCGCGGTTCAGCTTGGCGATGACGTCGAGCGTGATGCTCTTCGGGCAATGCGCTTGGCACTCGCCGTAATTGGTGCAGTTGCCGAAACCCGCGTCGTCCATGGTCTTCACCATGGCGAGGGTACGGCGGTCGCGCTCCGCCTGACCTTGCGGGAGAATGTTGAGGTGATTGATCTTGGCACCGACGAAGAGCATCGCGGAACCATTCTTGCAGGAGGCGACGCAAGCCCCGCAACCGATGCACTCGGCGGCGTCCATGGCCTCGTCGGCAATGGGCTTGGGTACCGGGATGTTGTTGGCTTCGGGGGCGGAGCCGGTGCGGACGGTGATGAAGCCGCCAGACTGGATGACCTTGTCGAAGGCGGAACGGTCGACGGCCAAGTCCTTGAGCACCGGGAAGGCGCGGGCGCGCCATGGCTCGACGGTAATCGTCTCGCCATCGCGGAAGTTGCGCATGTGCAGCTGACAGGTCGTCACGCCCGGAATCGGGCCGTGGGGCATGCCGTTAATCGTCATCGAGCACATCCCACAGATGCCTTCGCGGCAGTCGTGGTCGAAGGCGAAGGTGTCCTTGCCTGCCTTGATGAGCTGCTCGTTGAGCATATCCATCATCTCAAGGAACGAGGCCGACGTCGGCACGGCCGGGAGGGCATGCTCTTCGAAGGCGCCGGGTTGCCCACGGCGCTGGCGCCAGACGCGCAGTTTGAGCGCGAGGGTGTGTTCTTTTCCGTTGTCCTGGACCATGGTGATTACTTGTAAGAGCGGGTGGAGAGTTGGGTCTCCTCGTAAACGAGGGGTTCGATATGCCGGGCCGGCAGCTGGCCATCGCCCTGCCATTCCCAGACGGCCGCGTGGGCAAAGGCGGCGTCATCGCGCTTGGCTTCGCCGGCGTCCTGATACTCCGTACGGAAGTGACCGCCGCAGGATTCTTCGCGCGTGAGGGCGTCGAGGCACATCATGATGCCGAAGTCGAGGAAGTCGGCCACGCGACCAGCGCGTTCGAGCTCGGGGGCGAGGGCCTCGCCGGAGCCGACGACCTTCACGTTCTTCCAGAAATCGTCGCGGAGCGCCTGCAGGTCGCGGATCGCCTGCTCGAGGCCAGCCTTGTCGCGGGCCATGCCGCACTGCCCCCAAGTGATTTTGCCGAGCGCCTTGTGGTAGTAGCGCGGGGACTTCGTACCATTGATCGAGAGGAGTTTGGCCACCCGGGCGTTGACGTCTTTAACGACCGCTTGGAATTCCGGTGCATCCTGGGCGGGGCGGCTCCCCGACTTCTCGCCGGCGAGGTAATCGGTCACCGTGTAAGGCAGGACGAAATAGCCGTCGGCCAAGCCCTGCATGAGTGCAGAAGCGCCGAGGCGGTTGGCGCCGTGGTCGGAGAAGTTCGCTTCGCCGCCGACGAAGAGGCCAGGGACGTTGGACTGCAGGTTGTAGTCCACCCAGAGACCGCCCATCGTATAGTGCACCGCTGGGAAAATACGCATCGGCTGGCGATACGCGTTCTCGCCCGTAATGTTCTCGTACATGTCAAACAAGTTGCCGTAGCGTGCACGGACTTCCGCTTCGCCGAGGCGCTTGATGGCCGCCGAGAAATCGAGGTAAACACCGAGCCGCTGGCCGTCCACCAACTGGCCGACCCCGCGGCCTTCGTCGCAGACTTCCTTGGCGGCGCGCGAAGCGATATCGCGCGGGGCGAGATTGCCGTAGCTCGGGTACTTGCGTTCGAGGAAGTAGTCGCGGGCTTCTTCAGGGACTTCGGAAGCGGGCTTGGCGCAGTCGGCCTTGTCCTTCGGCACCCAGACGCGGCCGTCGTTACGAAGCGACTCGGACATCAAGGTGAGCTTGGACTGGTCTTCACCATGGACAGGAATGCAGGTCGGGTGAATCTGCGTGTAGCAAGGATTCGCGAAACCGGCACCACGGCGGTGGGCACGGAACGTCGCGGTGACGTTGCAACCTTGGGCGTTGGTGGAGAGGTAGAAGACATTTCCGTAGCCGCCGGTGCAGACGACCACGACATCGGAGGACCAAGCTTCGACCGCGCCCGTGACGAGGTCGCGCGTGACGATGCCCTTGGCCTTACCGTCGACGAGGACGAGGTCGAGCATCTCATGGCGCGTGTACATCTTTACCGTGCCGAGGCCGATCTGCCGGGAGAGCGCGGAGTACGCACCGATGAGGAGCTGCTGGCCCGTCTGGCCGCGGGCGTAGAAAGTGCGGGAGACCTGCGCGCCCCCGAAGGAGCGGTTGGCCAACAAACCGCCGTATTCACGAGCGAACGGCACCCCTTGCGCGACGCACTGGTCGATGATGTTCGTGGAGACCTGCGCGAGGCGGTAGACATTCGCTTCGCGGGCGCGGTAATCGCCGCCCTTGATGGTGTCCTGGAAAAGGCGGCGGACGCTATCGCCGTCGTTCTGGTAATTCTTGGCGGCGTTGATGCCACCCTGCGCGGCGATCGAGTGCGCGCGGCGCGGGCTATCCTGGTAGCAGAAGCAGGAAACCTCGTAGCCCATCTCTGCAAAGGAGGCCGCGGCGGCGGAGCCAGCGAGGCCGGAGCCGACCACGATGATGTGGTACTTTCGGCGGTTGGCTGGGTTCACCAGGCGGAGCTTCGCCTTATGGTTGTTCCACTTATCGGCCAGCGGGCCGGCGGGGGTCTTCGGGTCGAGTTTCATGGACTTACTTCAGGTAGCCGGAGAGGACGGCGAGAGGGATGGAGACGAAGCCAAGGACGAGAATCCAGGCGTAGAGGCTCGCGACACCGTCGAGGCGGGAGCGCCAGCGCTCATTGCGCAGGCCAAGGGTCTGGAAGACGCTGCTGACGCCATGACTCAGGTGCAGGCCGAGTAGAATCAGGCTAACAATGTAGAAAATGGCCACGGCCGGTTGGGTGAAGCCAGCAATAACCATCTTATAAACGTTGTCGCCGAAATCGACGCCACCGAGGGCAAGCTGCCGGAAGGTGAAGTGAAGGAGGTGGAAGATCAGAAAAGCCAAGATCACGGTACCCGAATAGGGCATCGTGCGAGAAGAGAGGCTGGCCCGGCGCGTCGCGTCAACGGCGGGACCACCCTCGCGGGCCGTGCGGTTTTCCAAGGTCAATAGGATGCCCGCCCAAATATGAGCGATAGTGCTGAGGATCAGCACGATACGCGCGCCCCAGAGGAGGCCGGGGTTGGCGTGCAACCAGTTCGCATAAGCGTTGATGGCCTCAGGGCCCTTGAACATCAGGAGGTTGCCCGTCATGTGGCCGAGGACGAAGCCGGCGAGGACGAGGCCGGATAGGGCCATGACGACCTTCTTCCCGATCGAGGAGGGACGACAGCAGGAGCAACAGGAACTTGCAGACATAAAAGGGAAGTTGGGACGGACAGGGTGCCAAAGGCAGAAACCATCAAATAGGTGCGGCGGCCCCTGCCCACCACGGACGGGAGGTTCGGGGGAGGTATTAGGCAGGGGCGAGGGAGACGTGAAAAACGCTCATAAGCCCCCTGGCCGCACGGGTGAAGAGCTGGAAAAACCTCTTGCCTCTCTTTTGCGTCCCAATGACATACGAAAGTCCAGACCGGCCTACCGTCACGCGGACCAGCCGGTCTTATCTTTTTTGCCTAATTTACCCCCTGCCCGACCTATTTTTTCATGAAGTATATTTTCGTCACCGGAGGGGTTATCTCCTCCCTCGGCAAAGGCCTCACCGCCGCCGCGCTCGGTGCCCTCCTTGAATGCCGTGGCCTGAAGGTCCGTATCCAGAAATTCGACCCCTACCTCAACGTCGATCCAGGGACCATGAGCCCCTACCAGCACGGCGAAGTCTACGTGCTCAACGATGGCGCTGAAACCGACCTCGACCTCGGCCACTACGAACGCTTTACCTCCGGCGTCCTCTCCCGCCTCAACAGCCTGAGCTCCGGTCAAGTCTACGAAACTGTCATCCAAAAAGAACGCCGTGGTGACTACCTCGGCAAGACCGTGCAGGTGATCCCGCACATCACGAACGAAATCAAAGACCGTATCCTCAAAGGCGGCGATGGCGTCGACGTTCTCATCACCGAAATCGGTGGCACCACCGGCGACATCGAAGGCTTGCCCTTCCTCGAAGCACTCCGCCAATTCCAACACGACGCAGGCCGTGAGAACGTTGTCTTCCTGCATTGCACGCTCGTGCCTTTCATTAAGGCCGCTGGCGAACTGAAGACCAAGCCCTCGCAGCAATCCGTCGCCAAACTGCGTGAAATCGGCATCCAACCCGACCTCCTGGTCTGCCGGACCGACCGCCCGATTGGTGAAGAAAACCGCCAGAAACTCTCGCTTTACTGCAACGTCGGCCTCGACGCCGTGTTCGAATGCCGCGACGTCGAGCACTCCATCTACGAGCTTCCCCTACAGCTCGCCGAACAACGGATTGACGATGTGGTCGTCAAGCGCCTCGGCCTGCAGTGCGGACCCATCGACATCGCGCCATGGCGCGAAATCGTCCGCCGCCTCCTCGAACCGAAGCACCATGTGCGCGTCGGCGTGGTCGGTAAATACATCGAACTCCAGGACGCTTATAAGTCGGTCTACGAATCCATCGTGCACGGCGGGATTGCGAACGAAGCGGCCGTTGAAATCGTCCGCATCGACGCCGAAGACCTCGAGACCAAGGGCACCGCGCAACTCGAAGGCCTCGACGGTATCTTAGTCCCCGGAGGGTTTGGCAACCGCGGCATCGAAGGCAAAATCATCGCCGCCCGTTTCGCCCGCGAACGGAAGATTCCTTTTTACGGACTTTGCCTCGGCATGCAGATCACCGTCATTGAATTTGCCCGACACGTCCTCGGCCTCAAGGATGCGCACTCGACCGAATTTAACCCGCAGACGCCGAACCCGGTCATCCATCTCATGGAGTCGCAAAAGAGCGTCGTCACTAAGGGTGGCACGATGCGCCTCGGCCAATACGACTGCGCCCTGACCCCAGGCAGTAAGTCCCGCGCCGCCTACGGCCAGGACCTCATCCAAGAACGCCACCGCCACCGCTTCGAGTATAATGACGCATATCGCTCAAAACTGGAGGCGGCTGGCTTAATTGTGGGCGGTACCAACCCCCAGAGCGGCTTGGTGGAGATTGTCGAGGTCCAGGACCACCCTTTCATGGTCGGAGTTCAGTACCACCCAGAGTTCCAGTCCAAGCCGAACCGCCCGCACCCTCTTTTTGCCGCTTTTATTAAGGCGGCAGTTGTTAAGTCCCAAAGCTCTTGCTAAGTAGGTAGACGAATCAGGGTCCACTGGACGCTGTCAGGTCAGTTATGAGCGGAGAACCGTTGCGCGCGGTTTTTGCGCTACCCCCTTTACCCCCACCCCTATGTCTAACACCATCAACGCCGCCGGCACTTGGGTGCCGCGACTCCGTGAACAGGTCGCTCGCGTCGTCGTCGGCCAGCAATACCTCGTCGACCGCCTGCTCATCGGCCTCCTCGGCAATGGCCACGTCCTCCTCGAAGGCGTCCCCGGCCTCGCCAAGACGCTCTCCGTCCGCACGCTCGCCCAAACCGTCCAGGCAAACTTCGCGCGCATTCAGTTCACGCCCGACCTTTTGCCCGCCGACATCGTCGGCACGCTGATCTACGACCCGAAGTCTGGTGAATACAGCGTGAAGAAGGGCCCGATCTTCGCGAACTTCATCCTCGCCGACGAAATCAACCGCGCGCCCGCCAAAGTGCAGTCGGCTCTTCTCGAAGCGATGCAGGAGCGCCAAGTCACGCTCGGCGGCGAAACCCACCGCCTGCCGACGCCGTTCCTCGTCCTCGCCACGCAGAACCCAATCGACCAAGAGGGTACCTACCCGCTGCCCGAAGCGCAGGTCGACCGTTTCATGCTGAAGCTGAACATCGGCTACCCGACCCGCGATGAAGAGCGTAAGATCCTCGACGCGATGGCGACCACTTCGCCGAAGCTCGACGTCAGCCCGGTCATCTCCCAACAGGAAATCATGGAAGCCCGCCAGGCCGTCGACGCCATCCATGTCGCCGACCCCGTGCGTGACTACATCGTCTCGCTCGTGCTCGCCACCCGCGGCCACCACGAAGGCGGCCCAGACTTAAAGAAACTCGTGCAGTTCGGCGCCTCCCCGCGCGCGACGATTAACCTGACCCTCGCCGCCAAGGCCTGGGCCTTCCTGCAGGGTCGCGACCACGTCACCCCTCAGGATATTAAGGATATCGCGCCCGACGTGCTCCGTCACCGCCTCATCCTCACGTATGAAGCGGACGCCGAAGGCGTCGACGCTGACGCCATCGTCCGCCGCGTCCTCGACGCGGTGAAGGTCCCTTAATCCGCCCGCCGCTTACGCCCCGTGGACCCCGTCGTCCCGACTTCCGCCCAGGACACTCTCCGCCGCGCCCAGCGCGTCGAGATTGTGGCTATGCGCATGGTCAACGACGCGATGGTCGGTGCCTACCTCTCGCGCTACAAAGGTCGTGGCACGGACTTCGAAGAGCTCCGCGAATATGTGCCCGGTGACGACGTGCGCGCGCTCGACTGGAATGTCACCGCCCGCACCGGCAAGCCGTTCATCCGCCTCTACCGCGAGGAACGCGAACTGACGATGGTGCTCGCGGTCGATATTTCTGGCTCCGCTGGTTTCGGCTCCGGCCGCGTGACCTTACGCGAACGCGCTGCGGAAGTGGCCGCCGCCCTCGCAGTCTCCGCCCTTAAGGCCGGCGATAAGGTCGGCCTTCTCCTCTTCACTGACCGTGAAGAACTGTGGATCCCCGCTAAGAAAGGTCGGCGCCACGTCCTGCGCCTCATCCGCGACGTACTCGACCACCCGCCGCTCGCCAAACGAACGGCCTTCGCCACACCGATGCGCCGCCTCGCCCGCGCACTCAAGCGCCGAGCTATGGTCTTTGTCGTTTCCGACTTCCTGGCCGGCGCCGAAGGCGAGGACGCCATGGCTGCCGCCGTGGGCGAGCTCAACGCCCGCCATGACACCGCTTGCGTACAGCTCGTTGATGAGCGCGAACACACCCTGCCCGATGTCGGTATTGTCGCTTTAGAAGACGCCGAAACCGGCGAGATCCGCGAGGTCGATACCAGTTCGGCCAGCCTCCGCGCCCGCTTCACCGCAGCCGCCCAAGCCCGGCTCGCCGCCACCAGTGCCGCCCTCGGCCGCGCCGGCGTCGATGTTGTCCGCCTCGATGCCGAGGCCTCGGTCGCTCCTACCTTAAGCCGCTTCTTTGAGCGTCGTCGCCGCCGATGATTTTCCTCGCCGCCGATGATACCCCGCTGGTGCTGCAAGGACCGCACGCCGCGATTCCGCCGGGCTGGTGGGAATCCTATTGGGGCGCTGTTGCCTTTGGCTTCGCCTTAATCGTGACCCTTGTACTACTGGAAGTCGCCCGCCGCCGGCGCCAGCGGCCAGCGCTGACCTCCGCACAGCAGGTTCTTGAACAAACCTTGCAACAAGCCGCCCGTGCCGCGGGCCCCGCCGCCGCTGCGCTGGTCTCGCATGGCCTCCGGGACTTCCTCGCGGCGACCGACGGGCAACTCGCCGCTAGCCTCTCAACGCAGGAACTGGCCGCCCGGCTGGAAACCCTACCGCTTTACCTGCCAGCCCAAAGCCTTTTGCTGACCGCTTTACAGACCGCCGACCTCGCGAAATTCGCGGGAGCGACCGCGGCCCCTGACATCCTCATCGCGCAAGTGCGCGAAGCCGTCCAGCGCGTCGAAGCCTCGCGCCGGGCCTTCGCCGCCCCAGCCCCGAACCGCCCATGAACGAACTTGGCTTCGAATTCGAACACCCATGGGTGCTGATCTTCCTCGCGTTACTCCCACTCTACTCGTGGTTGCGTGGAAAATCCGGCCAAGCGGCAGCCCTGCTCTATCCCGACGTTGGCCTCTTGCGCGCTGTGTCTTCGCCCGTACGCGAAGCGGCCGGCTCGTTGCGCGTCTTCTTGCGTCTCGCCACGGTAGCGGCCCTCATCGTCGCAATTGCCGGACCCCGGACCGTCAGTAAGGAAATTGAACGGGAAACCGAGGGCTTGGACATCATGCTCGTGATTGACCTTTCGTGGTCGATGATGGCTTTAGACATGAGCACGCCGCGGGAAGAAGTCACCCGCTGGCAGGCGAGCCATACTGTCATCCAGGATTTCATCACCAAGCGTCCTGATGACCGCATCGGCGCCGTGGTCTTCTCTGGCAAGCCCTACCTCCTCAGCCCGATTACCATTAACCGGGACTGGGTCAGTAAGGGCGTCGACCGCATGCACATCGGCATCATCCGCGAAGCGGGTACGGCGATCGGCGACGGCGTGGCCATGGGGCTCGATCGGATGAAGAACCTGAAGGGTAAGAACTCGAAGGTCCTCATTCTCCTCACCGACGGCGACGATAACATGAGTAAGGCGATCCTGCCGGTGCCGTCGGCCGAACTCGCAGCGGCACTCGGCATTCGCATGTATACGGTCGGTCTGGGTAAGAATGAGCCCACCGTGCTGCCGCAGTTCGATATCCGCACGGGCAAGCTCATCCGTGATCCCTTCGGTAAGACGATTCCGATGCAGACCATCAACCCAGCGAACTACGAAATGCTGGACAAGATGGCGAAGCTGACCAACGGCCGCTTCTTCCGGGCCCTGGATAAAGACGAGCTTTCCCGCGTCTACGAAGAAATCAACCGACTTGAACGCACTGAGGTGAAAATCCGCGAGAGCGTCACCTTCGAGAGCCACCGCTACGCTTGGATTGTCGCAGCCTTCACCCTGCTCCTGGCCGAACTCCTCCTCGGGCTCTACCGTCCGCGCGCGCCCTAATCCATGGACTTCGCCGATTTCCATTTTGAGACCCCTTGGCTCCTCGCTGTCACCGTCGTCGTCGCGCTCGCTGGCTTCGCTGGGCTACGTTGGACGGAAAACCGTCGTCGCAAGGGCTTAGCGTCCTTTGCGGCCGAGCGCCTCTTAAGTCGCCTGACTGCCGGCTACTCCTCGACCCGTCGCTTCAGCAAGGACCTCGCGGTCACCACCGCCATCGCACTCATCGGCGTCGCCTTGGCCGGGCCGCGCTGGGGCGTCGAAATCACCGAGCAACGCGCCACCACTGAAGACGTGGTTTTCGTCCTCGATGTCTCCAAATCGATGCTCGTCGCCGACATGCGGCCCAACCGCCTCGCGCGGGCCAAAGCTTCGATTGCGAACTTCGTGCGCCGCAAGGGCACCGGCAGCGTCGGCCTGGTGGCTTTCTCCGGCCAAGCCTTCCTTCAGTGCCCCTTGACCCGCGACTACGACGCGTTCTTCCGCACACTGGAAGAGACGGACACGTCGAGCATCCAAGTGCCTGGCACGGACATCGGCCGGGCCTTGGAAGAGGCCGAGGCGGCTTTCGCCAAGAACCGTAACCGCAAACTCGTCTTGATGCTCACCGACGGGGAAGACCTCGAGGCCGGCGGCATCGACGCGGCGAAGAAACTCGCCCGTGAAGGGTTGGTGGTCCACAGCATCGGCGTCGGTACCCCGGCGGGCGGCCCGATTACCGTGATCAGCGCACTAGGTTCGCCCGACACCCTTAAAGATGCCAGCGGTGAAGAGATTCGCAGCCGACTGGATGAGGATACCCTCACCAAGGTCGCGGAAATCACCAGCGGCCGCTTCGTGCGGCTCGGCCAAGCGGGGGAAGGCATGGAAGCCCTCCGCCTCGCCATCCAAGCGGGCACCGATGGCACGGGTGCGACGCGCCGCGGCGTCCCGCGCGAAGAATGGTTCCTTTCGCTAGCCCTCGCTTTGATTGTCCTCGAATCGCTTCTTTCCACCCGCCGAACGCCCATCCGATGAAATCGCTTCTTCCCCTGCTCCTCATCGCGGCGACGGCCTTCGCCGCCGAAAAGGCCCCTGACGAACTCGCCCTGCTCGATACCCGCGAACTGCACAACCGCGGCACGCTGCGCTTGCAACAAGGCGACCTCGTCGGGGCGGAGGAAGCGCTTAAAGCCTCACTGGCCCGCAACGACGACGTGCTCCGCCTGCCCGCCTTGCATAACCTCGGCCATGTACGGTTCGGCCGCGGTAAGGTCGCCCTCGGTGGCAAGACGGTCGGCGACGTCACCGAACTCTCCATCGCTCGCTCCTACCTCGAGGCGTCGGACGCAGATATTTCGGATATGCAGGACCAAATCGAAATCATCGATAAGGCCAAAGCGGACGGCAAGGAGCCCGACTATGTTCCGGCGGTGTCCGCCCTCGGTGGTGGCATCGGGACCTACCGCACCGTCAAGAAACTCATTCCCAAGGAAGAGGCCATGGTCGCCAAGCGCGCGGGCGTTATTGCCAGCTGGGTCCGCTCCGTCGGCGATTTCCGCAGCGCCCACGAACTTAATACGCAAGACCAGCCTTCACTGCAGAATGCGGAGGCTATCGAAGAACTCTTGCGCGCACTCAAGAGAGAGACCCTCGCGCTCGAAGAAACCATCGCCGACCAACGGAAGAAGCAGGAAGAACTCCGCGAGGTCATCCGCGAATTGGCCAAGCGCATCCCGCCGGATAAACTCCCGCAGAACGCCGAAGGCGAAGGCGACGATGACGAGAACTTCCTCCCTGAGGGCATGCAAAAACCTAAAGACGGCAAGGGCGGGAAGACCGATCCGCGTGAAGGCCAAGAGAAGCGTATGTCCGAACAGGAAGCCCGCGGTTCCCTCGAAAGCCTCAAAGGTGAGTTCGGCCGCAAGATGCCGACCAGCGATAAACCCGGCAACAACCCTGGCGGGAACAAGCCTTCGAGTGAGGCAAAGAAGAAGGATTACTGAGATGCGCGCCACCTTCACCATCCTCGCCTGCTTTATCGCGGCCAGCCTCGCCCGCGCCGAGAGCCACGTCACCTGGGAAATCACCCCACCGGTCTGCGGGCCCGGTCAGCCCTTCCGCCTCCAGGTACGCATTGAGTCCGACGATGTCCTCGGTCCAGCCAATCAGGTTGGCAGAGAAATCAAACCCCCGCGCGGCATGGCTCTCCGCTTTTCCACGCAGGTGTTTCGCGCCAACGCCACGGAGGCCACGCTCAACTTCTCGGGCGTCGCCCCAGAAGAAGAGGGCACCTACGTCCTGCCGGCCTTCAACGCCCGCTTCCCTTCGCAGATCGTGCTCGTTCCCGCCATCAACCTCATTGTCAGCAATAAGACTGGCTACCGTAAAGAAGGCCGGGCCCGTGCCGAGCTCGTCCTCCCTGAGCGTACCTTTTATGTCGGCGAGAAGATTACGGGGGGCGTCGTTATGCGCGGCAGCGAACAGGAGACCGTGACGGGGTCGTTCGGGCTCGAATGCGAGGCCGAAGGCTTCACCTTCCAAACCGAAGGGTCATCCTTCACCCAGCCCCTGCAAGATGGGCTTGGCCTGATGAAGCCCTTCGACCTCACGCCGATTCGGGCGGGCCAAAGTGAGTTTAACTTGAGCGGCATCATGCTCGTGAATACCGGTGACCGGATCAGCTCGCTCAACATCTCCGGGCGGGACCGCCCTTTCAACTTCCGCCGTAAACTGACCGTCGAACACGTCCCCGAAACCGGCCGGCCCGCTGACTGGGGCGGTTCGATTGGTAAACTGGAGATCACGCCACCCGACCTCTCCAACCGCTTCCCTGAGGTCGGCGAGCCGATTAAACTTAAACTCACGCTGGTCGGAGAGGGTAATTTAGAGCGCATCATCGCACCGGAGATTCCCGGCACGGATACTTGGGATATCGCACTGGCCTCTGAGCTACGGCAGCGGCGCAGCGAAGGCCGTCGGACATTCATCTACACGCTGGTCCCGCGCCTCCCGGGCGACCTCAAGACCCCGGCCGTCCGGTTCCCGACCTTCAACCCCGACAGTAAAAAATTTGAGACCGTCGAGTTCGTCTCCGTCGCGGTGAAGGTCAGTGGCAACGCCCCCGCCAAGGTTGAGCTAGTGACGATCGACCCCTCGGCCAAGGTCGGCACCCCGGCGGCTAAGATGATCACCGGACTACTCACCCCGACCGTCGCCGCCGGCGTGAAAGGCGTAGCGAAGATTGAACCCCTGGCGGCTTCTCAGCCCTTCTGGGTATCCAACACCGGAGCTCTGGTGGTGCTCTTACTAGCCACGGCGGTCATCAGCGTTGTCGGTTACTTCGCCGCCCACCCCGAGTTTCTCATCCGGCGCCAAGCGCGGGGCAACCTCCGTCGAGCCCGGGCCGCCGCGCAGGACGCCTACCGTCGCCAAGACTTCGCCGCCTACGCTCGTGCGATGACCCAAGGCCTGCGTACCGGCGCAGCCCCGCTCCTCAAGGCCGAGCCCCTTGCGCTCACGCAAAGCGACATCCTCCGGGCCCTGCCGACGGCGAGTCCCACCTTAATTGAAGCCATCTTCCTGGCTGCCGATGGCGAAAAATACGGCGCGAAAGACCCTCGCCAAACTATCGCCGAGGACGCGCAACTCCAGGCGATGCTCAACACGTTGGAGGCACAACTATGAGCCGCCACCTGTTACTGTTCGCCCTCTGGATCTTGGGTGCTACCGCGCCCCTGCCAGCCGGCGTAGGTGAAGCCGCTTACGAACGCGGCGACTTCGTCGGGGCTCTCCAAACTTGGCGCGCCCAAGCCGAAGCGGATGGGGTCACCGCCGAGTTACTCTCCGCCATCGGCAACGCCGAGTGGAAGCTGGGGCACAAGGGGCGCGCGATGGTCTGCTGGGAACGAGCCTTACTTTTAAGCCCACGCGATCCCGTGGCCTTGGCTGGTATCAAGCACGCGCTAGGCGCCGGCGGGACCGATCGCCCCACGCAGACTTGGTCCGAAAACTACGCGGCCTTCCTCGGTGCGGACCTCTGGCTGATCCTTGGTGCCATTGGCTTCTGGGGCACGCTCTTAGCGGTCCTCGTCCCCAAGCTACGCCGCCAACCCATGGGCGATTGGACACAGCGTATCCTCATCACCAGCGCCACCTTGTTCGCCCTGAGCATCCCGGGACTGTACGGTGCATATACCCTCGCCAGCCGCGCGGTCGTGCGCCGCACGGACGTCTCAGTCAAATTGACCCCGACGGTCCTCGGCGAAGCCTTAAACGGGACCGCCGAGGGCGACGTCCTCCGGACGGGCCGCAAACTGAACGGCCACACGTATGTCACCTCCGCCGACGGCAAAGGGGGTTGGATGAAGTCGACGGAGCTGGAGCCCATCTGGGGCGGTGCCTTGCCGGTCAACCTCGACCAGCCACGGGCCCCCTAAGGCTTTGGCCTTGGACAATTTCCGGTCGGAGGTTTGGATAAGCGTGTGCGTATCCTAGATCGCCATGTCTTGACCGAGACTGCCGTCGCCGGCGGCGTGGCCACGGGTGCCTTCATCTTTGTGATGGCGGCTGGCAATGTCCTGAGCCAAGTCGCCAACGCCATCGCGACCGGACGCGTTACCGCTTTTGAGGGGCTGGAACTGGTCGGCCTACTCTTACCTGGACTCATCCCTTACGTGCTCCCAATGGGAATGCTCACGGGCGTGCTCATGACTTTCGGGCGAATGGGCGCGCAACACGAGCTGACGGCGATGAAGGCTGGCGGCTTGAGCCTACTCCGCATTGCCGCGCCCGCCCTCTGGCTCGCCGCGGCCCTCGCGCTTTGTGCCGCGTGGATTAACCTCGAAGTCGCCACGCGCTCCAACGACGAATACCGCCGGGTCCTGATGGGGTCGGTGAAGGAAAACCCCGCGAGCCTAATCACTCCGGGGGAAATCAACCGTCAGTTCAAGGGCCTGATCATCCAAGCGCGCGAGCGTAATGGCCCCGTGCTCAGCGACCTCTGGATCTGGCGCCTCGACGCCGAGGGCCGTCTCTTCGAGACTATCCATACCGCCGAAGGCCGCCTGACGAAGGTCGATAAGCCAGACGGTTCTGCAGTACTGCGCTTGGTTGCCACCTCCGCCCAAGTCGACACCCGCCGGGCCGGCGATGATGGCTTCAAGTTTCCATCCGTGACCAAGGAGGCCGGCCAGGCTCCGCTGGAATTCCCGGTGAGCGGCGTCTTCAAAGATGGCAGCGGCTACGATCGGAAACTGCGCTGGCATACCACCTCGGAGCTACTCGAACTCATGGATAAGGGCTGGCAGGTGCCACCCAACGCCACGCCCGCCCAACTCGCGGAGTGCCAGATGATGCCTCGCACGCAACTGATGTCCCATCTCGCTGCTGCCTTCTCCATCTTCTCGCTCGCACTGCTCGCCGTCCCGCTCGCGGTTCGCGTCGGCCGCTCAGAAACCTTCGTCAACGCCGCCATCGCCCTCGCCGTGGCGCTGAGCTACTACATCCTGAGTTCAGCGGCGGCTTGGGTGAAGAACCCAGTCTTCCGCCCAGACCTCCTGGTCTGGCTACCAAATATCGTCGTCGTCACGGTGGCGGTCGCGCTGCTCCGCCGCGCCTCCAAGCACTGAGTGCTCAGCGGTCGCGCTTGTACCAAAGGAAGAACGCCAAGGCCATATTGACCAAGGCGAAAACTTCGTTGAAGCCCTTCATGATAGCCGCCCCGAGGATCATATCCGAGCTGGCGGTCAGCGCAGTGATGCGCGGGGCGAGCCGGTAGGTCTCGTAGATAGGTTGCTCACCGAAAATGAGCACGGCCCACAGGGGGAGGTCCGCAATCATCAGCGCAAAGCAATAGATCATGGCCCCACCGAAGCTAATGCGCGGCAGGACGCGGGAGCGCGATACGAGCGGCCAGACCATGAGTAGCGCCGGCAGGAACATCAGCCAGTGTTCGATGATGTGAAGGGTGCGGTCGCTTAAGGCGGCTTCATACAGTTCCGGAAAATGCCAAACCGAGAAGTTGAAGTTAAAAATCAAGCCAGCCACCAAAGGATGGACTAGGAACCGGGAAAACCTGAGTAGCCGTGGCCGGGCTTCCAGGAAGGGATCCGTCAACTCCGGCGGCAGGCCAAGAATGATGAGCGGGGCGGCGACATAGATAAGCAGCATGTGCTGCAACATGTGCGCCGAGAAGAGAAAGGCTTCGCCAATCTGGTCGAGCGGCGACCCGACCGCGATGTAGGCGACCAGTACGCCGAGATGGAAACAGATCGCGTAATTGCGCGGGTAGGCCTGTAACCCCGGGGCACAGCGGGCGCGCAGCGGGCCGCAGGCGAGTGCATACGCCCAGGATACCCCAACGATGAGGAGCAGGAGGAGCGGCTCGGTATGCCAGTGAAGCGGGACGTTCATTTGAGTTTACTCAATTTTAACACCCAATCCGAATCCGGCTCGGCTGCAAACCTGGAGAACCAATGTTTGCGGCGTGCTTCTACGCCGAGCGGCGTACCCCGAAACCGCGTGGCGAGCTGACGGTAAGCCGGCTGCGCGGCGGGCGGGTCACGATACTTGAGCAGGCTGCCGGCAAACTGCAGAATCTGCGCACCCGCAAGGTCATCATCGGGGAGGAGCTTCACCGCCTCGAGGCACAAACGGTGCGCCTCATAGCTCGCATCCCGATAAACCCGCCCGGCGGGGACCAGGTGCTTAGCCGCCCATGCTTCCACGCGCTTAATCTCATCCTCCGTCGGCGGAGCTAATAAATTTTCTGGCTCGTCGAGAATTGGGCGGATCCGCTGCACCGGCAGGCCATGCAGGTCATACCAATGGACGTCCGAGGCCGAGGTCCATTCCAAGCCGAGCTCGCAGAAAAGGTAATCCTCCCCGTTGGCGTGCACGTTGAGCGCCGCCCGCCAGAAGGCATCGGCCCTGGCTCGCGGGGACTGCTTAGAATCTTGGGCCACCTTCATCTGGGCGATGAACTGCTGCAGCGGCGGACGGAACTGGGAGGGTAAGTAAGGCAGGGCCTCCGTCCAACGACCATCACGGAACAGGCGCCGGCCGAGCAGTGCCCGGACATGCTCCGGGACCGTCAGCCCGCGATCATGCACGGAACCGCCTTTAGCTTCGCCTGGCTTCACCCGCCATGACCGATCGATGGCCACCTTGAGTTCGTCGGTAGTGAGGACGCACTCCGCAACGTAGTCGCCATCCTCCAGCATGCCTTCGTTATAAAAAAGGTTCATGGCGGGCACGTAGTGCCCAAAGTGTAATTCCAAGATGGCGAGTTCCGCGCGCGCCCGGCTAATCGCGCCCGCCGGCTGGCTAAAGTCGAACGTGTAGGTATCATACTCGCTAGTCATGAACGCCTTGCTGGTGTAATCGGGCACCCCTAGGTCCACAGACTCATAACTGTCGATGCCGTAGAAGGAAAAGTAGGGCGGGCCACGGAACTCATCTTCGGGCCGGGTGCCGCGGGCGGGCGCGGGCAACCGCTTGGTCGCCAACGACCGCAGCCCTTGGCTGGCACCCAGCAAGTCGCCCGTCCGCACGCGCAGGCGCGCCGCGAGCAGTTGCGCCGTCGCATCAGCGGCGGGGGCCGACTTCAAAGTCACTGCGCACGCCTCCCACTGCCCCAGCCGATACTGCAAGACAGCGAGACGGACCGCATCTTCACTGAAGTCCACTTTAGCCACGCGCAAGGCATTGAGCCAGGCCGTGATATCGGCGTTCAGTTCTTGCGAAAAACCTCCGACCCCGTCTTGAGCCAGCTGACGGGCGGAACACAGGTAGGCCGTAGTCAATTTACGATGTAAGGGATTTTTGGTCAACGGCTCCATCTCGCCCGACGCCAGGACGGCCCGTAAGACGTGCTCGATGGAGTCACGAGCCGTCGCATCCCCCTGACGGTAAAGCTGGACATAAATCTGCAAGGCTCGCGCCGGGTCGACCTCTGGATCTTCCGGGTCGTACTCGGACTCCAGCGATGTACCATAGAGATAAGTCCGCGCCAACCAACCATCGGCCGCGAGGTCGAGGTGCGCGACAGCTGGGTAACCTTCCGCAACCAGTTGCTTGACCTGTTTAAGGTCACGGCGAACGTCCTGCAGGTGCGCTTCGCCGCCATCTTCATCGAGATCATCGGTCAACGCCATGCGCAGGCGAGCTAGCCGATAGGCCGCCAAGGTGGAGAGGTGGCGGCGTTGCGCGGGCGGGAGGTCGAGTAAGGCCTCGCAGAGGGCCAACGCATCGGCGCGCTCCAGCGTGAGTGATCGGATGTAGAAACGAAATTCCTCAGGCAAATCCCGCAAGAGTTTCGGCAAGGCTTCGGTGGTCACCATTTTAACTGGACGAAGCACCGCGGTCGCACCCGGCGGTAGATCGTCGGGCAAGCCGAGATCGAGGTTTGCGACGCGAAAACACCAGCGCCCCTGCTTGTCTTTATAAACCAGCCCATGCTCACCCGCCGTTAGGAGTGATAGGTGCAAGGCAGCCCTAGTCACCAACTCTTCTCGGCGGGGATTCTGTTGCTGCGCGAGTTCGCGATCGAGCAAGGCAACCACCGCGGCCAACACCGGCTCCGTCGCTGCGATGGGCACGGCCTGCGGCGGCGGGCCGAGAAGCGCCGTCAAATCCTCCGACCAAACGGACTCTAACGGACGCTTCAAGGCTGCGTCGCCGACTTCCAGTGCACTCGTTTCGCGCCAAGGACCGTAGCACGCCCAGACCAATGCGGTGCCAGCCAAAGCGATAAGCAACGAAGTCAGTGAGCGCCAGCGGTGCACCCACCCTTTATAGCGAAGGCCACCGAAGCGGGAAAACCTTTTATCGGGAAAGTTGTTCGCTGGCGACTTCGGCGGTGAGGCTACCCGCCGGCTGCGTCAGCCGAAGCCAACCCAAGACGCGCCGCTCCCCAGGGGCGAGGAAGCCCGCCCGTGGATCAACCGTGAAGCGCAACGTGTTGCCCGCCGGCGGCACCGCCTCCCAGCCCGCGGCCGCGTCGGCCCCGACCCAACTAGCACCCGACCAACTTACCAGCACCGGCGGTAAGGCCAGCGGCTGCTCGGTCGGATTATAAACTGCGAGGTCCGTCAACGCGCCTTGCGGACGTAACTCTACCCGACAGCGGGCGGCGAGCGTTTCGCCGCGCACCATCTGACCAAGGCCAGCACGGGTCCAGCTCTGGCGATCCCCCGGGAATGGTAACCGAAACCAATCCACCCCCCGGACCAACGGGTGCCGTCCTGACTTCAAAGTCGCCAGAACGGTAGCGACCTCTTGGGGCTCGGTGGGCATCAGCTGGGTGAAGGCCGTCCCCACAGGCAGTTCGCGGCTTTCGGCCCGGACGCCCAAGAAGGTACCCGAGCGCGCATAGCACGCCACATACGCGTAGGTCGGTAAGGCGACGCGGAAGGGGCGATGGTAAAGGCTTTCCGCCTGCGCGATCCAACGTAACGCCTCCGCCGCGGAGACTAACCGCGCCGGTTCCTTCGCACTGGGCCGCTGCGTGGCGTGCACCTGCAGCGTGAAACTATCCACCGACTTAAAAAGCTGCCCGCAACCTGGCGCCTGTAGCCATGACGGTAAGGCGGTGATGGTGACCGCCAAAGCGGGGGCCGCTCGCTTGAACTCCTGGAGTCGCTCAGCGTAGGCCGACAGCAACCGCACCGGACAGTCGAAGTCGACCTGCACCTGCGTGATTGTGAGCCCAGCGGCACGCGCGGCGGCGAGCCCTTCGTTTAAAAGCGTGAAGCCGTCTTGCAGGTTAGGTTCCTGCGGCCCACCCAGCGCCGAACCGGTGCCCATGCGCACCGCTAAGGAAATCGGGCGACCCGTGGCCAGTAACTGCGGCCACGGTGGACGGACCGCCCGGGGCGGATGCCCAAGACCACATTCGCCCACCAAGACAATGAGTGCGCCGACCTCGACCGGCAGATCACCCGGCGCCAAAGACGCCACCGCAGCGGCATCCCAACCTTGTCGCCAAACATAGGCGGACTGCGACAAACCCAGAAAAGCAGGAAGCTCTTCCCGTCGGCACCCTGCACCAACGCACAGGCAAGCCAACAGGAAGAGCCTCAGGCGGCACATTAGCCGGGTTTAGCTAAACCACTTCGTGTCGATACGATCGACGGAGAACAAGGCCAGCAGAGCGGAATAGGTCGCAAACGCGAGCACCAGTCCGCACATGAAGATCCAGAACAGGAGCTTATGGTCGTAGATTAAGTGCATGAACCACAGGATGACCGCAAAGAACTTGATGGCGGACATCAACGAGAGCGCCGTGAGGATAATCGGCATCGGCACTGGCAGAAAGATCAGGACGATCTCCGCGCCAGTGATGGCAGCCAGCCACAGGGCCAGCGTGATGAAGTGGTGGTAACGGCGGACTTCCTCGGCGAGGAAGTCTGGGTCGTGGGCGACAGCGTCGGACATGGCGTAAAGGTGGCTAGGAGGTTATTTGGCGAGCGGCAGGCCCGTACCCCAGAAGCCGCTCGGCCCGAGGTATTCGACGAGGTAGACGACGGTGAAGATGATAATCCA
>Ga0114977_10000860_pt1 | contig 20191 bp, 20 predicted proteins | sample S_130805_MF_Meta_FD_87026 | JGI IMG/M metagenome (GOLD analysis project Ga0114977, IMG submission 87026) | Freshwater microbial communities from Lake Simoncouche, Canada to study carbon cycling - S_130805_MF_MetaG | ecosystem: Environmental > Aquatic > Freshwater > Lake | place: Lake...
CATTAAGCTCGATGCCTTTAACGCCTGGGGAAATACTTTGCATCCAGATAAAGAGATTGCAAAAGCGCATGACACCTCACTTCGTAATGCCATTCGCTTAGCTGGCGAGCTCGGTGCCGAAAGAGTTGTTGCAATGTCTGGTTGTCCCGGTGGAGATAGCTCTTCAAAGACACCACACTTTGGTGCAGGTGGTTGGTTGCCATACCTAGAGGGAATCCACGCAAAACAATGGGAAGAATCAATGATTTCTTATTGGACCGACTTGGATGCATTTGCAAAATCTGTTAATCCAAATATTCTCGTATGCATTGAATTGCACCCAGGAACAACTGTTTACAACGTAGAAACTTTCGAAAAGTTTATTGGACTTGGAAGCTCACTCGCTGCGAACTTAGACCCAAGCCACTTCTTCTGGATGCAGATGGATGGCCACGCAGTTGTCGAAAGAATCCGGGATCGCATCGGACATGTTCACGGCAAAGACACATCTTTTAATAAAGAGAGTCTGGCCCTAAATGGTTTGTTAGATCATCGCTGGCCAAAGGATCCAAAAGATATGCCATGGAACTTCTCAGTTCCTGGACATGGACATGACTTGAATTGGTGGACCGGTTTGGTCGAAAGATTAAATGGTTCTCGCGCAAAAGTTATTTCAATTGAGCATGAAGATCCATTTGTATCACCAAAGGTAGGAGTTCCTGAAGCTGCAAAATTCTTGGCCCAAGCCATAGATATCGCAGCTAAGGCCAGTGTATAAAATGTTAATTTCTTCAGCTGCCGTGATGGAGAGTCCCGGCAACATTGCAATAAGAAAATTTGAAGTTCCTGAACCAGAACTTGGTGCAGCCATTCTTAAGGTGCACCTATCTGGTATTTGTGGAACAGATAAACACACTTATCGCGGTGAATCCAGACAGTATGTTGGAACGCCACATGAGAAAGATTTGGAGTACCCGCTAATTTGTGGCCACGAAAATGTTGGAACAATTGTTGCAACTGGCGGCGATGTTTATGACTCTGAAGGCTTCTTACTTAAAGTTGGAGATCGAGTAGTGCATGGCGCAAATGTTTCATGTGGCATCTGCTATTACTGCATCAATAATTTTCCATATTATTTCTGCACTGCACTCGAGGATTATGGCAATAGTTTAAATATTTCTAGAGCACCAAGTTTGTTTGGTGGCTGGTCTGAATACATGTATCTCTTACCTAAAACTCCGCTTTTTAGAGTCCCAGCGAACCTGCCTGATGAAGTTGCAGTTATAACTGAAGTTATGGCTGTGACACACGGCATTGAAAGTGCTATCAAAATCTTGGGTATGAACGGTGGATCTTCCGCAGGATTTACCGTTGGCGTACTTGGCGTTGGCCCACTAGGTTTATGTCATTTGATTAAGGCAAAGTTACTTGGCGCTGGCTTAATTGTTGGCTCTGATGTACTTCCATCAAGGTTAAAGCTTGCCGAAGAATTTGGACTTGAAGTCGGTCTAGACGTTTCTAAAACTTCACCAGCAGAACGGCTCGCAAAAGTATTAGAAGTAACCCATGGTCGCGGGCTAGACATAATTTTAAATTGCAGCGGAGTTCCTTCCACATTTACGGAAGCCCTGCGAATGGTTCGAGTTGGCGGAGTAATTGTTGAGGCCGGAACTTTTGTCGATATGGGGCCAGTTCAAATAAATCCAAACTCGGACATTTGTACTCGAAGCGTTTCGATTATCGGAATCGGTGGCGAAAAAGCTACAGAATATTTGCCTGCTATGCAATTAATGGCAGCAAATCTTGATAAGTATCCCTTTGAAAAAATAACTTCACATATTTTTTCATTAGATCAGGCTCAAGAAGCTGTCATATTTGCCCAAAGCAATGAAGCTATGCAAGTCGCAATCAACCCATCAAAAAAATAGGAGCTAGAAATGTCACAACGTATTAAAGTCGGGGTCGTCGGCGCCGGAATCATCGCCCAGGTAATGCACCTGCATTTTCTTCGCGAGTTATCTGATCGCTACGAGATTTCGGCCATCTGTGACATTGCGCCAGAAAATGGCAAGAACAATGCAGATGCCTACGGCGTTGCAAAAGTTTTCACTGACTGGCAGGAAATGCTCAAAGAACCAATTGATGCGGTATTTATTTTAACTTCCGGAACACATGCACCAATCGCTATTGCAGCAGCTAAAGCCGGTAAGCATGTACTTGTCGAAAAGCCAATGTGTTTTTCGGTTGCCGAAGGAAAAGAGATGGATGCAGCCGCTAAGGCCGCCGGAACAACTCTTATGGTCGCCTATCCAAAGAGATTTGACCCTGCCTTTGATCGCTTCCGAGAAGAAGTTGCAACTGTTAAAGATCCAAGATTATTTCGAGTAACTACATTCGAGGCACCTTTCTTGCCATATGTAAGTCACTACAAGTTGGCACCTGTGACAACTCCGCCTGCTGGTGAAGCTGCAAAGTGGCGCACTCAAACCGATGCCAGCATTAAAGCTGCAATTGGCACAGACGACCCATTCCTAAGCAAGATTTACCACTTAGTACTCCTCGATACTTTGGTTCATGAAATAAATACGACGAGAGCAATTCTTGGCGAGCCAGATGTACTTGAATATGTTGATTTCAAAGAGACTGGTTTAAATGCTTATTTCAAATTCGGTGGAATTCCAGTAGCGATTAACTGGATTGATCTTCAGGGAATCACCCGCTATGGCATGGAGTTTGCGCACTATGGTCCAGAAAAGCGCGTAACTCTTACCTTCCCATCACCATTCTTGCGCAATGCCCCAACTATGTTGGAAATTGAAGGCGGCGAAGTTGGAACTCCAAGAACTTGGGCTACCGAAGAGCTAACCTCATTCGACAGCGCATTTAAGAACGAACTTATCGAATTCTATAAGTGCGTTACTGAGAAGAAAGCGCCAATCACAAGTGCAACTGATGCGATGCACGATCTTGCAATTTGCCAGAACATCATTAAGAGCTACCAAACAAAGCAACCAATTAACAATCCAAGTTCGATTTCCTAAAGGAGCATGTAAATGACAAAGAGAAGTCCTGGTATCAGTCTGGCAAATGCGCCCGTAAGTTACGGCGCCTTTGAAGTAACAGTCGGCATAGATCCAAACACTCCTGATGGAATTGCAATTTTGGATGAAGTCTCTTCAGCAGGATATGAAGGAATTGACCTAGGACCAGTTGGTTATCTCGGGATTGGAAAAGAACTTGGCATGCGACTAGCTGATCGCAATCTTGGACTTGCCGGTGCTTACTTAGAATTTCCATTCGCAGACAGCGCACGACTAGCTGGAAGTTTCAAAGATCTTGATGCAATGCTCGATACCTTTGATGCGGTTGCGCCATATATAACTGGCCCACAACCACGTCCAACAATTGCTGACAACGGAAGCCCATTCCGCAATGCAAATCCTGGTTCCGGACGACGCAATCCATCAAGTGGTCACGATGATCCAACTTGGGAGCTCTTTGGGGAAGGACTTCGCAGTGTTGTAGATCGTTGTCGCGCACGCGGATACGAGCCAACATTCCACAACGAAACTGGAACATTCGTAGAAGCTCCAGACGAAATCGAAAAGATGTTAGCGGTCTCTGATGTTGGTTGGTGTTTAGATACCGGTCACTTCCTAATTGGTGGCGGCGAGCCAGTAACTGCTTTAAACAAGTGGTTTAATCGCATTAACCATATTCATATTAAAGATGTAACGCTTAATTTATTTGAAAAAATCGTTGAAGATAAGGCGCCAACAACTGCAATCTGGGATCGCGAAATCTTCCCGATTCTTGGCCAAGGCGATTTGAAATTGGAAGCGCTAGTTGAAGATATGCATAAACTTGGTTTCAAGGGCTGGGCTGTTGTTGAACAAGATACCTTCCCTAAGACTGCCGCAAGATTCCAACGTGCAATTGAAGATCAACGCGAAAACCGTAAAATCCTTGCGAAGCTCGGACTTTAATGCCGACTTTTAATCTGGGCTTAGTTGGTGGCGGGCGCATGGGGCAGATGCACCTGCGCGCGCTCTCATCCTCTGAGAAGTTAGCCGTTACTTCTGTTGTAGAACCATTTGAAGCCACGGCGGACAAGTTAAAGGGAATGGGTTACAAAGTTTTTCCTAATTTAGAACAGATGGTCAATTCAGAAAAATTGGAAGGAATTTTAGTTGCCGCTCCAACAGATCGACATCTTCAAGTAATAAATGAAATCGCAAATACTGGCATCTCTATTCTTTCCGAAAAACCATGTGGTTTAAATTCAGATCAGGCACGACAAGCAGGCGAAATCTGCATCAAAAATGGCGTAAAACTACAGGTTGCCTACTGGCGCAGATTTATTCCAGAGTTAAAAGAAATTGCGAGAAAGATCGCATCTGGTGAATTTGGTGAAGTTCATTTCATTAACGCCACACAGTGGGATGAAGCGCCACCTCGCAAAGAATTTCGCCTGGCAAGTGGTGGCATATTTGTTGATATGGCTGTTCACGAGATTGATCAGATCCGCTGGTTATCAGGACAAGAAGTTGTTAGAACAAAGACCTCTATCTATCCGCAAACCGAAGATTCAAAAGGCGATACTGATAGCACCCAGTCCATATTGGAAATGTCTGGTGGTGCAATTGGCCTTGTATCTCTTGGCAGATTTCATACCGGAGGCGACTTAGTTTCTGCCGAAATTTTTACCTCAAAGGAACATACAAGAATAGATATCTTGAATCCTGGCACTGGAGAAAAACCACAACTAGATGCACTTCGTCTTCAAGCAGAATCATTTGCAAATTGGGTTAGAGGCGGCGCCCAAGAAGGTGCCACTTCATTAGACGCAGAAGCAGCGCTAGATATTGCTAATCAATTGAAGGCGAATGCCGGACTGATTCCTACTGGAGGCAAATAACTTGGCCGATAAACCAATCGTAAACGTCGGAATAATCGGCTACGGAATGATGGGCAAAGCGCATTCTTATGGTTATCGAGTTGCACCCATGCTTTACCAATTACCAGTAGATATAAATGTTGTGGCAATTGCTGGTCGAGATGCCAAAGGCGTTGAAAACGCGGCAAATAATTATCAAATTCCAAGATGGACTACACGTTGGCAGGATCTGATTGAAGATCCAAGTATTGATTTAATTGATATCTGCACCCCACCGTTGACTCATGCTGAAATCGCAATTGCAGCAGCAAAGGCCGGTAAAGCAATAATTTGCGAGAAGCCACTAGCAATCACCTACGCTGAAGCAGCAGCAGCAGCGAAAGCGGTCGCTGATGCGAAGGTTCCAAATGCAATTGGATTTAACTACCGCAGATTGCCTGCCGTCTCATTAATGAAAAAGATGATTGATGATGGCGATATTGGCGAAGTAATTCTTTGGCGCTGCACTTGGCTCACAGATGAATTTGCTGACCCAGCTACACCATTTGATTGGCGCTTTGATCGTAAGATCGGTGGTTCAACTATCGCTGATCTCGGGTGCCACGTAATTGATCTCGCGCTCTGGATGGTGGGGGATATAGACCGCGTAAACGCGCATTCAACAACATTTACTAAATTTCGACCTTCACCTGAGGGCCCAAAAGAGGTCACTGTAGATGAAGCATCTTCGCTATTTCTCCAATTCGCTTCTGGGGCGTCTGGGACCCTTGAAGTTGGTCGGGTCGGGGTGCGCAGACCTTGTGACATGTTGATCGAAATTAATGGAACTAAAGGAACTTTAATTTTCGATTATTCAAATTTGAATGAATTGAAATTTGGTTCAAGTGCTGAAGATATTAAAACTTATGGGATGAAAACCATCCGTGCTGAACACACATCTCATCCATTCTCTGCTCATTGGTGGCCAATAGGGCAAGGTGTTGGCTATGGATCAAGCTTTGTAAATCAGATTGCTGATTGGTTTGAAACTTGGCCGAAAGGAAACTGGTCACCTGATTTTGCACAGGGAGCACGAGTGCAAGCAGTTGTAGAGGCTGGAGAAATCTCTGCAGAGACCGAGAAGTGGGTTTCCGTATTGAATACTTCAGGAAGTTAAATTCCTAAAGAAACGTAACGCAAAGTAGTTTGCGATTTCGCAATATTTTCTTACATTTGAAATGCAAATTGCTATACGCTTTCGCCAGATGGTCCGGGAATTACTTCCCGAAGCCACCTACCCTCTGCTAGAGGGATTTTGTAGCGCTCACTCTCATCGTTTCTTACGATGAGCGATTAGCCAACTTATGACTGCAATCATAATGTTGGCCATAATCGCAGTAACTGCGATTGCATTTCCAAGATCCATAACATCCTCCCTTCTCGAAATCCCCTGCGATTAGCAGGGAAATCAAGTGAGTGAACGCTGGCGGGCGTGCTCACTTGTTTCGAGAAAGAAACGGGCAGGCGAAAACTAACTCGAGCCCCAATTAGTTATTTTTAATTTCCAAGCAACTGTGGAATTCGAATAGCTGTTAATTATTTAATCTGATCAGCGCGAACTTGCCGGAAAGTGCGGTGGGGGAGTTAATAGGGTCAAGAGCTAATTAACTTAGGTTTAGGCGGCCCAGTTTTTCAGGAATTGTGCGGTATTTAACCAAAAAAGGTTATGGACTCTGTGCCTATGCAGCACTAGATTTGCTATGTGTTTGAAAGTTCGTTGTAAGGCAAAATCTGATCTATCTATTGGAGGAAACAATGAGAATGATTAATGGTTTTAAAGGAAAGTCCAAAGCGCGCGTTGTGACAACAGCTGCAATAACAGCTGCGGCACTTGTTGCAACAATTGGCCTTGGAACTTCAACTTCATCAGCTGCATTCAAAAGCGCTGATGTAAATACTGGCAAGCTTGTTTATTGGTTCTGGGGTGAGTCAGATATTCCTGGTTCAACCGCATGGATGCAAGCTGCAATTAAGAAGTACCAAGCTCTTCACAAGGGATTAACAATTGAATTAGTTCCACAGAATAGCGACACGCTACAAGGTGCATTCGAAACAACAGCACAATCAAAATCTGGTCCAGACATTGCAATGCAATGGGCAACACTTCCAGTTTTGACTCCAGTATGGCGTGGCCAAGTTTCTTCACTTAAGGGACTTGTTGCTCCATCTGAAATGGCCAACTGGCTAAACACATCTGAGAATGTTTCTGGTGGCGAATCATGGGCGATGCCTTTGTACCTACTTGGACAACCATTCGTTTGGAATAAGGCGCTCTTCAAGAAGGCCGGACTTAATCCAGATAAGGGACCAACAACTTGGAAAGAATTCCTTGCAGATTGCGCAGCGCTAAAGAAGGCCGGAATTACTCCAGTTGTAATGGGAGATAAAGATGGATTCTTCGGAAGCTGGTTCCAAGGAACAATTGGTACTCAGAATCTGAATTCTGTTAAAGAACTTCAAGAAGTTTATGCTGGTAAAGCTAAGTTCACTGATTCAAAATATTCAGATTACTTAACAAAGCTAGCTGAGCTAAAGGCAAAGGGTTACATTAATAATGACGTAACTTCAATCGACCTAACTCAAGGATGGCAAGCATTTGCGCAGAAGAAAGGCGCAATGACTTGGACTACTGACGGAAACGTCGCTACTTGGATTAAGGCCGGAATGGGCGCTGATTTGGGCGTGCAATCAGTTCCTAAGGTTGGAACTGGAAAACTTGCATCCTTCTACACAGCTACTCAATCTATTTCTGCATACATAACTTCATGGTCAAAGAACAAGCAAGCTGCAGCAAACTTCCTAGTTTGGTTGCACCAACCAGAGAACGTTAAGAGTTGGTACACCGCAACAGGTTCATTCCCTGCTGACAAGCGCTTCTCTGCGACACTAATTAAAGATCCTGTAATGAAGGCTCTCTATAAATTGAATACTCTGCCAAACCAACTTTGGGCACAGAACTATGCGCCACCACAAGTTGACTCTCAAGGATTGCAACCAGCAGCCCAAGGAGTTCTTGCCGGAACAAGCACAGCAAAGCAAGCCGCTGCTGCAATTCAAAAGGCAATTGATGCTTGGCGCACACAACAACCTAAGGACCTAGCCGCTTACAAGAAGTGGGCTGGCGTCTGATCAGTACTTCCGTAATTGAAATCTGATCAAGTAATTAGCGTAGGAACGGCGACTAATAATCGCCGTTCCGAACGCTGGCCATACCTTTTTATAGTTCCAATGGTTTTAATAATTTTATTAGTCTTTATCTATCCCTTAATCGCCGTCATTCGAAATAGTTTTTACAGCGGAAGCATAAGTAATCTCTCTTTTATCGGGACCGCAAATTATGTGAACTTGCTTCGCGACGAGGTATTTGTTCATGCAATTCTAAACAATATAAAGCTGCTGCTAACCGTTCCAATTACTACGGCAATCTCGCTATCGGCAGCACTGATTCTTTATGAAAATATCCGAGGTTGGAAGCTATATCGAGTCATCCTCTTCCTGCCCTACATTATTCCTGCGGCAGTAGTGGGCTTGAGCTTCTCTTATCTTCTCCAAGGCAACGGAATTTTAAATACCGCACTTAGAAATCTTCATTTAAATTTTGCAGCACTCGACTGGATCGGAAGCACCACACTCTCTATTTACTCAATCGGTGCCGTAATTATTTGGTCGCAATTTGGCTTTGGTGTTGTGGTTCTTACCGCTTCACTTTTATCGCTCCCAACTGAAGTATCTGAAGCTGCGCTTGTTGATGGTGCCACAAGATGGCAACGCCAGCGCTTTGTAATCATTCCGCAGATCAAAGAGACCGTTCAGTTTTTAATGGTGCTTCAAGCAATAACCGCTTTAGCTTGGGTCTTTCCATATATCTACACAATCACCAAAGGCGGACCAGCTAATTCATCGATGGTGATGGATCTTTATATTTGGCAATATGGATTTAGCCTTGGCGCTGTTGGTATGGCCTCAGCCGCCGCCGTCTATCTGCTTTTACTTTCAGGTGTCTTAATCTTTATTTACTCTCGAATGCGCAAACGACAGTCGGATATCTGATGAGAAAACTATTTGGTTCCACATATCGCCACGCATTTTTAATTATTCTCTCACTTGCTTCGGTCTATCCAGTCTGGTTTATCTTCCAAACCTCACTGAAAACCAATAAAGAATATTTACTAAATCCTTTAGCACTGCCGCTTCATCCAGTCCTGAGCAATTTCAAAGAGACTTTCACTTCATTTCCAGTTGCGCACTGGGCGCTTAACAGCGTAATCATCGCAATCTTCTCGGTTGCCGGCGCCATGTTCATTGCGCTGCTAGCAAGTTATGCGATGGTATTTAGCAAGATGCGCGGCGTTAATTTCCTATTGAGCACGAACATTGCGCTGATGGTAATTCCACCAGTGACCCTCGTGATTCCCATGTTTATGTTGATGGTGAACTTGCACCTAATTAATACGCTGCCATCCGTAATAATTTTCTATATCGGGCTCTTCGTGCCGTTCTCAGTCTTCTTCCTAACAAACTTCATGAAATCTGTTCCTTATGAACTTATTGAAGCAGCGAAGATCGATGGACTCACACCCTTTGCAATCTTGCGTCGAATCGTGGTTCCACTCTCATCTGCAGCGCTATTTACCCTGATGCTGGTCAATATTATTTACGCCTGGAACGAACTACTTATTGCTCTGGTATTTCTCCAACAACAAGAATCCAGAACTTTGATGTCCGGGTTATCACTTTTCCAAGGGCGATATTCAATCAATCAACCGCTTGTTATGGCTGGCGCCTTTGTTTCAGTATTACCAATTTTGTTAATGTATATCTTCGGCCAAAGATTCTTTGTTAAAGGGATGATGGCTGGGATTGGGAAGTAACTTCCAACATCGCTTTCGCTAACGCAGATAAGACAAGTTTAATCTCGCCCTTCTGCAACATATCAGGGCTGATAAATAGCGGACCATCTAAATCCAGAACTACTACTGGATCTTGCTTAAGTAAATTTTCATAAACTCTTTGTGCAGTTTGCGCTGGCAAGGACTTATCAAATTTGATTTCTACCCGGGGGATTGGTTGACCTGCTTGGTTAAATTGATGAATCGACCCCGATAAGCCCGGAATTTTTGCAAGCTTTTCCGAAATCTTCTCGCAGCTCTGCTGCCACTTTGCTAAATCCTTTGCATGATCGCGTGCAATGTAATTCTCTACCGCTTGGGTAATCCCAAATATTTCTTCCTTGCCGACTTTAAATGCCCGGGCAATACCTTGATTCGGCGCAGCTAACTTGGCTGCGCCGTTAATTATTTTCGATGCCCCAAGCATTAGGCCAGTTGATTGTGGCCCGCACAAAGCTTTTCCGCCACTAAATAAAACTAGGTCAGCGCCGGCTTTAATTGTGAAGTAGGAAAGATTTGAAACCGGAGGCAATTGCGCTGCGGCATCAACAATCACTGGGATCCCACGCTTTCGTGCAATTCGCACAGTATCTTCAATACTCAAAGCATCATCGCCAACATATGTTCCAGCTATCCAAAATATTGCTAACGTCTTTTCAGTTATTGCGTTCGCTAAATCGGATTCCGAACGCTTTCCAGTACTGCCAAACTCAATCAATTTCTTTCCAGCAAAAGTAACCGCTTTGTCATATGGGATTCGATGGCTTACATCGATAAGAACTTCATTGCGCTCTTTACTTTCATCAAGATCACCAAGTGCAAGCATCGTTAACACAATCGCCGAAGCACAACCAGGGGTTATATACGCGCTCTCATTTCCAGTTAGCGCTGCAATCCGTCGGCCACTAGCGGCCAGTAATTCATACATATCTGTAAATGATTGGGCCCCGCGCACCATCGCACTTACTACCGTTGAATCCATTAAGGATCCGCCTATGCGGGTATAAGTTGTCGAGGCATTAATGATTCTCTTAACACCAAGAGACTCATGCGTAATCTTCACTGCCCCTGCTTTCGCTAGAAAAATTAACTCTTTGATAAATCTTTCTGCGCGCTAAAACCACCATCAACCAAGAGTGAAGATCCCGAGATAAAAGAAGCCTTATCTGATGCTAAGAAACAGACCGCTTCAGCTACCTCTTCTGGCAAGCCCATACGATGCATTGCATTACCTCTAATTGCTTCATCAAAAGTTTCATCAGATGCGGTATCCCAAACCCGAGTCATGATTGGCCCCGGCAACACCGCGTTCACACGAACCTTTGGGCCATATTCAACTGCAAGTTGGTTGCTAAGCGAAACGATTCCACCTTTTGTCGCGGCATAAGCACCGCTTCCTAAGAATCCAAAATGCGCATGTACCGATGCGGTGTTTACCATCGTGCCGTTTGTATCTTGCAGATCTGTGATAAATGTTATGACTGACTTATGAATTCCACCAAAGTTCACATCAATCTGCTTATCCCACTCTTCAACACTTGTTAGATGTGCTGGTTTTACAATCTTTAAATAAGCGTTATTGAAAACAACGTTAACTTTTCCATACTTCGCATGGGTTTCGGTTGCGACGGCGTTCCAGTCTGCAATCACGGTGATATCAAGCTTTAATCCGATTGCAATCCCGCCAGCCTTCACAATCTCGTTGGCTACTGACACGGCTGAAGATTCGTCTAAATCAGTGACAATTACATTTGCCCCATATCCCGCAAACTTCTTTGCAGTTGCGGCGCCAATTCCATTTCCGCCACCTGTAATAAGTACGTTCTTACCTTTAAAGTCCATAAGAAATTATATGGCGCGATCTAGGAAAATCGAAAGTTTCCATTGCTGCATTGCTTGCGGTGCCAACAAGGGGATTAGCCCAGCAATTTCTGCGCTTCGTTCACTCACTTTGTAGGCAATTGCAGGTTGTGGTGAGATAACTTCGGCTCGGCAGAATTCATGATTATCAATAAAGATTCCAAAGTAAGGAATCTCTGCCTTATCCCATTCAAAGCTCAAGACCTCACCGTTATTGCGCAAGATATCCATCGATTCAATCTCATCATCAACCTCACACCAGTACTCGATAGATTTTCCCTTCGGAAGATCTAGCGGTAAGAATGTCTGTGCAACCGCAGGGGATTCTGGTGCGGTTTGAATCAGTGGTTTCTTACTTCTAACCGAAACACTTTTCACATCTTCACCACGAAACATTGGGTGGCATGACCAAAATGCCGGGGTAGAAACCAAGCCCACGTTCTGTAATTTGTAATCTAGATCGATTTGATAGCGATTATTTGGTAATTCAAATAGCGAAATGCCTCGAGAAAATTTAAGCGTTCGCACATCAAGCTCAATACTCAAAAGCGCGCTATCTGTTGATTCCGCTATAACGTCCCAACTTCGCGCCCAAATTTCACCATGATCGGGAAGTTCTTTCTCGTCGCTAAAAGATATACAGGCATCGGTTGTCGGGACCATCTCATCCCAACCAGAAACCTCTGGTCGAATAAAAATATCGCCAGGAAATCTTGGAACTAATTCATCTTGTGGTTGTGTTATCCACTCTTCGCAGCCAGCAATCTTTATCGATGAGATTCGCCCACCAAATTCGGGCAAGAGCTCTACCGTTAAGTCGCCTTTTGAAAGCTTGATATTAGATTTTGCCATACGGTAAATACTGTCCTTCGCTATTGAATCGTTTAACTCCCGATTCAATAGCGCTCTGGTCAATTTCAAAACCGAGTCCGACGCCCTCTGGAAGTCCCCACTTAGGTGATCTCGCTGAAGGAATCTGCTTCTTTAAAATATCGCCTTCCATATGTGCTGCGGTCTGTTGATTTCCCATTACTAAGTTAGGAATCGTCAAACTTGCGTGATGAAAAGCTGTTGCTGCAATTCCCATTTCGCCGTGAGTATGGCGACAAACCTTGCTGCCCATAACATTTGCAACATAGGCAACCTGCTTAAACTTAGCCAGCGTTCCTACCCAATAAGGTGAAATTGTATAAACATCGGCAACTCGATTCATAATCAATCGATTCGCATCTTACTCGCTCCACAAACCTTCATTTGCGGCCAGCGGAATCGAAGTCTTAGTGCGCAGATCAATCATCAAAGACATTGGATGTTCGCGCACTGGTTGTTCAATAAAATCAATCTCATACTTCTCAAACTTAGCCAGATTCCGCGGCGCATCTTGAAGCGACCAAGCCCCATTTGAATCAAGGCGAATTCGATTCTTTGGCCCGATTGTTTTTCTAATCGTGGCGACCATCTCTAATTCATGCTCAAGGTCGATACCGGTCTTCAAATAATAAGTTTCATACCCAAGCTTCATTCCATCTGCGCATTGCGCAGCAATATCTGCCAACGTGCCATGTGTTAGGTAATAGAAATAATCAACATCAGATCGAATTGCCCCACCAAGTAATTTATAAACTGGCAACCCTGCGCTCTTTCCGCACAAATCCCAGAGCGCCATATCAATTGCGGCCCACGCATAATTTCCAGTCGAAACCCGAAGCGCCCACAATCCACGCAAAAAGGCATCTTCTCTCAGTTCGGCAGAATCCCAAGGTGATCTATTTTTTATAAACGGAAACATCGCTTTGATCGCAGCTTCAATCGAATACACATCGGCGCCAGAACAAGCTTCGCCCCAACCCACAAGGCCATCATCGGTCGTTAGCTTGATTACAACAGAAGTAACACCGCTTCGATTAACTATCGAGCTCACTTCAGTTCGCGTATATGGAATATTTACCAGGTAAGTTTCAAGACCTACTACCTTCACGGGGAAGACTCCATTTCACTTTAGTTACTTAAAAACGCGTCTTATCAATGGTTGAAAGATTACACTTCAAACCAAGTCTATGTAAGGAGCCCAATGAAGTCATTTTCTTCAGAATGTATCCCAAATACCAAGGGCGATCTTGGTGAGGGCTTACTTTGGGACGAGCGCAACGAAACAATCATGTGGGTCGATGCCTTCAAGAAAATAATTAATGTTTGGAACCCTGCTACTAAAAACTTGAAGTCACAAGAATTCGATTCAATTGTTACCTCAATCGCCAAGCGCGAATCCGGAGGCTATGTCGTAGCTGCAGGATTGAAACTAATAGAACTAGATAGCGATCTAAAAGTTACCAAATCCACGCCCCTTGAGATGCCGAATGAAAATGTTCGCACCAATGATGGAAACGTCGATATCAATGGCAATTACTGGGTTGGCGCTTTCGCAAATGATGCCAAGCCCAAGCAGGGAAATCTAAGACGAATCTCGCCAAACCTTGATTCCAAGGAATTCCTAAAAGATATAACCATCGCAAATGGTATGGACTGGTCTTCCGATAACAAAATCGTTTACTACATCGACACCCCAACCAAGAAGATAAGTCGCTTCAAATTCAACGTCGAAACTTCAGAGCTAGAAGACGAACTAGAAGCGATAGATGTAAGTAAATATTCCGGCGCACCAGATGGAATGTGCACCGACATCAACGGCAATCTCTGGGTCGCATTTTGGGGCGGCGGATGCATTAGAAATTTCTCACCAACCGGCGAACTCCTTGCACAAGTCGACGTAGCAGCAACTCTCGTAACAAATTGCGCCTTCGGTGGCCCAGATCTTTCAACCCTTTACATAACCTGCGCCGTACCTACATATGAAGAGTTCGTAAAAGGCGAAGAGCCAATGGCAGGTTCATTATTCAAAGCAGATGTCGGTACACAAGGGCGACTGCAAAATAACTTTGCGGGTTAATTAAGAGTTAACGGAAGTAATTGCTTCTTCCGAGCTTCTTACTTAAGAGCTTCACAAGCCTTTGCTGCCATTTCATTGGCGTAATCGGCGTTTGATCCGGTTTCATCCAATAGCTTTGCAGCTTCGGTCTCAAGACACTTTGAATATGAAACTTGAGTGATTGGCTTTTCAGTCTTCTCGCCACCGCAACCAGTCAGGGCGAATGTTGCTGCAAGTGCAAGGATTACCAGAGTTGCTCTCTTCATTAGCCAAGAATAACAAAGGGTATTTTTGGGTCAAGCAACTCGCGGAGACGAATATTGCCCTTCGATTAATGTTCGGTAGTCTCTTGGGTCTATGGAATTTCAATACGTGAAAACCGATCTTGGGCAATTGCATATTGCTACTGCGGGCCAGGGCAATCCGATAATTCTTCTGCACCAGACTCCAAGATCTTGGGATGAATTTCGAGAATTGATTCCGTTGTTGGCTGTGGAACACAGAGTGATTGCAATGGATATGTATGGATTTGGGCAGAGTGCGAAATTTCCTGCGCCGCAGACAATTGAGAAATATGCATCGGGAGTTATCGCGTTAGCCGATGCGATGGGTTTGCCGACTTTTAATCTTCTTGGTCACCACACGGGTGGGTTGGTGGCATTTGCGGTTGCGGCGCAATATCCAGATCGCGTGAATAGATTGATTATTTCGGCTGCGCCAGCTATTGCGCGATTTCGGGAATCATTCTCTTCGCCCTTTCAATCAACCGCTTTGCACACAAGGACATCACTTCCTAACCCCGGGGTTAGTGAATATCTTGCGCGTGTTTCTGATTTGGGCGCGCTGATTTGGGCTTTTAGCCTTAATCTTTCACCTACTCCACATTCAGAGTAAAGAGTAGAAATGCAATAAGGAGAGAATCATGGATGAAAGAGGATTACTAGAACTTTGGAATACAAAGCGTTCACAAGTTATTAACGCCCAAATTGCGCCAACGCTGATGTTAATTGGTGTTTTTGTGGCAGCCGTTTTTGGCAAATTTGAAACCGCTTCAGATGGTGCGAAATATTTAACAATTGGCGTTGCCGCAGCTACTGGAATTTTGGCAATAATTTCACAATACGCAACTATTCGTGAAGCTGAAGTGCTACTTATTGATCTAAAAAGAATTGAGAAGCCAACCGAATTATCAAAGCGCATTTCAATATCGCGCGGCCTGTTGTCTATGTCGGCAATTGCGATTGTCGGACTAGGGCTTGCAGTATTCGCGCTTGTTGTTTGGGCCGTACTCGGGTAAATCATTGGAAAAATTTATATTGCTTGGCGCCTTTGCCGTGATTCTCTTTGCTTTGCTCATTTCATATGAGCGTCCGGCACGGAGTAAGAAAAAAATCACCGGCAGAGGCGGCGACTTCGAGGCTTAATTAGGTAAATCAAAAGAGAAAAGAGAAATTCATGGGAGCTTGTCAATGCGGTTACACCAGAGATGAAGAGAAGAACTGCGATGGAACACATAAGGTTGTTAAGGCAGTAAAGGCTGATATCGCTGAGAAGTTAGAAGCAAATAGCTTTCCGCACGCAGCAGAATATGTGAAGAACAACTAAGTTTTAGATTTCGCCAAGTTCAAGTCCGGTAAGTACTTCTTGGGCGCGCACCTTAAGTTCAGGTAGATCGCTTAAGCGATTGAGGCCAAAAAATTGTTGGCTCATGCGATGGTTCTTGGCGAATGTTTCTTTGTGACGATCTAAGAAATCCCAGTACAAAGTTGTAAATGGACAAGCGGTCTCACCGATTCGAAGCTTTGGGTTGTATTCGCACTCTTTGCAATAGTTAGACATTCGAGAAATATAAGCACCACCGGCTGCATATGGTTTTGTCATCATCGCGCCGCCATCGGCGTGCACACCCATACCAATTACATTTGGAACCATTACCCATTCAGAGGCATCGATAAATACTTCGCGCATCCAATCTAGAAATTCTTGGGGATTGGTACCGGTGATTAAAGCCAGATTGCTTAGCAACATAAGGCGCGGGATGTGATGAACCCAGGCACGATCATTTATGTCGGTGACTGTTTGCTTTATGCAATTCATCTTTGTCTTATTTGGATCAGTAAATAGCGGAAGCAATTTGCGGGTTGCATTTAGTTGATTATTCTCGCGGTAATCCGGGGCGAGAAACCAGTACATGCCATTTACATATTCACGCCAACCGATGATTTGGCGGATAAAACCTTCGCAGGATTCGATTGGAATCTTGCCAGCGTCGAAGGCTTTAACAGCCGCAGTTATCACCTCTTCGGCATGGATGAGTCCGTTGTTTAAATAAGGTGAGAGAAGTGAGTGATGCAGCGCCCAGTTATCAATTGTCATTGCATCTTCGAGCGGACCGAATTCGGCGAAGTGGTTGTCGATGAAGTTTTTTAATTGAGCAAGTGCGCCTTTGCGAGTGGTGGCCCAAGTTGTTGTGGCACTCATGCCTAACTCTTTAGCAACTTCTAAATCAATTTCATCGCGCTTATGTTCTAAGTAAGGCGGCCCGTCATATTTTTTTGGTGGTGGCAAGCGATTTTCTTTATCGAAGTTCCAGGCGCCACCAGTTGGCTTTCCTTTTTCAATCAGAATATTTAGCCGGGTACGTTGGAGCCGATAGAAGTTTTCCATTAGGAAAGATTTTTGCGAGCCAGCCCAATCTGCAAATAATGGGCGCGGAGTTAAGAAGAAATCATTCGGTATGAATGTGGCACCGAATTCATGAAGTGCTGCGAATTGGCGATGTGACGATGGTTCGGCACAAATAACTTCAGTTATTTTGTGTTTTTTCTGGATTGATTTAAGGCCATCGATTGTTGTTGGGGCTTTTACATATTCAACTTGGAAACCTTCGGCTTCCAGCAATTTTGCGAAGTGTCGGGCGCTGGAGATTAAGAAGAAGAGTCGCTCTTTGTGCCAATTGCGCCCGGTCGTCATTCGCGCACTTTCTACGATTGCTATTACATCGTGTTTTGGATCAGCACCGTTAAGGGCGCCATAGTTTCGATGCAGGTGATCAAAGGGAATATAGATGATGCGCTTCATTTGTTCTCACGACAACGATCGCTGCAGTATTTAACTTCATCCCAGTTCTTTGCCCACTTCTTGCGCCATTCAAATTCCAGGCCGCAGCGCTGACAGGTTTTAGGTTTGAAACCATTTTTAACTTTGGCTACGCGTGGCATTGCGCAATAGTAACAAGTGGAATCTAATCCCTTAGAAATGTAGGGTTTGTCGAGTGCAGATAACAGACTCGCAGATGAAAAAGATCGTGAAGGATTTAGCGTCGCGCGATGCCAGGCTTGCAAAAGTGATCGATGCGCATCCGCTTTGCACGGTAGGGCGAAATCAAAACCCAGTTACCCACTTTGAATCATTAGTGGAATCCGTTATATCCCAGCAATTAGCGGTGAAGGCCGCCGAGACAATTTACGGAAGAGTAAAGGGTTTAGTTAAGGGGCGAATGGTTCCTAATCGAATTATTGAGATAACTGAAATCCAAATGCGTGAGGCAGGAGTTTCAGGAGCGAAATTTAAAGCGATAAATGGCTTGGCACATGCCGCCGTAACGAAAGAGATAAATATTAATAAGTTGCATGAGATTGAAGATGATAAAGAAATATTTTCAAAGTTAACTGGGTTGTGGGGGATTGGGCCGTGGACCGTAGATATGTTCATGATTGGCCAACTTGGAAGGTTAGATATTTGGCCAACCGGAGATCTTGGTGTGCGTCGGGGGTGGGAGAAGATTTACGGCGCAAAAGAAGAGATTGAACCGAAAGTATTGGAGAAGAAGGGCGAGAAGTTTCGTCCCTATCGAAGCGTTGTTGCTTGGTATTGCTGGCGGGCGTTGGCTAAATAGATCTAGCTTTGGTTATTGATTTACCGCAACTTTTGTCTCAACATATTTAGTAACAGTTTTTGAACTTATTTTCTTAAACCCTGAAGGGCAAGATTTTGTAGTTACAGTCTTTTTAACTGATCCTTTTAGGCAGATTAATTGAGTTTCTTTTACTGCCTTATACAAAGTTGTAGTTGTAGGTGTTGGAGCAGAAGGACTTGGTGGTCCGCCTTGTTGTGGTCCACCTTGTTGTGGTCCACCCTGTTGTGGTCCACCTTGTTGTGGTCCACCCATTCCACCCATTTGGCCCATGCCACCTTGTTGTCCACTGCCAGGTTTAGTTGCAGCAGGAGTTCCGGAGAGGCAATTGATTGTTGATCTATTACTTTTTTCTTCAGTTAATACGTAGTGGTAAACACCTTTTGGAAATTCTGGAGTTTCACTTGTGATGCCGTTGCATTCATCCAACTTCGATGAAGGAATAACTTTACCCTTCATATCTTTATCGCCGTAAATAAGGAAACCATCGAATGCGATCCCTAAAATATGTGATGGCCCACCAGTTTTATCAATAACTTTAGTAACGCATGGCGGCATACCGTGATAGTGATACATGCCTCCCATACCTGGGTGGCCATTGCATTTATCTAAAAATCCCCACTTAACACCTTTGGAATCAGTTAGGTAAACATTTCCAGTAACAGCAACAGTCTTTCCATCACCTTCGTATGGATTAAACACAACTGCACCATTTACCAATATTCCAATTGGTCCAAGAGAGGTTGATGTTTTAACTTCAGCCATTGTTGGGCTTAGTGACAGCGAAAAACTTAATTTTTGAGCCGAGACCAAATTACTTGCCAAATCAAGTGTTACATCCTTCTCGCTTTCAGGAACAACGATTCCGGCATTTGGCTTTGCATATTTTTCTGCCATCCAATTAGGAATGCCATCAGATGTGACCGTGACCTTTTCGCCCGAGAAGCTGACCTTTGCGTTTTCAAACCAGGACGCATTTTTAATTGCAGTTTGTTGATCACTTGCAGCCAAACTTGATTGGGAGAGTGCGATTGACACAACTGAAGTGAGAATTGGCACCAATAAAAGTGCAATGTGCTTTCTCGGATTTGTCATGTCTCTCCCCAAATGGCTTATCCCTAGGGCTATGAGTTTATGGTTAATGGGAGCTAAATTGCGAGTATTAACCGACTTAGTAGTATCAGGTTATGACACAGCGCCAGGAATTTCGGACACTTCAAACTTTTAGTGACTTTGAAGTCCGTGAATACGAACCTTGTGTTCTTGCAGAGGTAAAGGTTTCAGCGCAATATTCAACTGCATCTTCTTCTGCTTTCGCCTATCTTTTCAAATACATCTCAAAAGGAAATAAGGAATCACAACAAATTGCTATGACTGCTCCGGTAATTGCTGCGCAGAAAGCTGATGGATCTGAATCGGATGATTGGTATGTCTCTTTCGTAATGCCTTCAGGCAGTACCTTTGGTCGCTTGCCTCATCCAAATGATCCACGAGTTGTCTTGCGCGACTTAGATGCTGAAACTTGTATCGCACTTTCATTTCGCGGGAAAGCAACCGAGGAGTTGTCGGAGAAGAAAGTAAAGGAACTTCGAGCCGCGGCTGCGAGAGAGAACATTGCCGTTTCTGGGGAAACTCGAATTTGTCGTTTCGATCCACCATTCAAACCTGGTTTCTTGCAATACAAC
>Ga0114977_10000861_pt1 | contig 20190 bp, 16 predicted proteins | sample S_130805_MF_Meta_FD_87026 | JGI IMG/M metagenome (GOLD analysis project Ga0114977, IMG submission 87026) | Freshwater microbial communities from Lake Simoncouche, Canada to study carbon cycling - S_130805_MF_MetaG | ecosystem: Environmental > Aquatic > Freshwater > Lake | place: Lake...
CGAGCATCTGAACCCGATGGATCGCGAGCGTTGCGAGCGCTGCAGCGAGGGTCTCTTTCTCGACTGCCCGAAGTGTCAGAAGCGAAATGCCCGGGTGCTGATGCACTGCGCCTCTTGTCGCGGTCGGTTGCATCGCAAAACTCAGCATGAGACGCCTCATCGTGAACTACCTCGCACTGAGGAGAAGTCCGCGGGCTCATCGGCGAGGTCCTCGGGCCATTCTCCTGTTTCCACTGAGCCGGTGGTCTGTGCCAAATGCACCCATCTCAATCCGGCAGGTTTGCAGCGTTGCGAGCAGTGCCGAGGGCATCTCTTCGTGGTCTGCCGCGACTGCGCGACCACCAATGCGCGTTCTGAGCCCCGATGTCTGAAATGCAACCGAAGGCTCCACCGCTCTATTAATGAGAGATTGGATCCGCTGGGTGCAAAAAACGTTTCGATGAAGTGGGTTTATGTCATGGCGGCGGTTCTCCTTCTTTCCTTGGCCGGTTTTATTCTGGTCCAATTCTCAGGCTTCCGGATTTTCGAATAATCATGCGCCGTTTTTCCCAACGCAATTCGCTGGTGACGCTCAACGAGATCAACGTCACCCCCTTGCTGGATTTGGCGTTCGTGCTGCTGATTATTTTCATCATCACCACGCCGGCTTTGGAGCCGGGCATTAGCATGAAGCTGCCGGTGGGGGGCGATGCTCGCACCCGTCCCGACACCAACAACGAGGCGAACGTGAACGGTCTGGCCGAGGGGCGGTATACGTTTGCACGGACCGGAACCCGGGTGCTCAGTGAGCGGGAATTGGAAACGGAGTTGGTGAAGGCCTACCGCCAAAATCCGAATTTAGTGCTCGTGCTCCGAGTTGAGGGCTCAGCGCCGTCGCAGGTGCTGGTGAGTCTGCTCGACATTGCTGGTCGCAATGGACTGACTCGCTACCGCATCGGAACTCAGCTCCCCAAGCGGCGATGATCCCTTCGAACACACGATATTTTCTGACCTCCGTGGGCATTCATGCCGCGGCCGTGGGGGTTTTGTTGTTCGCCCCGGCCTTGTCGTCGCACACAGTCCAAGACGTTCCGAGTCCCATCCTGGAGATTATTCCCGACAACCTGCGCCTCACCGATGGCAACACCATCGGAGGCGGTAATCCGGACGCTCAGCCGCCCAAGTCCAGCGCGCAGCCGCCAGCCCCGCCCGCGCCACCGGCCCCAGCCCCGCCGGAAACGCCCCAGCCCGAACCTCCGAAGACGCAGCCCAAGACTCCGCCCCCGGAGCCTGCCAAGGCGGTGGAGCCCACCAAGGAGCCCACCAAGATGGAGCCGCCCAAGAAGAGCCTGGCCACCGAGATTCAGCGCAGTGCTCCCAATGCCCAGGATGTGGATCCCAACCTGTCCACCAAGAAACTGAAGTCCTCCAAGACGGACTTCCAGCTGGCCGAGGCTCCCAAAAAGCGCTCGAAGAAGGAGGCCGAGGTTGAGCGCAATAACGCCGCCGCCGTCGCCGCCGCTCAGGATGCGCGTGAAGCTCGGGAGCATCAGGCGCGCGTGACGGCGGCCCGAGAGGCTTGGAGTAAGGCCCAGCAGGCCCGCGCCGATGCCGTTCGGGGCGTCGCTTCGAATCTGGGGAAGAATTTGTCGGGGTCGACCTCGTTCGAGATGCCCGGGCCGGGAGGGGCTGCTTATGCGCCTTACGGATCCTACTTGATGGCCTTCTACAAGCTGCGCTGGAAGAAGCCCACGACCCTCACCGTGGAGCACGGCGAGGTGGAGGTGGAAATCACCGTTCAACGCAACGGTCGAGTCTCGGCCTTCAAGTTGGTAAAACCTTCTGGAATCCGCGCCTTGGACGATTCGGTCCGCGAGGTGCTGGATGGCAACCGCGACCTTCGTCCGCTACCGGATGGCACGACCGATTCGGAGCGCCGAATCACCATACGCTTTGATCTTTCCGCTGCTTCTCCTGCTTAGACAATTGACCTCCGACCCAAACCCATTGGTTTAATTTCCGATATGTTCCGTCATTCATTCATCGCCCTCCTCCTCACTCTGGGGATTTCCCTGAGCGCCTCCGCGGCCGAAGTGGTCGTTAGTGACGTCACTAGCCGTGCCGTGCCCATCCACGTCGCAGGTTTCGCCGGGGACGCCAAGACGGTCCTGGAATTCGACTTGTACGTCGCCGGATTCGACCTCGTGGCCCTGGCTCAGGCGCAGTACTCGGTGAATGGGAAATCGGGTGCGGCGCTGGAGGGAGTGCTGGCCGACGTGAACAACAATGCCACGCTGTTCAATCGTTCGTATCCTGGGGGTAGTCCGCGGGCTCAAGCGCATGCACTGGCCGACGACGTTGTTCAAGCAATCACCGGTCGGAAGGGGATTTCTCGCACCAAGATGGTCTTCAAGGTTCAGAAAGAACGGATCAGCGAGGTTTATGCGAGCGACTTCGATGGAGCCAATCCGGTTCAATTGACCGCCGATGGTAATATCGTCGCGGCTCCGGCGTGGCGCCCCGGTCGGAAGTCTCTGGTCTACACCAGTTACCGTGCCGGCAATGCCGACATTTACTCGCAAGATCTGACCACTGGTGGGCGCAAGGCTCTCGTTCGGTTCTCTGGCTCGAATATTAGTCCCGCCCCGTCGCCGGATGGTTCTAAATTGGCGATGATCCTCAGCAAGGCGGGGAGTCCTGATTTGTGGGTGAGCGATGCCGAGGGCGGGAATCCCCGTCGATTGACCACCACGGCCGCCGATGAATCCTCTCCATGCTGGTCTCCAGATGGATCTAACTTGTGCGTGGTATCCCGAGAAAGTGGTTTCCCCCAATTGTATATTGTTTCGGCCTCGGGCGGAGCCATGCGCCGTCTCACCACCGCGGGAGTTCGCAATACCACCGAACCGGACTGGTCCCCGGACGGTAAGTGGATCGCATTCACGCGTTCCCGGGGCGATTACTTCGATATTTGCATCGTTCCGGCCGCCGGTGGTGACGCCAAGGTGATTACCGAAGGCGAAGATCCTTCTTGGGCACCCAATTCTAGGACCTTGGTTTTTGTGCGTCGGACCAGCAAGTTTGGCCCGCGCAAACTGTCGCTGCTTGACTGGCCGACGGGCCACGTCAAAGATACGGCTCAAGTAGCAGGTAGCAGCTCCCAGCCTAGCTGGAGTCGTTGAGCCCAGCCCGCTAACCCACTTTCAAATTTCCAGATTCCAGCCTTTTTTTTCAACACACCAATGAAGCCGTTCTCCAAATTGGGTTCCCTCGCCCTCGTGCTGATCCTCTCCCTTGCTGCCGGATGTAAGAAGGGACAGAAGAATTACACGCCGCTGCCGGGATATTCGGGAACTCCTGGAGCCTCTTCGGGCCTGGGCAAGGGACAGCCCATTTTGCCTTCGGCGCGCCCACTGACTCCGGATGGCTCGGGTGCCAACGGTGCTGATGTGGCCGGAGTCAACAACCCGGATGGGGCCAATGGTCAACCTTCTCGTGAGGAGATCGAAGGCATGCTCGCCAACCGTGAACACTTCAAGGCCAACACCGTTTATTTCGACTACGACAAGTCCGCGGTGAAGGCGGACGGCAAGGCGAACATCCAAGCCGTGGCGACCTACCTCAAGGCCCACTCTGACAACAAGGTGGCCATCGAAGGTCATTGCGACGAGCGCGGCACTGAAGAGTACAACCGCTCTCTCGGCGAGAAGCGTGCTCTGTCGGCGCGCGATGCGTTGATTGGCCTGGGCATCGGTGCTGATCGCGTGGTGACCCGCAGCTTCGGTGAAGACAAGCCGGCCGAGCTCGGTCATGACGAGTCTGCCTGGGGCAAGAATCGTCGTGGCGAATTTATCCTGCTCACGCCTCCGTCGGCGGGTGCTCTCCGCTAAGCGGATACTGCCTGGCTCTCCAACAAGAAACCCCGCCGAGTGGCGGGTTTTTTGTTGGGCTGGAATCGGCGGGGCAGGACAGATCTGCCAAGGCCACCGCACCGTTATCGATGCGGTGGCCGAGAGAAAGCCAACCTCAGACGCAGACGCCGTAGCGCTTCTCAGGGTCGACGCCGAGTTTCTGGATGGCCTCGGCCACCACGCTCTGCGGCAACACCCCCTGTGAGGCCAACTTGTAGAGGCACGCGATGGCGGTGCACTCACCGTCGATCTCGAAGAAACGTCGCAGCACCGGTCGGACTTCGCTGCGTCCGAACCCGTCGCAACCGAGGGTCATTAAACCTCCCGGAATCCACGGGGCAATTTGGTCGGCCACTAGCTTGAGATTGTCGCTGACGGCAATCCAGGGACCCGACTGGCCCTCGACGGTTTGTTCGAGGTAGCTCTTTCGGGGAGCTTCCGTCGGATGAAGCATGTTCCAGCGCTTGGTGGCCTGGGCCTCTGAGCGGAGCCGTTTGAAGCTAGTCACACTCCACACGTCAGCGCTGACACCATAGGCTTCCAGAAGCTCTTGAGCCTTGAGTGCCTGTTGTAAAATGGCTCCGGAACCGAGCAATTGGACCGTGTGCTTCAGGCCGGCCTTGCCCGGCTTGAACTTGTACATGCCGTTGAGGATACCTTCCACGACACCGGGTTCGTTCGGGATCGGCGGATGGGCATAGTCCTCATTGTGGACGGAGATGTAGTAGAAGACATCTTCGCCATCGGCATACATGCGCTTCAGGCCATCGCAGACGATGACCGCCAATTCGTAGCCGAAGGCGGGCTCATAGGAATATAGGTTGGGCACCGAAGTGGCGACCAAGTGACTGTGGGCGTCTTGATGCTGGAGCCCCTCGCCATTGAGGGTCGTCCGGCCCGAGGTCGCGCCAATCATGAATCCGCGGCAGCGCGAATCGCCAGCCAGCCAAATTTGATCGCCCACCCGCTGGAAACCGAACATCGAGTAGTAGATGTAGAAGGGGATGGTCGGCACGCCGTAGGTGACATTGGCCGTGCCGGCGGCGATGAAGTCCGCCATGGAGCCGGCTTCGTTGATGCCTTCTTCCAGAAGCTGACCGTCCTTCTTTTCGATGTAGGGCGTGTTGGCGTTGTCCTCGGTCTTGGTGCCGGGATTGTAGAGTTGGCCTCGGGAGCTGTAGATGCCCACCTGACCGAAGAGCCCCTCCATGCCGAAGGTGCGCGCTTCATCGGGCACGATGGGCACGATGAACTTGCCGATGTTCTTGTCGCGGAGCAACGAGCCCAGCAACAGCACGTAAGCCTTGGTCGTGGAGGCCGAGGACAGAGCCGTCGCCTGGACCACGTTGCGCAGACCGTCGTCGGTGTGCAGCGGGGTGACTAGCTTCTGAGCACGATCGATCCGAATGGGGTTGAATCCGTGCAGGGCCTTGCGCCGGTCCAGCAGGTATTGAACCTCGGCACTGTCTTGCGGCGGGCGGTAGAAGGGCAGTTCGGCGATGACCTCGTCTTCCAGCGGAATCGAAAAGCGTTCGCGGAAATGACGAATGTCGCGCTCGGCCAGTTTCTTGAGGCCGTGGGTGGGGTTCTTGCCTTCGCCGGCTTCGCCTGTGCCGTAGCCCTTGACCGTCTTAGCCAAGATCACCGTGGGTCGGCCGTTGCGCTGGGTGGCCTTGCGGTAAGCCGCATACACCTTGAGAGGGTCGTGGCCTCCGCGGGTGAGCTTCTTGAGCTGCGCGTCGCTGAGGTGGCTGACCAAGTCGAGCAGGACCGGGTATTTCCCGAAGAAATTCTTCCGGATATAGGCACCGCTCTCGACGACGTATTGCTGGTACTCGCCGTCGACGACCTCGTCCATGCGCTGAGCCAGAAGACCCGTCGTATCGCGGGCCAACAACTCGTCCCAGTCGCTACCCCAAACCACCTTGATGACGTTCCAGCCCGCACCGCGGAACTGGCCTTCGAGATCTTGAATGATCTTGCCGTTGCCGCGGACAGGGCCGTCGAGGCGCTGGAGATTGCAATTGATCACCCAGACGAGGTTGTCGAGGTGCTCGCGGCCGGCCATGCTGATGGCTCCGTGGGTTTCCGGTTCATCCGACTCACCGTCTCCGATGAAGGCCCAGACCATGGGATCGTGGTCTTGTGCAACGAGTTTGCGCGCCTGCAAGTAGCGGCTGAAGCGGGCCTGATAAATGGAATGGATGGGACCCAGTCCCATGGAGACCGTGGGGAAGATCCAGAAATCGGGCATCAGGAACGGATGCGGGTAAGAGCTCAGACCCGGATGGTCCTGCAATTCCTGACGGAAGTTTTTTAGGTGCTGGTCGTTGAGTCGGTACTCCAGATAAGCGCGAGAATAATTTCCCGGTGAGGCATGCCCCTGGAAATAAATCATGTCGGCGGTCTTGCCGTCGGCACCGCCCCGGAAGAAGTGGTTGTAGCCCACTTCGTACAGTGTCGCCAACGAGGCGAAGGTCGCGATGTGACCACCGACATTGGTCGTCTTGTTGGCCTTGGCGACCATCGCCATGGCGTTCCAGCGGACGTGAGCCCGGATCAGGCGCTCCATCTCGAGGTCGCCCGGATATTCGGGTTCCTCCTCGGGAGGGATCGTATTGAGGTAGGGCGTCGTGGTGACGTCCGGAACCGGGTAGCCCTCATTGCGCAGCCCTTGCATCACGCCGGCGATCAGCTTGCGTGCCTCCTGGGGGGACTTGCCCTCCAGAACCAGTCGCAGCAGATCCTCCACCGTGGCGCGATGCCGGTCGGATGCGGTCAGGGAACGACCAGAGGCGGTACTTTCGGTGCGCCCGTTGACCGGGGTGGCCGAACCATGGTTGGAACCAGAGGTATTCAAGACTCGATAGCCGGAGCCGAAGCCCCGGAAGCCGTAAGGTATTCAATTGGCCATCACTGCCAAGTGCAGGGTTGACCCTTTCAAGGGAACGAATCTTGAGAAGAAGTCCGGCGTGAGGATTGGCTGTCTCAGGAAGCCAGCGGGATAAGGTCCGTTCCTAGATAGGGCTGGAGCGGTTCTGGCACCCGAATACTGCCGTCGGCCTGCTGATGGGTTTCCACCAGTGCCACGAAGAGGCGGGCCAGAGCGGTGCCCGATCCATTGAGCAGGTGTGGGAAGAGATTCAGCCCGTCGGACTCCCGCTTGAATCGCAAGTTCATCCGGCGGGATTGGTAATCTTCGCAGTTGGAGCAACTCGACACCTCCAAGTAGGTGCCCTGTCCCGGAGCCCAGACTTCGATGTCATAGGTCTTAGCGGCAGCGAAGCCCATGTCGCCGGTGCACAGGTTAATGACCCGGTAATGCAGCCCGAGGCGTTGCAAGACTGTCTCGGCGTTGTGAACCATCTTTTCTAGTTCCTCATAGCCCTGGTCCGGATGAACCACCTTGATGAGCTCCACCTTGTCGAACTGGTGGACCCGGATCATCCCTCGGGTACCCAATCCAGCGGCACCGGCCTCGGCTCGGAAGCAGGGCGAGTAGGCGCAGTAGCGTACTGGAAGCTGCTTCTCAGCGAGAATTTCCTCTCGATGGATGTTGGCCACTGGAGCCTCCGCCGTCGGCAATAAGTACAATTTGCCCATCGTCGAGGTGTCGAGTCCCTCCTGCACGGCATAGGCCTGATCCCGGAATTTCGGAAACTGCCCCACGCCAATCATGCAGTGCTCTCCGACGATGTAAGGAGGGGCCACTTCGGTGTAGCCATGTTCCCGCTGATGGAGGTCGAGCAGGAAGTTGATCAGCGCCCGTTCCAACCGAGCTCCCCAACCTGTGTACAGAAGAAAGCCCGATCCGCTCAGCTTGGCTCCTCGGGCAAAGTCGATGAGCTTGAGGCGTTCGCAAAGCTCGACGTGGTTGCAGGGCGTGAACTCGAAGGAGGCCTTCAGGCCATGCACGCGAATCTCCGGATTGTCGGCCGCATCCTTACCTAAGGCGACGCTCGCGTGGGGCAGGTTGGGAATCATGAGCAGTAGTGAATCCCGTGACTCCTCGGCTTGTGCGGCAGTCTTGTCGAGTTCAGCGATCCGGTCGCCGAGGGCGCGCACCTCCGCTTTCTTGGACTCGGCTTCATCGAGGCGCTTCTGGCCAATCAGCCCGCCGATTTCTTTCGAGGTACTGTTGCGCCGTGCTTTGAGTTGCTCGGCCTCGGCGAGCGCGGCCCGTCGGGATTCATCGAGAGCCAAGACTTCGGAGACCCTGGCTTCGTCACCGGCGTTCCGCGTGGCCAATCGCTCCCGGACGAACTCGGTCCGATCGCGCAACAACTTCATGTCGAGCATGGCTACAGGGTACGGAAGCTGAGGCGGGAAGGAGAACGGAATTTCTCAGGCTATTCGACCTGGCCAAAAACAAGGGGGTATTGGCGATGCGATCTCGGAAGGAGTTGTTTCTTAACGGGCCTCTCAATGGAGAAGCGCAGGAACGGTGTCAGCTCTTACTTACCTGTTCGAAGAGCCTCAGCGCTTGGGATGAGTGCACCCGGAATTGGTTTCCCAGAAATCCGGCGTCGGGGGTGCGTTGGCGCCAGTAAATCAAGCTACTCTTAATTTCGCCGAGGTTGTGGCCGCGGGAAATATCTTTGACCACATCCCGGTAATGCTCACGCAACGGACCGCACCACGGAAAGAGCACGGTGGACCAAAAACGTTGGGAAGGGGTTTGGAGTTCCTTGGCGAGCGCCTCAAGCGCCTCCTCAGGACTGCAATCCCGTGCCTCGCTAAACCGCTGCGCGAATGTTTTCGGTGGAGATGAGGACATCTATGGGTAACAAGATCTAAGCCAACGCTTGGGTGATAACTCAATAATTTGAGGTATTTGTCACGTTTTTAATTATCTAAGTAGATATTTTTTGGGCTTTTGTGGTCCGGCTGCGAAAACTCTCACATCGATGAATACCTCGATTTCTTTGAGATCGACGATATTAAAAAGTGGAGGACGATGAATTATATTTTGTAACGCAAATTGGCTGTAAAAGGTGGCCAGCTTCTGTAACGACAGAGTAACCTAATTTGCTAAAATCGAGACTTGCACCTCCTCGGCAAATGCTCGTCGCTTGGACAGTTGCCATGGATCAGGAAGTTCCCCCCAGCCCTCGTGTTCCGCCGCCCTTCGTCAATGCGGCGTCACCCCGCCGTCGACGATCCGGGTGGGTGCATCGCTCTAAGCGCTGGTTCAACAATATCCCGGACCGATTGGCCGAGCGGAAGCTCAACTTGTATCAGATCACGGTGATGATCGGGGTTTGCTACGTTGTTTACCGCTTTATCATTCCCATGTTTGACCGGGACCTAGGCGGCGGTGGCGGCGGTGGAGAGGGCTGAATTCCCTCGTCCTCAGCGCCCCGGCTCCGGTCCTGTCGAGCCAGCCTACGACGGCCAGGACCGGCCCGTGGAGCTTCGCGAGCGTGCTCTGGGAGCTTCAACGACTCAGAGGGCTTTCCTGGCCTAATGCAACGCATCGACGAGGTCCCGATTGGACTCTGCGTCTGTTTTGATCTTCCCACGCCGGGGAGGCTGGCGTTCACTCGCCCGTCTCTTCTGACAATGAAAATCGTACTCGCTTACTCCGGCGGCCTCGACACCTCGGTGCTGCTTTCCTGGATCAAGGAAACCTACGGCAATGCTGAAATGATCGCCTTCTGCGCCAACATTGGCCAGGAGGACGAACTGAAGGGCCTGGAAAAGAAGGCCAAGAAAACGGGGGCCTCGAAGATCTACATCGACGACCTTCAGGAGGAGTTCGCACAAGACTTCATTTACCCGATGCTTCGGGCTGGCGCGATTTACGAAGGACAATACTTCCTGGGAACGAGCATCGCCCGACCGCTCATCGCCAAGCGCATGGTGGAGATCGCTCGCGCCGAGAAGGCCGACGCCATCGCCCACGGAGCGACGGGTAAGGGCAACGACCAAGTCCGCTTTGAGCTGACGGCGGCGGCACTGGCTCCAGATCTAGAAATCATCGCCCCGTGGCGGGATGCTCGCTACCGCAACGATTTCCCGGGTCGCCAGGAAATGATCGATTACTGTGCCGCCAAGGGGATTCCGATTCAGGCCAGCGCCAAGAAGCCGTACTCCATGGACCGGAACCTCCTGCACATTTCTTACGAGGCCGGCATTCTCGAAGACCCGTGGTACGACTCTTTCGATCTTAAAAATCGGGACTATTTCACCACGCTGTCGGTGATGCCGGAAGACGCACCCGACAAGCCGGAGTTCGTTACCCTCGATTACGTGAAGGGAGATTGCGTGGCGGTCAACGGCAAGAAGCTCAACCCGCTTCAGGTCATGCGGACCCTCAACAAGATCGGCGGCAAGCACGGCGTCGGCCGTGTGGATATGGTGGAAAACCGCTTCGTGGGCATGAAGAGCCGCGGTGTGTACGAGACCCCGGGTGGCAGTATTTTGCACTATGCCCATCGCCAGATGGAAAGCCTCACCATGGACCGCGAGGTCATGCACCAGCGCGATGCGTTGGTGCCGAAGTACGCCGAATTAGTGTACAACGGCTTTTGGTATGCCCCGGAGCGCCTGGCCCTGCAGGCCTATGTCGAGGAGAGTCAGAAGAATGTCACCGGGACGGTCCGCGTGAAGCTTTACAAGGGCGGAATGTATGTCGCCGGCCGCAAGAGCCAGTTCAGTATGTACAACCCGCATATTGCCACGATGGAGGCCGACCCGACCAAGGCTTACAATCAGGACGATGCGACGGGTTTCATTCGATTGAACGGCCTACGCCTTCGCGTCAATTCCACGGTCAATGGCGCTAAGAATCTCCTGAGCTAAGCGCGCGTGGGTCACGGCCCCGTTTGGGCCTGGCCTCCCGGCCAATCCGACGGGGTGTTCCAGTTGGTGAGTGCGCGGTGATCCTGATCACTGAGCTCCCACGGACTCATCCATCCAGTTTCAAGGCCTCGGCGGCAGAATGCCTGCACCGAGGCCTTTTGCGTCTCCAATTGCTCCTGGGCGATGGCCCAGGCCTGGTTCGGATAAATAGCGGCCAACGGTTCTAGGCGACCCTGATGAATGGGAACGCATCCCTGATTGGGGGCGATCCGCGCTATCAATTGTTGCAGCCACTCCACCGACAGTTCCGGTAAATCTACGGCGACCAAGAGAGTCCATCCGTTGGGAAATTGCGCATGGGCCCATCCGAGTCCGGCCTCCACTCCAGCCATGGGTCCGAGATCGGCAAATCGGTCTCTCAGGAGAGGAATACCCGCGGGTGTGGGGGGTAGGGGACGGCGGTTTTCTGAGCCTGCCGCCACGGCGATGCTCCGGAGGCCTGCCTGCTCCAGAATCCCGATTTGACGGAGGAGCAGTGGCTGAGCATCGGATTCAAGCCAAGCCTTGTCTCGGCCCATTCGGAGGGATCGTCCTCCGGCCAAGATCACGCCCGTGAGTTCTCCACCGACAAGTTGTTCGGAAACTGGGGTCACTGACTCTGAGCCTTTCTGGATCCTGATTGCTTGTCACCTCCCCGATGCCATCCGCCAGTGAAGTTGATGAAGCTCCTTGCCCGGAGCCGGGGTGACGGGTTTTCCTCCGCTGATGTCTCAATTGGAAAATCAAGTGGCGGTGGTGACAGGGGCGAGTCGGGGAATTGGCCGAGCCATTGCTCTTCGCTTCGCTCAGGCCGGTGCCGATGTGGTGGTTGTCTCGCGCACGGTGGAGAATTCTGAAAAAACCGCGGCCGAGATCCGGGCCTTAGGACGCAAGGCGTGGGCCTTAGCCGTCGACGTCTCCGATGCCGGTGCCATTGCCGCCGCCGCTGAAATCCTGCTCGAGCAGGCGGGGCGGGTGGACATCCTCGTCAACAATGCGGGCGTGACTAAGGATGGACTCCTGATGCGCATGAGCCAGTCCGACTGGGACACCGTGCTGAACACCAACTTGCGCGGAGCCTTCCTGTTCACCAAGGCGCTGACCCGGACCTTCCTCAAACAGCGCTCTGGCCGGATCATTAACTTGGCCAGCGTCATTGGGCTCATCGGCAACGCCGGTCAGGCCAACTACGCTGCGAGCAAGGCGGGCTTAATTGGGTTCACCAAGTCGGTGGCCAAGGAGTTTGGCTCCCGAGGCGTCACCTGCAACGCCATCGCTCCTGGATTCATCGAGACCGACATGACGGCAGCCCTCAACGAGGCGCAAAAAGAGGCGATCCTGAAGCAGATCCCGCTGGGGTCTCTGGGTCAGGCCTCGGACATCGCTGAAGCGGCCTTGTATCTTGCGGGTCCCGGAGGACGTTATGTCACCGGTCAGGTGCTGACGGTCGATGGGGGCATGGTGATGTGAGCGCGCAGTCACCCGCATCGGGGCAGGGGGAATTTTTATTGGACTGGGCGGGTGCTTCGGAGCCGGAGACCCCGCCTCTGCTTGTTCCCGAAGGCCCTAGCCCGGAATGGTTGCAGCGATTGAGTCCCGAGGATCGCCGGCACGTGGCCAGCCTGGCCTGGGAGCGCCGGCCGCTGGTATTTCTGATCGATGCTCGGGCTCATTGGAATCTGGTGCGCCCGCGTTTGCCGTTGGCGGGCTTTGATGTTCTGGATTTCCAGGACCAGCCGGATGGCGATTTCAAAATCTTGGTACCCTCCGACCTCTCATCGCGGGAGTTGCAGCATCTTTTGAAGTGCTTGCGGCAGAGTCGGTCACCGCGAGCGGTGGTGTGCGAGCCGATGGGTTGCACTGGGCGTGTGCTGGCCGCTTTAGCGCGACGTGAGAACCTCATTGGGGGTGAGGTTTGTCCTGTACAAAAACCCGCAGCGGGGAAGAATTCGTGAACGGGGACTTGACGGTCGGGTGTCACACGCCTAGACAGGCGCCCCAACGAGACAATTACCATGGCTGATAAAACCATCGAGCAGCGGATTAAGGACATCATCATCGAGCAACTGGGCGTGACCGCCGAGCAAGTGACTCCCGAAGCCAAGTTCATAGAGGACTTGGGCGCTGACTCCCTCGACACTGTCGAGTTGGTGATGGCTCTCGAGGAGGAATTTGGTCTGGAAATCCCGGACGACGAAGCTGAGAAGCTTCAAAGCGTTGGCGACGTGATTAAGCACGTCGAAGACTCTCAGGCGAAGTAACCCTGCGACCCGCTTCATCAGGGCAGCCCGGCTTCCGGAGCTGCCCTTTTTCATTGCAGTCACTCCGTAAACAGCAATCCACACCGAGGTTGACGCGCTCTTGTGTGTCTTCAGAGGGTGGGTAATCTGTCCCCGAACTATGTCGAATGCTTGGTCTGAACGCCGCGTGGTTGTGACCGGTCTGGGTTGTGCCTCCCCGCTGGGGCTGGATGCCGACACCGTCTGGAAAAACATTATTGCCGGAAAATGCGGTGTGGGGCGCGTGAGTGCCTTTGACATCTCCGCCTACGACTGCCAAATCGCGGCAGAAGTGCGGGGGTTTGATCCGGTGCCCGCATTCCCGAGTCCTAAGGAAGTGCGCCGCTCCGACCGCTTCACGCACTTCGGTGTCTATGCCGGTTGGGGTGCCTTGAAAGATTCGGGTTTGAATCTGGAGACTGAGAACCGGGACGACATCGGCGTGTACATCGGTTCGGGCATCGGCGGCCTGCACACCACCGAGGAGCAGCACAAAATCTTGTTGGCCAAGGGACCAGGGCGTGTCAGCCCGTTCATGATCCCGATGCTCATCTTAAACATGTCCTCGGGTTTGTTCGCTCTCTACAACAACTTGCGCGGACCCAACTTTGCCACCTGCTCGGCCTGCGCGACCAGCAACCACGCCATTGGTGAGGCCTGGTGGGCGATCAAGCGCGGCGATGCGGCCGTCATGTTCGCTGGCGGTACTGAAGCAACCGTTGTGCCCTTGGGCATGAGTGGTTTTGCGGCCATGAAGGCCATGTCCACCCGCAATGAAGATCCGCAACACGCCAGTCGACCGTTCGATCGCGATCGGGATGGATTCGTGATGGGGGAGGGGGCGGCGGTTCTGGTGCTCGAGGAGTTGGAACATGCCAAGAAGCGCGGGGCTCGCATTTATTGTGAGATCATGGGCTATGGCAACACGTGCGATGCTAACCACATGACCTCGCCTGATCCCGAGGGAGCCGGTGCGGCGCGGGCGATCCAAATGGGGCTCAAGCACGCCGGGATGCGTCCCGAGGAAATCGACTACGTCAACGCGCATGCCACCAGCACCCCGGTGGGGGATGTTTGCGAGACCCAGGCCATCAAGCGGGTCTTCGGTGACCACGCCCGGAAGCTGGCCATTAGTTCTACCAAAGGAGCGACCGGACACATGCTCGGCGCGGCGGGCGGCATTGAATCGCTTTTGTGCTGCAAGGCCCTGGAAGCACAAATCGCTCCGCCGACCATCAATCTAGAGAATCCGGATCCGCAGTGTGATCTCGATTATATTCCTCATACCCCGCGACCTATGAGGATCGATGCCTTCCTGAACAACTCGTTCGGATTTGGTGGCCATAACGCCATCGTCATCGGCAAGCGGTTCGTGGGCTGAGCCGCTCACCGTTGGGAACCCAACGGCAGCAGGGCACGGGCAGACGCCGATTCCGCCGGTGCGTCGGGATGCGCTGGGAGCATCCGTGGGCGGGCGGACGCTCCGCGCGACCATCAAGCGCTCCAATCCGAATTCTCTCCGCGCTTTCCCATCGGGCCGGCTCGGGTCAGTCTTCAAGGCATGATTCCTCGATCCGGTCTTTGGTTATGCCTGTTTCTGGCCTTGAGTTGGGTTCATGCGGCGGACGCCCCGCCGCTGAATGTGGTGTTGATGGTCGCCGATGATCTGGGGGCCCATGACCTGGCCGTCACCGGCAGTCGGTTTTACGAGACGCCCCACCTCGACCGGTTGGCCCGAGAGGGAGTTCGGTTCAACCAAGCCTATTCAGCGTGCACGGTGTGTTCTCCAACCCGGGCGGCACTCTTGACGGGCAAGTATCCGGCCCGACTCAAAATCACCGACTGGATCGCTGGGCATGATGCCCCCAAGGCCAAGTTGCGCCCCCCGGCCGACTGGGTGAAGGCACTGCCGCTGGCCGAGCAAACACTGGCGGAACGGGCCAAGGCCACGGGCCGCGCCACGGCGCACATTGGTAAGTGGCACTTGGGTGGGGAGGGGTTGGGCCCCCTGCAACAGGGCTTTGATGTGAACCTGGGTGGTGACCACCGAGGGCAGCCGCCTTCGTATTTCTCGCCGTATGGATTGCCGCAGCTTCCCGACGGTCCACGCGGAGAATACCTCACCGATCGGGAGGGGGCTGAAGCGGCCGCCTTCATTCGTGGACACCGGGATCAGCCATTCTTCCTTCAGATTGCCTTCCACTCGGTGCACACGCCGCTTCAGGCCAAGGCCGAGTTGGTTGAAAAATATCGCAAGAAAGCCCAGTCGGTCGGTGGATCTCAGACCAATGCTGTGTATGCAGCCATGCTGGAGAGCCTCGATGGAGCGGTAGGACGCGTGCTCACGGCTCTCGACGAAGCCGGTCTGAATGGTCGAACCGTCGTCGTCTTCACTTCAGACAACGGCGGGCTCGTCTTGGGGCAGAACCCTCCTACCTCCAACGCGCCGTTGCGCTCCGGCAAAGGGTCCCCCTATGAGGGAGGCATCCGTGTGCCGCTGGTGGTCCGATGGCCCGGAGTCACTGTCCCTCAGGGACAAGTGGAGCAACCGGTGATCTCCATGGACGTGACCGCCACGATTGCCGCGGCGATGTCGGCGACCTCTTTGGAAAATTTGGAGGATGGCGTGAATTTAACACGGCTCCTGAAAGAGCCCTCGGCACGGCTTGGCCGCGAGGTGATCGGTTGGCACTACCCTCACTATCATCCCGGCGGGGCCTCGCCGTATTCAGCGATCCGGGCTGGGGATTGGAAGTTGATCCAGTACTACGAGGATGGCCGCCATGAATTGTTCGACCTGGCCAAGGATCCCAGTGAGGCGCACGACCTGGCCGGCGAGCAACCGGCCCGCGTCATGGAACTGGCACGACGCCTGTCCGACTGGCAGGGACGCGTCGGCGCCCAGTGGCCCTTAGCTAACCCGGATTATCACGCTCAGCCCCTGTCCGCCTCGGCGGATGGGAGTGTGCTCCTTCACTCGCGCTCAGCCTCTGTGCACGGAACGGTGCTGCGGTATGAACCAATGCCCTTCAAGGACACGCTGGGTTGGTGGGGCCGCGCCGAGGATTGGGTGGATTGGAGTTTTGAGCTCAGCCAAGGAGGATCCTTTGAGGTGGAGCTGACTCAAGGTTGCGGGCGAGGGTCTGCAGGCAGCCAGGTGGAGTTGCGCATCGGGGATCAAGTGATTCCCTGGACCGTCGAAGAGACAGGACATTTTCAGAATTTCGTCGTTCGCCGACTGGGGCGTGTGACACTCACGCACGGCCGCCACACTCTGGCGGTGCATCCAACCCGCAAAGTGGGTGGGGCGGTGATGGATTTGCGGCAAATCCGCTTGGTGCCGGTGCGCGGCGAGCCCTTGCCCACGGAGGCGGCCCGGATGGTTCGAGCGGCCTCGCGCATCGTGGTGTTGGGAGACAGCATTACTTACGCGGGCGAATGGGTAGAGTTCTTGGAGGCCGGTTTGCGTCAGGTTCAGAGCGACCATCGCCCTGAGATTCTCAACTTGGGATTACCCAGCGAGACGGCCTCGGGTCTGTCGGAGGCTGGGCATGCTGGCGGGGCGTTTCCGCGGCCGGACGTGAACGAGCGCTTGGGTCGGGTTCTCAGTCGTTTGAAGCCGGACTTGATTTTGGCCTGCTATGGGATGAACGACGGCATTTATTTTCCTCTCGATGAATCGCGCTTCTCCAAGTTCCGCGATGGGATGCGGCGATTGCATGAGGCCGCGGCTCACGAAGGGGTTCGGGTTCTCCACCTGACGCCCCCAGTTTTTGATCCCCAACCGTTGAAGGGTCGTACGCTGCCCTCCGGCCTGAGCGCCTACCCGCAGCCCTTCGAAGGATACGACTTGGTACTGACTGCCTACTCCCAATGGTTGGTGGGGCAGCGGACCAATGGTTGGCAGGTGGTGGATGTGCATGGCCCCATGCGCCAATTTTTGGACGCCCGGCGATCCCAAGATCCGCTGTTCACGCTGTCGGGAGATGGGGTTCACGCCAATCGTCAGGGGCATTGGCTGATGGCCCGTGAAACCCTTCGGATGCTCGGCGCCGCGGGGCCGTGGGTGGATGCGCTGAACCCGGAGGAGTTAGTGGATCGTTCTCGTGGCTCACGCGATGGGTGGGCTTTAATTCAGCGCCGTCAGCGTTTGCTTAAAGATGCGGGGTTGACCTTCGTTGGTCACCAAAGGCCGGGCATGGCCCTCGGAAAACCGTGGGAACAGGCGCAATTGGAGGCCCGTGAAATCGGGCTCGAACTAAATCGTTGAGATGCCGGGGACTGTGATTTTCAATGAAACGGCAAAATATTTTAAAACCTCGCTTGACCCTCTTCGCTCCTTTGGTCATAAAGCTTTCAAAAGGACGGGTCACGAAGAGGGCTCTCCTCCGTCTCAATTATAACCATTATCTGACCATGATTCAGCGCTCGATCATTGCTGCAGCTGCAGCTCTCGCCCTCGCAACGTCGTCGGCGTTCGCCGGAACCATTTATTCGACCACCGGAACTGGCACTGAGTTCTACGGTGTCGGAACCTCCATCGCCAACGGCCACCGCGGCTACGAATATGGTGATGCGATCGTTCTTCCCTCCGAAGGCTATTCCTTCACCGGGATGACCTTCGATTATTACTCCGCCTCGCTGGGTGGTTCGATGAACCTGAACATCTACGCCAACGATGGCGCTTTGATCAGTGGCGCGGCCTCCCCGGGCACCAAGCTTTTGTCCATCCCGGGCATCGGCATTTCTTCGGGTGTCAACACAGCCACCTTTGACTACGCTCCCTACGTGGCTCAGTACGGTGCTCTGAAGCTGCCTAAGAATTTCACGGTGACCGTGAGCTTCTCGGGTGCTACTGCAGCCGCCGACAAGGGTTTGATTCTCGGTGGCATTGAGTCCACCGTCGGTCAGCCTCACTTGAACGTGGGTCAGTCGGGTAATGAATTCTGGCAGAAGACCGGCCCTGGTGGCAGTGATTGGGCGTTGCGTCAGTTGAGCACCGCTCAAGAAGCGAATTTCAAGATGACCTTGACCGCCACTGTTCCGGAGCCCACCACGGTGGCTCTCGGTGTGGTCGGTGCAGCGTTCTTGGGTGCTTCCGCCCTCCGCCGCAACCGCCGCTAAACGGCAGTTCTAGGTTTTCACTTTCTTTACAGGCGCGATGGCTTCCATCGCGCCTTTTTGTTTATTGATGTACCCGGCAGGGCTCACTTTTCGACGAGGCTACCCGAGTCAGAGCCTGCCCGATTGAGCCAGAGAACTGGCAGAAGGATTGGACAAGGGGCTTGGTGTCCCTTTTGATTGCTTCATGCGCTGGATCGGCTTGTTGCTTTCGTTGTGTTGGATGGCTGGACAGTGGGGAATGAGGGCGGAATCGGCCACTCGCGTTGAGTTGTGGGTCGATCAGTCCACGGCCCGGCCCGGTTCCACGGTCACGGCAGCCCTCCGCCTTCAAATGGCCGAGGGTTGGCATAGTTACTGGCGCCATCCGGGTGACGAGGTGGGGCTTAAGACTCGGGTCGAGTGGACCCTGCCACCGGGAGTTAAGGCGGGAGCCATCCAGTGGCCTCTTCCCGACAAGACCACCGAAAAAGAATTCGATACGCTCACCTACTCGGGGACCGTCGTGCTGCTGGTTCCCATCGAGATTCCTGCCGGCCAAGCGCTGGGGCCCATGACGCTCAAGGCCAAGGTTCGATGGCTCGAATGTCACGAGGAATGTGTCCCAGGGAATACCACGGTTGAGACACAGGTCACGGTGGCTAGCCTAGATGAAGTTTCCGTCCATGCGGCGGAGATTCAGTCGGCGAGGCAACGTGTGCCGCGTACGGTTCAAGACGTTCCCATTAGCGCGGCCTGGGAGGCTTCCGAGGGAGTTGCACCTCGTAAACTAGTGATCTCTTGGAAGCCCGGGTCTGGAGTTTCGGGGTTTGATGTATTTCCTTTCGAGGCGGTGGGAGGGGTCGCCCCGGTGTCAGTCAAAACCGAATGGCTCGATTCGGTGAACGGGTTCCTTCGCATTCGCAAGACGGTTTCTGCGGGGGACTCTGGGTGGCCCGACCGATTGGAGGGGGTCTTGGTCCCGAAGGGGTCGGCGGCCGAACCGATAGAATTTAATGTGCCCATTGTGGCCGCATTGGCCGGCCTTGCGGCCGCACGTCCGGAGCCTGTCTCCATGGCGGAGTTGCTCATTAAGCTGCTCTCGGCCTTCGTGGGTGGGCTCATCCTCAATGTGATGCCGTGCGTGCTGCCGGTCTTAGCACTCAAGGTGCTGGGATTCGTGCAGCAGGCCAAGGAGGAGCCCCGGCGGGTGCGGACGCTCGGTTTGGTATACGGGGCAGGGGTGTTGGTGTCGTTCTTGGTCTTGGCGGGCGTGGCTTTGGCGGTGCAGGCGGCGGGCGGCACGGCTAGTTGGAGTGCGCCCTTCCAGAATCCTATCTTTCGTGTGCTGATCACGGTGCTCATCACCTTGGTAGCTCTGAATCTTTTTGGAGTGTTCGAGCTGACTTTGGGCGGATCGGCCATGCAAAAAGCTTCGGACCTTTCCTCAAAAGACGGGTGGAGTGGGGCCTTCTTTAATGGTGTTCTTGCGGCTGTTTTGGCAACTCCTTGCACTGCGCCGTTCTTGGCTTCGGCGCTGGCGTTCGCCTTCCTTCAGCCGCCTTTGGTGATCCTTTTGTTCTTTGTCGCTATCGGGGCGGGTCTGGCATTGCCGTTCGTGGCGCTGTGCTGGGAGCCGGCTTGGTTGCGCTTCTTGCCGAGGCCGGGGGTTTGGATGGTTCGATTCAAGGTGGCCATGGGTTTCCCGATGCTGGCGACGGCGATGTGGTTGTTCTGGTTCACGGCGGGTCGCTTGGGAGAATCGGGCACAGGTGTGTTGTGGTTCGGGTTGTTTTTGGTGGTCTTGGCCTCGGCGGCTTGGGTTTGGGGGGAGTTTGTGCAGCGTTCGACCCGGGGCCGAGGCTGGGCCATGGTGATCGCGTCGTTGCTCTTGCTGGCTGGATATTTCGGTTTTCTGGAACGTCAATTGGATTGGCGCACGCCGGCGGGCCGAAGGGTCAAGGGGTTGGAGTGGCAGAAATGGAGTGCTGCTGCGGTCGAGCAAGCCCGTCGCGAGGGACATCCGGTGATGGTGGATTTCACGGCCGACAGTTGTCTCAACTGCAAGTGGAATAAAG
>Ga0114977_10000862_pt1 | contig 20179 bp, 19 predicted proteins | sample S_130805_MF_Meta_FD_87026 | JGI IMG/M metagenome (GOLD analysis project Ga0114977, IMG submission 87026) | Freshwater microbial communities from Lake Simoncouche, Canada to study carbon cycling - S_130805_MF_MetaG | ecosystem: Environmental > Aquatic > Freshwater > Lake | place: Lake...
AATTTTGAAATAATAAAAACGGAAATATTAAATGCGAGGTTGTGCAATATTGTGCAAAGAAGGGCAAATCAGAAGACCCCCGGCCCCCCTGCCCCCGGCCCCGGCGCATTTTCTTTCGATTTAAATTTGACAATTAAACGGCAATCGCGGATTGTTTGCCTGTCGGTGGGTGATCCACTGGCCCCGCCGGGGGGATTCCCGGTAGTTAGTAAAACTCAAAAACTATGTCCTCAGGATTAGAAACGTCGAGAGACTTCCACGTTGGCCTTGCTATGGCTTGGCACCAGCAAACACGGGTAACGCCGTTGGTTACGGCGAATGACTTCCCTGATATTGCCCCCGCTCCGTTGTGGTATTCTTTGCCGTGCGGCAAAGTGATGCAGTGGAATGGGACAACCGTTCCGGTTGCTTTGGACGATGGCTTGCCGGTTGGTACGGCAAGCGGGGACAGCTACACCTTATTTACGCCTAGACAGGCAATGGGCTACCTCTGCGAAGTCCTAGAGGGGACCGGCTACCAAGTCGAGTCCCTTGGGATGATCTTCAACCGGAGCCGTTGGTTTGTGACGTTCTGGCTTAACGAATTGCAGGGGATTTGCCCCAAAGGCGAGGCTTTCAACCTCACGGCTTCTGGCGGTTTGGACAAGTCACAAAGTCCAAGCTTTAACCTTACCCATACGGTCGCGGTTTGCGCCAACACCGTGCGGATTGCGCGGGCTGGGCGGTGCCTTTTCAGCTCGCGGTTAACCAAAGGATTCAACTCCCGGTTGGAAGCGAGCCGCAAGTCCTTGGGCGAAGTGGTAGGCATGGCCCGCTTATTCAATGAGACTTTGCGCGGTTTGGAGGCCAAGCCCGCGACGGTAGACCAAGCGCGGGCAGTCTATGCGGCTGAGTTGGTAGGCAATGGCGGCAACCTCACGGCCTCGCGCACTCAGAACACTTTGGACCAAATGCTGTTGGGCTTTCAGAGTGGCCGGGGCAATTCAGGCTCTACGCGCCTTGATGCGGTAAACGGACTCACAGAAGTACTTGGGCAGGGCTTGCGGGGGATTGCCTCTAAACGTGATTCGTTTTCGCGTTGGGAGTCCTCCGAATTCGGGGGCAATGCGGATAGGAAGGCCGCTTTTGTCGAGGCGATCACCGCCCCGTGCGGATGGGAAAGCATGGTTTCCACTGGAAACGATGCGCTAGCCGATGCGCGGCGTAACGCCGTCACGGTAGCATGATCGCAGTGGCGTTACTGCTGGCCTTGCTGCTGGCGGTGCTGGCGGTGCTGGCGGATGATTGAGAGACAAGCCCGGAGGAAACTCCGGGCCTTTTCTTTGCTGCAATTTAAATTTGACAATTAAACGGCAATCGCAGATTGTTTGCCTGTCGGGGGCAGTTGCCCCCGATACCCTGCCGGGGGATTCCGGTTGTCTGATTCAAACGCTACAGTATGAAAACCAAGACCGTCACCGCCTCTCAATTGGTCGCCTTCGCCGCTTTGCTAGAAAGCAAGCGCGTCACCGCCGCCGCCGCCGCCGCCGCATCCAAGGCCGCAAAAGTCGCGGCTGAGGCGTTGGGCCTCCCAAGTGAGTCAGTGTTGTTGAAGGCTGACGACAAATCGGCTGAGGTCGCGGCCCTTTGGAATGAAAGATCGGTCGCGGCAATCGCCGCAAGGACTGACTCCTTCCACAGCTTCAAGGTGACCAAGTTGGTCACGGCCTAAGTCACTGCCCCGATCACGGCCCCCGGCATCCCGCCGGGGGCTTTTTGTTTGCCCCTGCCTGCCCTGCCTGCCTGCCCCGTAGTGTTTTACCCCTAAAACTCCCGGTTTTACGTTAGCGTTAAAATTCGCATTGGAAAGGCGTTTGGCTACCCCTACAGCGGCGCGGGTCACGTTACCGTTATTTGTTGGCATTTACGCGCATTTTACTTTTCATCAAAATGCCCCTATTGGGCGTTTAAACCGTGCCAAGTCTCCAAAAAATGCAATTTAACCGCATAAAAGTGCATCCGGTCCCCTTTCCTAGCCGCTTGGCATAGTTTGTGAAATACAGGAACTGTGCCAACCGATCAAGGCAAGTTCTGTGCCAACCCTTCACGTTTGCCCGAAATACAGGAACCGTGCCAACCGGGCAAGGCAAGTATCGTGCCAACCCTTTTTGAAATCGGTTTTTTTCCAAAATTTTTTTCTTGCGGGGGGGGCCCTTTTCTCAATCTCCCCCAATTCTATTAAACTCTCTTAATAAACCAAAGTAAAAAATTCGGGGCGAGTATTTTTTCTTATAGCTCTTTTAATATATAAAACAAAAAAAACAAAGCTCTCCCCCCTTTTCTATTATTTCTATTTAATTTATCTTTATGGGAGGCCGTAGGCCGCAAAAAATCCCAAGGGCTCTTTTCTTCTGGAGGTCTTTTCAGTTGCCGCAAAAAAATAACCAGCATGGCTATAAAAAACTTGACAAAATCACAGAGAGGTGTAACAATACTATGCTATGAATAAACTATTCAAAATTGCACTATTAATTGCAACATTAAATATCTCAGCTTTTGCTGAAACTAACTCAATTACAGCCGCGATTGACGCGGGCTACACCTCAAGCTACCTAGTGAACAACCTCGTCCAAGCTAAGGACGCTGCTGTTGCTGGAGTAACACTTGGAAAGACCTATGCGGGAGTTGATTTCTCCCTTAAAGGTCAGTACCTTCCAATTGCCTCTGGCACAGACTCTAGCCATTGGGGTCTTGGAGCTGGTAAGTCGTTCGAGGTTCTAAAAGAGCTAAGCGTTCGCACAGATGCAGGAGTAACTCGCCACCAAACCGGGCAAGCTCTAATTCAAAACTACACAGAAGTTAACGCTAGAGTTGCTCTTGAGAATAGTTTCTTTGTTCCTTACGTTAAGGGCATCTACAATGTTGAGCTAGAGCAATCCGGCGCAACAGTTGGTATGGAGAAGCGCTTTTCTTTGTATGAGTTCAACTTTACTCCTGCTGTAGAGTATACTATGCTAACCGATGCAAAGACATATGCTGCTAAGCTTGCAATCTCTCGTAACATCTGGAAGAACTTAGATGCATTTACTGAAGTAGCTTATATCAAGAATGATTTTTCTACTAGAGACTTGTACTTTGCTCTAAAGCAATTTGATGGATTAGTTGGCACTGGTGGTTTGCGCTGGACCTTCTAATACAACTTAAACTACTTAAATAGACCCCTAGGTTTAAAAACTTAGGGGTTTTTCTTTTTATATATATAATACTACTAATGTCAAAACAAGATAAGTCCCCAAAGATTCTTCAAAGAGATAAATTCAAAGAAGAAATGAAAATTAGAGATCTCAATTGGACAGACAAACAAAAAGAATTCATAAACATAGCCTTAAGCAAAGATGTGAAAATGATGTTCATTAGCGGCCCCGCCGGCTCGTCTAAAACCTTGTTAAGCATCTATTGCGCTCTTCACCTAATTAAGGAAAAGAAGGTTAGTGACATTATGTATATTCGGTCTCCAGTAGAGAGCAGCGATAGCAAAATCGGGTTCTTGCCAGGAGACGCAGACGAGAAGCTAAAGTACTACAACTTGCCCTTTGCCGACAAGCTAGAAGAACTCTTATCTAAACCATCTATTGAATCTCTAAACAATCAAGGCAGACTCCAAAGCCATCCATTGTCATTCGTGCGCGGCATGAGTTGGAACTGCAAGGCTATTATTCTTGATGAAGCCCAAAACTGTACTCAAAAAGAAATAGTTACCCTAATGACAAGAATAGGAGAGTTTAGTAAGTGCTTTATCTTAGCAGATCCTGATCAATCTGATTTGGCCTATGGCAAGTCTGGTGGTTTTGAGAAGCTTCAGGCTATATTCTCAGACGAAGAGAGCAGAGAAAGGGGCCTTTATTCTTTCCACTTCACAGAAGAAGACATCAAGAGAAGCGATTTAGTAAAATTTATAGTTAAAAAACTAAAGACTCTTTCTCCAACCGTTCGCGTGTAGATACTTTGTTAAAGTTGCCGCAAATTTGCGAACATTCTTTTCTGATTTATCCCAAAAAAAAGCATGAGCGAACTCTTCTATAGTCACAGACATTTCTCTTCTTGGCAAGAGAGATTGTTCTATAAATATTTGAGGCTGTTCGTTCTCGGGAGAGTCGCAAAGCCCTTCGGCCTTGTCCTTTGCCGGGATTTTTATCTTACTAACATAATACTCTACACCTTTATCTGTTTTAAATTTAAAACTTTTAATGTTTTTTTTAATCATATAGTGTATAATTGTTAATATGAAGATCTATTGTCAAAAATGTGGTAATGGCACTGAATATTCTTTTGATAAACCAAAATTTTGCTCTGGTTGCGGATCTAGTTTTACAATTGCTCTCTCAATAGCAAGCAAAGTAATCAAATCCACCCCTAGGATTACACAAATAGACGAAGAAGAGGAAATCGCGACCGAAAGAGTACCAAATATTTCTAAACTAGAATTCGATATTGATATAAAGAGTAATAGAGGATCTAAATTGAATAACCTAATGGGTACTCATAACGGACAAAGTTCAGAAGATGTCGTCTCTAGGCCCCAAGTGTTCAATAGGGCAGAGACTTTAGAGTCTTTTAAACGAGAAGCTGGATTTTATCCGTCTCGACAACCCATGAATGAAGAAGAATAAACTAAAGTTTGAAAATTGCTTTGCTTTAATCAATACAGAAATAGTAAAGAGAAAAAACAAATGGACTCTCTCTGCTCTTAACTGGATTGACTTTGAAGACGTGTCGCAAATCATTAGATTCCATATATACAAAAAATGGAATTTGTATGACGAGAGCAAGCCTATCTTACCATGGATAAATCGAATCATATCTAATCAAATAAAAAACTTAATTAGAAACAATTATGGAAATTACGCCCGGCCTTGCCTTAAGTGTGCTGCTGCGATAGGTGAAAGTGAATGTAAAATTTACGGTAAGCAAGACAAGCCATGCCCAATGTACAAAAATTGGGTAAAAACAAAAAAGAATGCTTACGATTTAAAAATGACTGTGTCGGTAGAGGACCACTCTTACGAAATCAATAACCAATCGGCTCCTCAATATAACATCCAAAGAGCCGCGGCTAATCTTCATGAAAAAATGAAGAAAATGCTCAAACCAATAGAGTGGAGAGTGTATGATTTATTATATATTCAAAATAAAACTGAAGAATATGTATGCAAAAATTTAGAGTTTAAGTACGACAAGAAAGCCAAGACCACCTACAACAAGCAACTAAGAAACATTCAAAAAGCTATAATAAAAAAAGCTAAAGAATGTCTCAACAATGGAGAAATAGATATATGACTGAAATAGACTTAACGCAAGAACAAAAAGATCTAATAATTAAAACCTGGAACGACAGGAAAGACAACCCTCCTGGACTTTTAGAACTTACTCAGCTTATTTTTCCAGAAATCCCAAATTTAGATGGCAGAAGCAAACACGGAAAGGCTGTAAAGGGCTTCTTAGCCTCGCGAGAGTTAAAAATAAAAACTAAAAGCGAATACACCCCTAAAGATAGAATAGAATTTACTCAAGACCAAAAAGACTACATTGCTAATAACGCTTCTATGATGACAGCGGTAGATTTATCAAGAGATCTTTTTAATAACTATAGCTTAAATAACCTTTCTATCGAAGCTAGAAGCATCCAAGAGTATTTAGACTCTTTGCCCAAACAAGTTATCGCTAACGCTTCAGACAGAGAAGACGATCAGGGCGATTATAAGCCGCCCAAAAACTCGGAAAGGGCTATGGTCAGGGTAAATAAATATGTTCTTAACGGTTTAGAGAAAGAAAAGCTGACGGCGAGACAAAAGAAAGACTTAACTTCTCTAATCTCTTACTTGCATACTTATAGATTTCTTCATCAAATTGGTACATATGGAACTAATCAAGACAGAGAACTATTTGAGAGCAGCTTCATAAGATACGCTTATGATAAAGCAGACTTGACCCAAGAAGAGGTGGACCAATATATCATATTAGCAACAGAAGTAGTAATATCTGCAAATATTCAACGAACTATCCAAACTCTTCAAGAGCAGATAGACATAGAAATGACTTCTGGCAATAGAATCCCTATGCCATTGATAGAAGCGGTAACTTCTGCTCGCACAGAATACAATCAGTGCGTTACTCGTCAGCAAAAACTCCTTAACGATCTCAAAATTAAGAGAAGTGAAAGGCTTTCTAGCTTAGTTAAAGACCATGCCTCTATTCTTAATCTGGTGCAGATGTGGAAAGACGAAGACACTAGAAAAGAAATGATAAAAATGGCAGATATGAGAAGAGAAATTTTAAAAGGAGAGATCGGGCGCTTATCATCTATGGATGACATCAAAGCCAGAATCTTTGGTCTCACAGAGGAGGAAGTTTTAGATGGTTAAATGCAAAATTTGTAACTTAGAATTTGAAACAGATAAATCTTTTCATGGGCATCTTAAGTCTCACAAATTGAGAATGGTAGAGTACTACCAAGCTCATGAGCCGAGACACGACTTGCTCACTGGAGAATTAATAAACTTTAAAAATAAAGACTATTACTTCTCTAACGATTTTAATAATAAAAACTCTATGAAAAAATGGCTTAGCCAGCAAACCGCTGAGGGCCAGAAAGAGTATCTAAAAAAATTCCTCTCTCAAAGAAAACAAAAACACAACTTAATTTATGCACCTACTGAAGTCGAGCTTAGATCTATTACTAGCCCGCCCGTTCCTTATTATCATAAGCTTTTTTTGGATTACTATAACATTTGCAATTCTTTGGGCTATAAAATCAAATACACATACCCAAAAGAAGCGCTAAAATATAAAATTAAAGACGGTTTTAGTATTTATATTGATACGAGAGAGCAGATGCCTCTAGTTATTGATTATCCTACCGAAGTTAAGGGCTTAAAATTTGGAGACTACGCTATCAATGATCTAGAAAATAAATGTTATATAGAAAGAAAGTCTATCTCTGATTTCATCGGCACAATGAGCGGCGGATACGAAAGATTTTGCCGAGAAATAGAAAGATCAGTAGCAGCAGAGGCTAATCTTATTGTATTGATAGAGCGTCCTCTACAAGAGTGCTTAAGCTTTCAATATTTAAATTATGTATCTAAGAAAATTAAAGTTACTCCAGAGTTTGTTTTCTTTAATGTAAGAGAATTAATACAAAAATATACCAATGTCCAATTCTTGTTTGTCGATGGCCGAGAAGAGTGCGTGCGAGTAATGAAGAGGGTCTTTTTTAGCGGCGGAGAATATAAAAAATACGACTTGCAATTAATGTACGATTTAAAACTCCTGTAATATGTGGCACGAAACACCTAAATACAAAAAAAGCACTCAGAATTACAACGCTATCTTTGCGCAGCTCGAAGGGGAGCTGGAAGACAAAGAAGCTAAGATTACTCTGTGCAAATTTTTGCGTCAGAATCTTTATTTAACAACTTATTTATTAACTGGGATAAAGCTTTCGCCTTACCAAGAGATAACTCTTAAAGGCATGTTTAATAGAAACTTTTCTATGTGCGTGTGGGGTCGTGGTTGCGCTAAATCATTTATTGCTAGCGTGTACTGTGTGTTGCAATGCGTTTTTGAGCCTAATACAAAGATTCTTGTAGCTGGTCCTACTTTTCGTACAGCTAGAGCTATATTTAATAATATAGAAAAAATGAGCGAAACTAAAGGCGCAGAATTATTGCTACAAGCTTTCGGCGCGAAGAGTAAAAGAAACGATCTTTACGAATGGGACATTAATGGTGGGTCGATCAGGGCTATTCCTCTAAGCGGCGAAAAGATTCGTGGTTTCCGCGCGAATATTCTTGTTCTTGACGAGTTTTTGCTTTTGCCAGAAGAAATTATCAAAAATGTTTTGATGCCATTCCTAGTTGCTCCTCAAGACATGAAAAGACGTATAGATATTAGAGAAATGGAAGACTTGCTAATCAAAGCAGGGAAAATGCAAGAGGAAGACCGCATGGTATTTGTTAATAGTTCTAAAATGATAGCTTTGTCTTCTGCTAGCTATACTTTTGAAAATCTTTACAAAACTTATCAAGAGTGGATAAATAAAATTACTTCCCCGGACAAAGAAGACTCTACTTATTTTGTTTCTCAATTAGGGTACGAAGCTTTGCCGCCAGAAATGATAGACAAAACAATTATTGAAGAAGCCCAGAGCGGCGGGACTTCGCACTCGGCTTTCCTTAGAGAGTATTGCGCTCAATTCACTGATGGATCAGATAGCTATTTTAGCGCAAAGAAAATGGAAGCCTGCACTCTTAAAGACGAGTATCCTCACACGTTAATAAAAGGAAATAATGGTAAAAAATATATTGTTGGAATTGATCCGAATATGAGCGACAGCCCAAATGCGGATTACTTTGCTATATCTGTTATGGAATTAGACGAGGAGACTGGTATAGGAATCCTTGTGCATACTTACGCTGGCCTAGGGAATTTAAATAACCACGTTAAATATTTTAATTATATTATGACATACTTTGATGTGGTTATGATAACTTTAGATAACGCTGGCGCAGATATTTTCATTGACACTTGCAACCAGTCAGAGTTATTTAAAGCAGCAAAAATAAATATCAAAACGATAGACTACAATGCTGATGCAGAAGGGCAAGATTTAGAAATGCAATTAAGAAACGCCAAAGCTCAATACAATTTGTCAGACTATAGAATAGCTTTTAGCCAAGTGTTCACATCTAGCTTCATTAGAAAAGGAAACGAATACTTGCAAGCTTGCATCGATTATAAAAAAGTTTTATTTGCATCTAGGACTTGCTCTAATGATAAGTTTTTTGATAATGTCATAACTATAAATCTTCCTAAAGATTTGATATTTACTGGAGACAAGGCCGATTGGAGTAATTTAGACTTTATAGAAAATCAAGACGACTTTATTTATCAAACGAAAAAACAATGCGCCCTAGTAGAATGTTCTAGCACCTCTAGAGGCATGCAAAATTTTGATTTGCCTCAGCATTTGAAAAGAGGATCTTCTGCCACAAGAGCTAGAAAGGATAACTATTCAGCATTTATGTTGGCGAATTGGGGCGTTAAATCTTATAACGATATAATGAAACAAACTGTAGAAAATAGCACTTTTACATTTGCTCCAGTGATGTTTTAGTGTAACTTTATAATAGCATGGCTAATTTGATCAGGAGAAAGCAGGTAGATCAGGTAGAGTTTTCGGGGTTCATCGTAGAGGTGGGCAACGTGAATTATTACCCATCAGTTTCTAATCCTTCTGGCTATTTAAATCAATCTGATCTCAATTCAGCAACAGGAACACTTAATTCTACCATAAACGCCGCTTCTGGTACTTTAAATTCTGCTATAATAAATACTGGAGCCGCCGCCTACTCTTATTCAGATGCCGTTAGCGGTGTGTTGTCTACAAGATTAAATAACACTGGAAATTCTCTTAGCGGGCAAAATATTGCCTTAAGTGGATATGTTGTTTCTGTTAGTGGAAATCTATACAGCTCTATTACTACATCGAGTGGAGTTTTAAGCACTAAAGTCGATACTGCTAGTGGATATCTAAAATCCTACACAGATACCACTTCTGGATTATTATACAATCAAATCTTAGCTCAATCAAGTGCTACAAACGTTACCAATATAGCGAGTGGAGATAATTTCAATTTTAGTGGTAAAAAGAATTTTATTTCTCCGATAACAGCCCAAAAAATAAACATAAGCGGCTCTCTTACTCCGACATCTATTTCTATCATAGCTTCTTCTGGGGTGGTTTCTGTCGCAGGCAATGCTGGTAATTTTGTAAGCTATTATGAGACTGGAGCGAATGCTTCTTTGTGGGCTGTTACTGATTCAGTTGGCTTGCCAATGATAGAATTGTTTGACGACTATACTTTGATTTTAGGGCACGGCAGTAGACCGTCTGTGACTTTAAGCGGAGTATCTGGGTATATTCTAATGCAAAATTTACCAACTCAAGCTCAAACTGGAAGCCTTCCTTTAGGAGTAATTTTTAGAAGCGGAAACCATTTAATGATTATATAACATGAGAAAGCCAAAGATCCAAGAAATCAAGCCAATGATGACTGCTTACGCAGCTTCCTCAGAGAACTCTCCGATACAAGCTCGTAGAAATCTTGCTGGCGACATTGAAAGAACAGACAGATTTTATAATATTGATTATGGTCTAGTGCCATTCAAGTATTCAAATAATTTGCAGAATAAGAGTGGCCTAAATGTTAGAGACGCTGTTATTTTGTGTCAGAAGGCTTATTATAATTTCTCTTCTTTCAGAAATGTTATTGATTTAATGACGGAGTTTTCTAGTAGTAAAATTTACTTTACTGGCGGCAATAAGAAAGCTAGGGATTTTCTAGACGCTTTATTCAAAAAGATTAATATTGATAACTTTGTAGACAAATTCTTTAGAGAGTATTATCGCTCTGGAAATGTTTTCATTTACAGATTCGATTACAAGGTTAATCCTGGAGATGTAGCTAAAATAACTCAAGTATTTGGATCTGATTCTACTGCTGCCGCTAGCAAATTAGAGTTGCCATCTAAGTACATGATTTTGAATCCTGCTGATATCCAATATGGCGGAAACATTTCATTTGTTGGTGGTAATTATTATAAAATTCTTACAGATTACGAACTACAAAGATTGCGCAATCCAACTACTGATGAAGATAGAGAAGTATTGAAAAGCTTAAGTGAAAAAAATAAACTAAACTTGCAAAAGAAAATTTTTTCTGGAGCCGGAGCTTACATTACAATTCCTTTAGACACAGAGCAAGTATCTGCTGTATTCTACAAGAAACAAGACTACGAACCATTCTCTGTTCCTATGGGCTTTCCCGTATTTGAAGACATTAACTGGAAACAGGAAATGAAGAAAATGGATATGGCATTAACAAGAACAACTCAACAAGCTGTTCTATTAATTACCATGGGCTCAGAGCTAAAGAGCGGCGCTTTAAATATTAATCAAAAGAATATCGAAACAATGCAGGCTCTTTTCCAAAATCAATCTGTTGGGAAAGTTCTAGTTTCTGATTTCACCACAAAAGCTCAGTTTATTATTCCTGATATCGCTAACATACTTGATCCTAGAAAGTATGAGGTAGTAAACACAGATATCCAGCAAGGTTTAAATAATATTTTAATCGGAGACGAGAAGTTCTCTAGTTCTAGTATTAAAACTAACATATTCTTCCAGAGATTAGAGCAGGGAAGACAAGCTTTCTTAAATGATTTTCTAGTTCCAGAAATTAAAAGACTTTGCAAAGATTTAGGATTTAAAAATTTCCCGATGCCCAATTTTGAGGAAATTGATATAAGAGATTCTTCTGTTTGGGATAGAGTAGTTGCTCAATTGGCTCAACTTGGGGTGCTAACTCCAGAAGAAGCTTTGCAAGCTATAAGCTCAGGAAGACTGCCTGACCCAGACGAGTCTGTAGAGTCTCAGAAGAAATTTAAAACTTTAAAAGAAGAGGGGCTTTATGCGCCGATAGCAAACGGAGCTGCCGCAGCCGGAGCGACAAATACAGGAAGACCTCCTGGAGCCAAATCTCCTCAGAAAACCAAGAGCGTGTCTCCTCCTGGATCTAATAAAAAAGCGCCAGCAATAGCTTCTTACTCTATGAAAGGAATTTCTCAGTCTTTCAAAGAGTATGAAACTCTATCTGCAAAAGTAGAAGATTTTCTAAAGAAAAAACATGAAAAGAAAAAGCTAACCCAAGAGCAAAAATCTATAGCAGAGCAGATATCGCAAAATATTATAATCAATGAAGAAAAAACCAATTGGGATCATTCGATTAGGGCTTATTGCGAAGGAGAGAAGCAGGACAACCCAGAGAAAATTAATAAACTTTTAGACATTTCAGAAGAGCATGGAGTTGATCTTTTTTCAGCGGCGATATTAAATATTAGTCAAATTTCTGAAGAAAAAGTGTAATATTTAACGTTAATTCAAAATGAATTTTGAAATAGAAACTAAAGTTCTCGGCAAGAAATCTGAATCCTCAGATTTTTATGTTGACTTTTCTCTCAAGTTGCTTTCGGCATTGAAAGAGAGAGTCCGAGAACATAATGATAAGAACGAAAAGAAGGTCAGTTTAAATCAGGTGATAGAAAAGTATTGCAGCGCGGCGTCCATATATCTTAAAGACGAGTCAATTGATATTAATACTTATTCAATGGCTAATGTGAATGAGTTCTTGGAGGGGGGTAAGGGCAATTTTAATTTAGATAAGGCGGAGAAAGATATACAAAAATACGGTTTAGATTTTGATTTCGAAAACGTTAATAATCTTTATATATCTTATCCTAAACAAAAAACAGATAAATGGTTTGAAATTTGATTATGAATTATAACTACACTACAACATTTAGTTCTATTCTAAGACCATTGGTTTCAGAAGAGAAGGATAAGTATTTAGCATTGGCATCTCTTGCTCAAGTTGGGAGCTTTATCCCTAATGTTGACACGGAAAAAAACGTTGATCTTTTGCCGGTCGCTTTTAATGCTGCTGTAATTAATAGAGTCAACAAAAATGGCGACGTTATCGATACGCAAACAGCCATCTCGTCTTATAAAGACTTTATAAACAAGCCAATAAATATTGAACACAATAGAGAGAGAATTATTGGAGTTATTTTAACCGCCGGGTTTAGTGAATTTGGGTCAGACGCTTCGCTTTCTGAAGATCAAGTCAAAGACTTGAAGGGGCCTTTTAATATCACTCTCGGCGGTGTAATTTGGAAAATTGCTAACCCTGATCTTGCTGATAAAATCGAGGATTCTAGCGACGTTACTAGCGATAAGTATCAATCAGTTAGCGCAAGTTGGGAGCTTGGATTTAATGATTATAATGTAATAATGATCGATGGAGAGTCCAAGAATATAGAAGATGGGGATTTGATTTCTGATGCTAGTCAAATAGAGTCTATTAAAAATAGCTTAAAAGCGTTTGGCGGCTCAGGCAAGGTAGATAAAACTAAGTCTATTTATAGAAAAGTTATTGGCAATGTTGTACCACTAGGAATCGGCTTAACAGAGACCCCTGCTGCTGATGTAAAAGGCATCGCAACTCACAAATCTGAAGCTTCTGTAGAAATTGTTGAAGAAAATATTTCCAAAATTAATAATTTAAATGTAAATAAAGATAACGATAATAAAGTTATGAACATTACTAGTATCAAAGATATCACAGATGAGAGTTTGAAGCAAGTTACTGCTTCTCAAATTTCTGATCTTATAGAACAAGAATTAAAGGTCGCATCAGAAAAGTACGCTTCCGAAAAAGCCACTTTTGAGCAGTCCTTGAAGTCTGCTAATGACAAGTACGATACTCTAGCTGCTGGACAAGATGTTCTGCAAAAGGAAATCTCTGCTCTCAAGACATCTCTCCAAGCCTCAGAGGACGAGAAGCAAGCTATTGTTGCTAATGAGAAGTTTAACGAGAGAATGAATGCTTTTGATTCTGAATATGATTTAGACGCTGAAACTAGACAAGTTCTAGCATCTGATATCGCTGGCCTTGATGACGACTCTTTTGCCGCTTACAAGAATAAGATGGCAGTATTCATGAAGACCAAGAAAAAGGGAGAGAAACAGAAGATGGACGACAAGGAAGACTCCAAAGAGTCTAAAGCCTCCGTCTCTGAGGTCATCGACCAAGCAGCCGCAAATGGCGAAAAGAAGGCAGCGGTTATTCCTGCTACCTCTACTGCTTCTGACGATTCCCTATTTAATAAATACAAACAAGCTTTTGACTATGATGGATTCGTAGTCGGATAAAAAAACACAATATAACATAAGGATAAAATATGGCTTATAAACTAAGAGCTTTTAGAGATTATGATGAACACGATGTACTAAATCTGTTCTCATACGACACAACTGGTTTGTCCGCTGGTTCGATCAGCATCACCAAGGGAAGCTTGGTCAAGATCGCTACCGGATGGAAAAACTACGATTCAGGCGTTGAGCTTGGCGGTGGACTAGAGTTCATCGGCGGAGCTGGAACCCTGCAACCCAACAACACAGTTTCCCAACGCTATGGAGTAACCGCTAAGGTAGTAACCAGTACCACTGGTGAAACCCCAATCGGTATGATGCTCTATGACGTTAAAGACGTTGACGAGAATGGAGAACTTCTCAAGTACAAGCCCCGCAAGGCTGCTGAGATGCAAGCTGTAATTCCTGGACAAGCTGTCCCGATAGTTACCCGCGGCATCTTCCTAGTGCAAGGTGTTCTTGGAACTCCTACCGCTGGTGGAACCGCTTACGCTGGTGGAACAGGACAAATTACTTCTTCTACTGGAACTAACCCAATTGCCAACGTCGCTATCGGTAAGTTCCTCGGAGCTGCTGATACAAACGGAGAAACCCTCGTTAAATTGGCCCTATAATATAAAGGATTAACATGAGAATTAAACTAAAAAATACCCCTGAGCAAGTTGAGCTAATTAAAGCTCTTGGCTCTAAAAACAGATTGGTCGCTGCTGAAGCTTCAGAAGCTTTTGCCGCTTTCCTCGGACCTGTTATTCAAAGAGTCATTTTGCAAGCTGGCACAGCCTCTCAGATTTATACTGATGCTCCATTCGATGAGAATGATTCACCAAGCTATCCTCTTGACCTCTATTACCAAGAACTAAATAACGGTTACGTTAGCGTTTGGTCGCAAACTCTTGCTGGTGGTTTACCATCCGCTCAAGATGTTTCTGCAATCCAAGAGCTAAAGATCGCTACTTATCGTCTTGATAGCGCCGTTTCAATCAACAAGAGATATGCTCGCCAAGCTCGCTTGGACATTATCGCTAAGTTGGTCGAGCGTATGTCCCAAGAAGTTTTGGTTAAGCAAGAGCGTAATGCTTGGGCCGTAATGCTCAAGGCTCTTGGCGAAGCTTCTACTACTCCTCAAGGTGGAGCTGCTCTTAAGCACTACATCGCTGCTGGAACAGCTGGACAATTCAAGCTTGATGACCTGAACAAGCTCATGACCCGCACCAAGAGAATCAATGAGTCTTGGGCTGGTGGTACTCCTGCTGATCCATATAGCACTGGCTTGACTGATCTTTACGTCTCTCCTGAGATTAAAGAAAAGATTCGCGCTTTTGCTTATAACCCACTAAACACAGTTGGTGGAGTAAGAACTGAAGGTTCTGGATCTGGAACAATTACCAAAACTGCCACTGAGTCTGCTATCGCTCTTCCTGACGGAATGAGAGAAGAGATCTATCGCAACGCTGGTATGCAAGAGATCTACGGTGTAAATATCATCGAGTTGATTGAGCTTGGTCTTTCCAAGAAGTACAACATCCTCTTTGATTCTTACATCTCTGAGACCGCTACTCTCGGTGTAGCTTTTGATCCTTCTACTTATCAAGTCCTAGTTGGCGTTGATAATACTAAGGGAGCTTTAATTCGCGCTGTCGCTACTAGCTCTGAAACCGGAAGCCAATTTAACGTACAACCAGACGATCAATTCTTGCAAAGAACTGACAAGGCTGGATTCTACGGTTCATTGGAAGAGGGTCGTCTCTGTATCGATGCTCGTGCCCTTTCTGGCATTATCGTTTAATAAATATAGTTCTACTAAACCCGCTGGGGAAACCCGGCGGGTTTTTTATTTGATATATCTGTTTTAATTGCTTATAATTTATATATATATGTCTAAAAAAACAAAACTTAAAGACCTAAACCAAATTGACGCTAAGGCTGAAAACGGCAAGCCAACTACTCTTGATCAAATTTGGGGAGACACTGGTTTACAAAAATATGGAACTAATAATTTTGATGAATATAAAGCCCATATTCGTTCTTTAAATAGAAGCGATATCCAATCTCACGCTGTAAAGATTGGAATTTTACCAATAGACAATTATGAGATTCTTGTAGCTAGACTAGAAAGAGAATTCCAAAGACACGTCGCAGCTTACCAAGCTCCGTCCGATAATAAGCAAAAGCAAAAGAAAATATCTAAAGACGTACAGAGGATTTTATCAGAAGGCCGATAATCTTGTGTAATTTCATTTAATGGCTAATTTAGTTAGGCTTAAGCAATTAGATAAACCGGAATTATCCGGCTACATTCTAAATGTAACAGACCAAAGTTATTATCCGAATGCTAACCCTTCAGGTTACATTTCTGATCTAAAGTCTGATAACGATTTTATTGTCTTAAGCGGAAACGTAATAACTTCTGGTTCTAATTTAAATTCTCTAATAAATACAAGCGGCGCTGCTTTAAGTGGTCTTGTTATTTCTAGTGGTAATTTTTTAGATCTTAAAATAGATGCTCTTAGTGGTAATGTTTCAACTACTAATTCAAATGTAGCAACTGTTTCTGGCAACGCTCAGTACGCGATTAATCTAATCACAGGGTTCGAGGTAGAGGTTAGTGGAGTTATTAGCGGAGAAGTGTCTGGATTAACAAATTTAAACTCTGCTACTAGCGGGGCCTTAAACACAAAAATTAATAATGTCAGCGGAAATCTAGGATCAAGAATTTCCACCTTAGAGACTAACTTCGCTACTACTGGAAGTAATTTTGTAGATTTAAATTCCAATAACCAAACAATAGAAGGCTCTAAAACCTTTAATAATAAAATTGGTTTTAAACAGATAGACATTCTTCCTTATGCTGGGAATTACAGCAACCCCGGAGGCCAGCACGGAATATTATTTACTCAATTTATAGATAATTACAGCTTTGTGGCTAGCGGCTTGGGCACTATAACTGGAGATGCTTTTATAACTAAAATAATGCAACCAAATAATATAGAGTGCATAATCTCTTCTATTATTTATACAGGATCTTACTAACATGGAAATAAAAAAAGTCTATGGGTCTTTAGATTCCGCAGCAGACTCTTGTGTTTTGCTTTATGATTTTTTTGGAAACTCTTACGCTGGCGAGCCAACAACAAATTTATTTTCTCAGCCAACTGGCAATGCAGGATTTGCTATAAAACCAGCAAACACAGGAAGAGCTTTTTATAAATTAGACTATTCAGGAAATTTAGACGGCCAAGGAAATTTTTTTGATAATGCCCCAGGCCCATTTAGCAAAAACGATTCTATTTATAAATATAATTATGTTTCTGGGCAGACAGACTCTACTAGCAACAAGCACGGATTCAATATAAATATTGTAAGAGGAGAAACTTACACAGCTTCTGTAGATGTTTACGTACCTACGGCGCATCCTAGGACAGGGCAAGCGCCTGTTTTGACTTTAACTCCGAGTAGCGGAGCGTTTAATACAATAAGTGGCTCTTATAATTTCAGCAACAAAGGCACTTGGCAAACTATATCTGATAAAATTTATATCCCCGCTGTATCTAATAACTTTGGCTCTAGCGCTTTTTATTTTGAAGTAAGCGTCGCGGTCAAAACAGCGCAACATCCATATTACGGATTAGGATCAACAGATGGATTTACTATTGGCAACGTACAAGGAAGAACGTTGAATTTGTACAAGGGTGCGACTTATGTGTTTCTGCAATCTAACATTACAAATGCTGATAATGAATTTTACTTAACAACAACGCCAAATGCCGGAGGCGGCAATAATTCTTATATTAATAATTTTTCTTATTTCGGCAACGAAGGGTTTGATGGCTATGCGGTATTTAATGTTCCGTTTAATGCTCCAAACGTCTTGTATTATAATTCTAAATCTTCCGGCTCTTCTTATTTTGGTGGAAAAATAAATATTCTAGGTGGTTACAATTCTGGAAACGTCGGAAATACTGGGAATACTGGTTCTAGTGGCAGCAGCGGAAGTAGTGGAAACACAGGAAATATTGGGCAAACAATAGAGTCTTACGCTGTATGCTTCGATCCAACAAAAGGAGAGTTGACCGGTGCTAATTTAAATGGTGGATATATTTTATATAAGAACATGCAGTTTGAAAAAAACAAACCCATGTTCAAAGGAGTAACGCACAGAACTAAATTCACATCTTCTTCTCGCTCTCCTTTTAATACTTTTTTAGATTTAACTGGCTCAAATAATAATTCTAATTTAATCAATGCTATGTATGATTCTAATGCATTGATTCTTTTTGGCGATAGAACCAATCTTAATGATGGAGGTTTAATAGACATAAATTTAAAATACAACTCTACAAAAACTTTCTCTATCGGAAGTTCTATAGTTCAAACATACGACTTTTGGTTCACTCAAACTAGAGCTTCTTTCCAAAGAGCTTATTTATTTGCAAGATCTAGCGCTGAATCTTCTAGTTTTTTTGTTGAAAACGAAGGCTACCCTCAATTGATATACATACAAGATAAAAGGGTTTACTTTGCTTTCGCTTCAGCTACTGGAGATATTTTGTCTGGGTACACTTCTCAAGTAATAAACCAAAATACATTATATAATGTTATAATTGCTGTTAATGTTTATTTGCAAGATGGCCAAAAAATCAATATTTATATAAATGGCCAAAAAGTAGATGTTACTATATTAACTATATTGGAGCCGCCCGCTCTTTTAAATTTTTCTAATGTGAAATCTAGCGTTAGTGTAGCTGGGAATACTGGAAACATTGGTTTCCAAAATAACGCAACAAATTTTTACTGCGTCTCTTCTTACGATGGGTCGGGCGAGTCTAAGGCTTCTAATATAATTTCTGTTACTAGCGATCCTTTCAAAAAATCAATACAACTATCGTGGCCAATAGTACGAGAGGCTTTTGGTTATTATTTGTATAGATCAGGTTCTCCTGTTTTTGGGAATTATTCTTTATTAGCTCAATTAAACAGCACAAACGCACTTACCTTTACTGATGAAAATAGCCAAGCTAGAGCAGGCTTTCCTAAAACGACTGCTAAATATAACTTTAGTTATAATAAAAATGTAACTTCTATTGTTGATAATTCTTTAGCAAAAATTTGTTTTGGAAACTATCCAATAACCACCAAAACCCCAAATTATTTTGAAGGTTATATTTATAAAATAGCAATCTATGATACCCAATTAACATCAACGCAAGCAAATAGGAATTACAATTCTTTTCTTTATAAATATATATCGCAAAATCCATCCGCAATAAATTCTTTAATAAAACAAAGAAGTGTAATTAGTGGCAAGACTGGAACTACTGGTTCAGCTGGGAGCTTCAGAAAGGTACTGGAATAAAATATGGCTATTACAAGATACGCAGGAGACAGGTTTTATGGGCTAGATGCAGAAAAAAATACTCTGCTGTCTCAAGTCTTAGACGGCGCAATTTATAAGGCATCAGATACTTTATTTGAGTATCTTAAGGTCAACGGATATTGGTATCTATCGGGAGGCGCTGGGAACACTGGCTTATCTGGTGGTGTTAATTATTTTTTTAATGAATCCATCGCTTCTGGAGTAGGCTCATATAAACAATTGTCAAGAACTATTACTAGTACAGGTGAAGTAATAGTAACAACAGCTCTCACTACCCTTCAAACAGCGGTTCTGATATCTTCTTATATAACTGATACTGGAGATCCAAATAGTTCAGTTATTCCCGCAGGAATTTGGTCGGCTTTTGTTAATTTATCTAAGAACGCCCAAAGTGATAACGTAGAAGTCTATTATAGGGTTTACAAAAGAGATTCTGGAGGAACAGAAACTTTATTGTACACTAGTGATGAAACGGCGATTGGATGGGAAGTAAATAATACTACGGCAGTAGAGTCTAAAATAGATGTAACTTTTAGTTCTACATTATTAAACGCTTCAGATAGAATATTAATAAAATTCTATGCTAATAATTTAGATAACGCTAGCAGAACAATAAAGCTCTATACAGAAGGGTCTCAGCATTATTCTTATGTTGTTACGACTTTAGGTTCTCAAGGCGGTACTGGCGGCACTGGAAGTATTGGTTCTCAAGGCGGCACTGGCGGCACTGGAAGTTTAGGTTCTCAAGGCGGCACTGGCGGCACTGGAAGTATTGGTTCTCAAGGCGGCACTGGCGGCACTGGAAGTTTAGGTTCTCAAGGCGGTACTGGCGGCACTGGAAGTATTGGTTCTCAAGGCGGTACTGGTGGAATTGGAAGTATTGGTTCTCAAGGCGGTACTGGCGGCACTGGAAGTATTGGTTCTCAAGGCGGTACTGGCGGCACTGGAAGTATTGGTTCTCAAGGCGGTACTGGCGGCACTGGAAGTATTGGTTC
>Ga0114977_10000866_pt1 | contig 20147 bp, 18 predicted proteins | sample S_130805_MF_Meta_FD_87026 | JGI IMG/M metagenome (GOLD analysis project Ga0114977, IMG submission 87026) | Freshwater microbial communities from Lake Simoncouche, Canada to study carbon cycling - S_130805_MF_MetaG | ecosystem: Environmental > Aquatic > Freshwater > Lake | place: Lake...
ATCTATCTGGGTCTTAACGCCAAAAGTTGGACGCAGAGGCCATGTTGAGCCAAGTGATATTCACGATGCAGCACCAATTGCCGGACTCAGTGTTACTTCTTCTATCTCTATTGCCCACGATTGGACAGCAACACGCTTGGTCGCGCGCAAGGCTGGCAAACGGTAGATTTACCTGCATGACACTGACAATTGGACAAGCGGCCCCTGATTTTGAAGTTAATAATCAACATGGTGAGAAAGTTTCACTCGCTTCATTTAAAGGCGAAAAGAATGTAGTACTACTTTTTTATCCATTTGCATTCTCTGGAATCTGCACAGGTGAACTCTGCGCTCTGCGTGATGACCTTTCAGCTTTTCAAAATGATGATGTGCAACTTTTAGCAATCTCATGTGATGCGATGCATGCACAACGTGCATTTGCCGATCAAGAGGGATATAAATTTCCAGTGCTCACAGATTTCTGGCCACATGGTGCAGTCTCTAAGGCCTATGGTGTTTTCGATGATGCACGCGGATGTGCAACACGTGGAACCTTTATTATCGACAAGGCTGGCATTTTGCGCTGGCAGGTAGTCAATGGCCTAGGCGATGCACGCAATGTCGGCGACTACAAGGCGGCAGTAGCTGCGCTGTAATAGCGGGGAATTACTCATTTCACACCTTGTGAAGTAAGATTTGCCGGTGCTCGAAAGAGTGCGCGGGTGCTTAGCTCAGTGGTAGAGCGTCTCGTTTACACCGAGAATGTCGGGGGTTCGAAACCCTCAGCGCCCACAAGAAGAAGGAGTTGATAAGAAGCTTATGAAAGCCAGCTCACATGATCAGCGCCAAATCCTTGAAGTAGCTCGACTTGATCAAGCCACAACAGCCCTAAATCACAAAGTATCGACACTTGCCGAAATTGCGCTGCTGCAATCAGTAACAACGAAATCACACAATGCCCGTGACTTACGTATCGGGGCTCAAACCGAACTCAGTGATGTGAGGCGCGAACTTTTGCGCGCAGAGGCCGATGTAGAACAGATTGTAAGTCGAATCACCAAAGATGAATCCCGTCTAAGTGGTGGTTTGGCATCACCAAAAGAGCTTGAACAGTTACAGCACGAAGTTGGCACGCTGGGAGTTCGTCGCGCCGAGTTAGAGGAAATTGAATTAGAAATCATGATGCGCGTTGATGAAATCAATGGCCGTATAGCCGAACTGCAAGCGCAGGAAGCTACCTACGCCGCTGAAATTGCAGATCTTGAGATTCGTAAAGAAAATGCAATGGCTGGATTTAATAATGAGCTAGATGCAATAGTAAAAGAGCGTCTGGAATCACTTAACGGAGTCTCTCCAGAGTTCATAGCGCTATACGAAAAGCTTCGAAGCACTAACAACGGGAATGGCGCTGCCGCCCTTATTGCTGGTGCTTGTAACGGCTGCCACCTTTCAATAAATGCCGTTGAGCTAAAGCGCATTGCAGAGCTTGCCGAAGAAGAAGTAGTGCGGTGTGAAGAGTGCCGCTGTATTTTGGTGCGCGGAGTTTAATGAGATGGCTAGACATTTTTCGCTGACGGCCGATGGTGGTTCTCGCGGTAATCCAGGTTCTGCCGGGTATGGCTCAGTGGTTACTGAAAATGGAGCAATCATCGCCGAGCTCTATGACTATATTGGAATTGCTACTAATAACGTCGCCGAATACTGTGGATTGATTGCAGGTTTAACTGCGATTCATGGAATTGATCCTGATGCAACGGTAGATGTGAAGATGGATAGTAAATTAGTTGTAGAACAGATGTCAGGCCGATGGCAGATTAAGCATGCAGATATGCGCACATTGGCAAGTGATGCCAGAAGTGCACACAATCCAGCTTTAGTAACGTATGCATGGATTCCACGCGATCAGAACTCGCATGCTGATCGATTAGCTAACAAAGCTCTGGATTTACAGGCCGGTGGCGGAGAAGTAATCTCGGTCCAAAAAAATTATTTAACTGAGCGCCTATTAACAAAAGAGGTAGCAACTACAGTTATTTTAATCCGCCATGGCGAGACACCATTGACACCTTTTAAAAAGTTTTCAGGTGATGGTCCGCTAAACCCTGAACTAACTGAACAAGGCTTAGTTCAAGCCGAACTCGTTGCACAAGCTGTGGCCGAACTTAACCCAGAAGTGATTTTGGCTTCGCCCCTTAATCGTACAAAGCAGACCGCTGCAGCGCTTTCTCGTGTGACCGGATTAGCTGTGAACTATGAAGATGCATGGATCGAGTGCTCCTTTGGAATTTGGGATGGAATGTCGATCGATGAAGTAAAGGAAAGATATCCAGCTGATTACAACTCATGGTTGTGTTCAACTGGTTTTGCTCCACCTAACGGTGAATCCTATGACGCCGTCGCTGTACGTATTGATGAGGCTCTCGAAAAGATTGTTGCCGAATACCCAGGTCAACGTGTGGCTGTAGTTACACATAATGGAACCATAAAGACTGCGGTGAAGTTAGCTATTGGTGCACCCGCAGAATCTATCTTTCATATAGATGTGTCACCCTGTTCGATTACTACGCTTTCAATTTGGCCGAGTGATGGCCTTCGTGCACTACGTTCGCTCAATGAACAAGGGCACTTACGCTAAACCCACTGTTGCAAGCCATAGGCGTGACATCTCGGAATGACCAAAAACGCTTGGGTGGATTCCATCATCTGCAATCTTTCCCATTGAAAAAATCTTAGACAGTGCGGTGAAGTGCTGATCAAAGGGCACCAAAATCGCATCGAATTTCTCGGCCATTTCATGCACAATGGCAATCTTTGGATCTAAGTCTTCTCGCCAAGAATTCATTTCATCCCGCACAGGCAATAAGAATGGTTCACACAAAACAAACTGCGGATTACAAGCAGCTTTAGTCGAACTCAATAAACGTTCATAACGTTCATGGAAATCTTCGGCAGGTGTAATGTCATTGTCGTCGTATCGACGCCACGTGTCGTTAACTCCAATTGCAATTGAAACTAAGGTGGGTTTGTGGTCTAAAACATCGACTTGCCAACGGTTTTCTAAATCAACTAAACGATGCCCACTTGTCCCAACATTAATAATCTCACCTTTTAGCGCACCAGATCGAGCGATTTCTCGCACATATCCATCACCATATGGCGGCTCAATTTCTCGACCACAGTCGGTAACGCTGTCACCAATGAAAAGATTGATAGCCGACATGAATCTAGCTTCCTAACTCTGCAATAAGTTCATTAATTGGTCCTTCAATCTGATCGCCAAATAGATTCTTGCGGTGCTCTAAGAGGCGCTCATTGAGTGCTTCCAGAGCACTTTGATCATCCGGTGTTCCAGTGATGCATCCCAAATCTGAATTAAATCTACATCCTTTAAGAACCTGGCCCAGGCTTACAAGAACTTCACCGCCGATTAAGTATTTTTCTAACCACTTAGCAATCTCTGCGATCATAAGTGGTTTGCTAAATTTATCTCCAAGTAAATATGCGTGGTTAGCAATAATTTCATTGCCAGCAGCTATAAAGATATCGCTGGATTCAATCAGATTTCCTTGGCGCCACTGTGTTACCCCTTTGCGAAATACTTGTCGCAAATCTGGTGCAGGATCTCCTCCTACCGCCGTTCCCATTGAAGTACGCAAGAACTTTCGCAGCGCGATTCGGTCGCCCTCGTGTGGGATGAGATGAACAAGTGCGTTTTCCCACGACTGATCTGGGTTATAGGCAGCTGTATTCCATAAGTAATTTCCAATAGTGAATAAGGGTATTTGAGACATCTCAAACTGCAACATTGGATTTGAAACCAATCCCGATGAATACTTTTGCAGACCTACCTCGCGTCCACGGACTGGGCCTATGTATAAATTCTTTTGTAGACCGCCATCATTGACGGGGAAGTTATCCCAATAAAGGGCTGGCCGCAGGGTTGTACGTTCGAAGATAACCGCATCTGAGATATCAAGGTACTCAGAGATTATTGATCGTCCGGTCCACATAATATTGACTCGGGCGTGAAGTTGGCGGCCGAGCTCTTGAAGATAAGGCTCGTTTCCACGACCTGAATAATGCATGGGGCACATTGTCAGCACAACATGGGGATCTAAAGCAACGAGTTTTGTCCACACACGATTAGTGAAATCTGCATGAGCGGCTGCAGTTGAAACATATCGGGCTATATCTTCTTCGTGTTGCAGCTCCCATGCGATGTCATCCCATAGCAATCCAAAGTGTCGGGCGCCTAAGTTAAATAACTGCCTATATCGATTCACGACAGCATCAACATCGGCATCATCACAATATTTCACTGATAAACCAGGAGACACGCAGACGGCTAGATCAACAGCATTTAGTTGGCCCACCTCAATGAGGGCTTTAGTGTGTGCTAAGAAAGTCTCATCAAAGAGTGATCGCCAGTTAAATCGTTGCCAGGGAATATCCTTTGGCGCTAAGAAATAAGTATTCATGTTGTAGTCACCGCAATACTTCAATGCGCGAAGTCTCTGATCGTGGCTCCAGGGTTTACCATAAAAACCTTCAACAACTCCACGGATAGCAAAATCAGGGGCTTCAATAAGAGATATTGATGTTTGACCTGATTGAATCCACGTTGATAAGGCGTTGAGTGCGTAACGGAAAGCGTGGTCGGTTCCAATACCAATGGTGGCCGTAATGGCCGAATCTAACCTAGATGCTGCGAGTGAGAATCCCTCATACGAGGCTGAAGTAGAACTTTCAATAGAGATTTCGATTGAGAGCTCGGCAAATTCGTTGCCATTCCAGAATGCATCATTGATCGATGTGATCCGAGGGGAAGCGTTGGAAATCGAAATCATTGGAGATGTACCTTTCCGGCCTGAGTCAAAAGGTGAGACGAGAATGCATCGGGTACCCCTGCAAAGTAGTTATGAGCAGCGGCCAAAACTGAGCCAAAGACAGGTGGAATTGCTAGTACTTTTATTGAGGAGTTGGGAATTAGGCGAGTAACTTCACTCTCAAACTCCTTATCAAAAATCATGCATCCAGCGGTATGTAAGCCACCGGCTCGAATTATTGTTACTTCAAGGCCCTTAAAATCTAAACGCGAGAAAATCCCAAAGACATCTAAAGCATGTTGTTGTGCAACTTTTGTTACATTCTCAACTGCAGTGACATCGCCTGTATTTGCAAGATCAAATATCAAGGGCGCCAGAGATTCATCAAGAGGAATACGATCTCGAGCAATAGCCGTAAAGAAGGCGGTCATATCGTTATAGCCAAGCTTGGCTGGAATAACACTAAACATCGAACTCTTTGGCGCAATTCCATGATGCATTCTGGCAATTGAGTCAAGACACAGAGCTACAAGCTGCCCAGCACCACCAGCTTCACCTAAATCCATTCCCATTGTTTGCAAGGTTTCGCTGGCATCGCGCCCAGTTGTCTTACCCCCAGTGCCGGCGATTGAGACTATTCCGATGCCATCATGTATTCCAGCAAAGAGTGCAGCAAAAGAATCGTTCATCAAATGAGCGGGTCCACTTAGTTGCAATGAATCAATCACTGGAGCAAAGTTTTCTTTGTCTTCATCCCAATCGATTCCAGCTAGTGCAAAAGTTGACCCCACGATATCTTCGATGTTAATTCCTGCATTGTGCGCTGCCGAACGTATGAGTTCATGCAGGCTTACTTGCACGGCAGGTAGCCCGATACGTTCCCAGTTGGCTCCACCATTTGCTGCAGTACCAAGAACGTTTCCATCTAGGTCGGCAATTACGGCGTGAGTTTTCGTTCCTCCGCCATCGATGCCAAGAAGAGCCTTAGTCATTAAAGGCTCCGATCATTCCAGCGTTCTCTTTCTTAAGATCTGCCCATAATGCGCGTGCATCTGCAATATCTGGACCGATGGGATTGGCAATAAGGGCTCGAAGCGCACTGTCCTCATCGCCATTGACGGCGGCATCAATAGTTAAAAGCTCAAAATCCTTAACCGTGCGCACGAGTGCATCGATGTCACCGCGCATCGCAGTTGTAGCAATAGCTTGTGCTCCACTGGATGTGATTACTGCGGGAATCTCCATGACCGCATCATCTGAGAAGCCAGGAACAGCGCCATTATTGAGCGTATTAACGATATGAGTAGTTCCTGCATTGTTATAAATATCGACCATAAGTTCAGCGGCAGAATCTGAGTAATAGGCACCACCGCGCTGCATGAGCTCCTCTGGTTTAGTGACAAGGGTTTCATCGCTAAATTTCTCCATCAAAATCTCTTCAATCTTCATAACTTCACTTGCACGTGTTGGGTTACTGGATTGATAGTTGATCCACTCTTTTTCAGCGTAATAATACAACAAGTAATAGTTTGGAATTGCATCTAAAAGATCAATTGATCGTTGAGTCCAAGCTGGTGAGTCACCAGGCTTACCTTTTTCTACCGTTAAACCACGAAATGCCGCAATTGCATCAGCGCTTCGATCAATGCCATCGATGTGAACAGAGCGAATCCACGATAAGTGATTGAGCCCAACGTAATCAAATGCAACTGATGTTGATTGCACACCCATTGCCTCTGCAATCTCAATTCGAGTATTCCAAGGCACATTACATAGGCCAATAGTGGTCAACTGTGGGACTTCCTGAATAAGAGTTTGAGTAATTAAACCTGCTGGGTTTGTGAAGTTTAAGAGAATCGCGTTAGGTGCTTCTTCAACAATAGTACGTGCGATATTTAAGGCTACCGGAATAGTACGGAGCGCCTTAGCGAAACCACCTACACCCACGGTTTCTTGGCCAACCAAATTATATTTACGACCTAAAAGTTCATCACGGTGTCTAGCCGCTTGAGTTCCAACTCTAAATTGACTCACTACGAAGGATGAGCCTCGAATACCGGCACGCAAATCCGTTCCATAATCAATAGTGATATCTAAATTAGCGGCCTTAATCATGCGCTGTGCAAAACGGGCAATGATTTCTAACTTTGTAGTTTCAATATCAACTAAATGGATGCGGGAAATTGGAAGTCGATGATGTCGCTTGATAATCCCATCGATGAGTTCGGGGGTATAGGTAGAGCCCCCGCCAATTACCGCTAGCTTCATTTATTTTGATCCGGCGACGCTTCGAACTGAGTGCGCAGTCTTGCTACTAAAAACTATGTCACACGCTGATTTTGTGGCGATTGAGAGGGCTCCAACAAGGATTCCGGTATCGCCAAGGGTAGAAATCTCGATTCTTGGAGCAAAGGGAACAACCTTTGAGACCAAGGCTTTTATAGGCTCTATGAAAAAAGTGGCAGCACGTCCGATACCACCAGATAGAACCACGAGCTCAACATCGGTAACGGCTGCGATAGTAGCAACGTAAAGGGCAATACGTTCTGCCTCTATCGCTACAACGGCTTTTCCAAGTTCATCATCGGCCTTAGCTGCATTGAGAATATCGATAGTTGAGTAAGGAGCCTTGAGAATGCTTTTTGGAAACTTCTTAGCAAGTGATTGTGCAATCTCAGCCACAGAATCACCTGAAGGGTTAGTCGAACTTCTATGTATATCCAAAGGGTTACCAAAGGGAACATAAAAGACTTCACCAGCTGCTCCTCGATGGCCACGCATTAGTTTTCCATTCAAAACTAAACCAGAACCTAAACCAGAACCCACTGATAAAACAGCAAAGTTTTCAATATCGCGACCATGTCCTGCAAACTGTTCAGCTACCGTTACTAAATTGATGTCATTTTCTAGAGTAGGTTTTAAGCCAAACTCCTTTTCAATGAGGGCCGAAAGATTAATGCCATCTAACGAAGCAATGGTTCCGGCGATAGAGATAACACCAGTCGTTTGATTAATAACACCGGGGGTTCCAACAACAATTGTTGCAACGTCTTTGATCTTATAACCGGATTCTTTTAGCGCTTGATCAACGGCTTGATGCATCACCGAGACTAGTTCTTTGAGTTCTAGAGATTTAACCGGCACTGATTTTTGGGCCCGCATCACTTGGTTTAGATCTCCAACTGCAGCGCGAATAAAGCGGGATCCGATATCGATTCCGAGGCAGACTTTTATGTCGCTAACGGCTTCATGGACAGATCGAGCACGCCGAGGATCATCAGCACCTGGAGAGAACTCTTGGACAAGGCCGTACTCGCTCAAACTTCGCAAAATATCGGCCGTGGTTGGCTTAGACAAGCCAATTAAACGAGCAATCTGAGCTGCATGCAGTGCACCTTCTTGGCGCAAAATATCTAGAACCCCGCGCTCATTGATCTCACGCATCAGCGAGGGAACAGCTGCAATAGTTTTCTTGCTCATTTAGCCTTTAACTCCAGTCAAAGTAACGCCTTCGATAAATACTTTTTGTGAGAAGAAGAAGATGATAATAACAGGGGCCATAAATAACGCCGATGCAGTCATCATCATATTCTTATCGACGTGGTGGAGTCCTTGAAAAGCGTTCAATCCAATTCCTAAGGTCCAAAGATCTTGATTTTCGACTATATAGAGCAGTGGTCCAAAGAAATCATTCCATGAGCCAAGAAATGCAAAGAGCGCAATGGCCGAGATTGCTGGTTTTGCCAGTGGCACAATGATTCGCATCATCAATTTGAACTCACTACATCCATCGATTCTGGCCGCATCTGAGATCTCATCAGGAATTGACGTGAAGAATTGTCTCAATAAAAAGATAGAGAATGCACTTGAGAAAAATGAAGGAACGATTAGTGGCAAGAACGATGGGATCCAGTGTAGGCGCGAGAAAATAATGTACACAGGAATCATCGTGACCTGTCCAGGCAACATCATGGTCGACAAAATAACCAGAAATGTGGTTTGGCGACCCTTCCATTGCAAACGAGATAAGACATAGGCAGGCGGAACGCTAGAAACTACAGTACCAATTGTGCCGACAAGTGAGACAAAAAGCGTATTAAGTGTCCACTTAAGGAACGGAACTGCTGTAAAGACTTCAATGTAGTTATGCCAAACAAATGGATGCGGCCACAAAGAACGTGTCTCTGCCTGCCCCTTACTCATCAGAGAGATTACGACTACTAAATAGAGAGGAAGGATAAAGATCGCCGAAAGACCAATGAGAAGCGAGTGATTACCCACCATGTGTAGGAATTGATTCCACTTTTTGGCACGCCTAGCTTTGCGTGAGTGGGCATCGATTTCGGCGAGCTTTTCAGGTGTGTAGGTACTCATTTAAAGAGGGATCCATTCGGATAATGAACCCAACGCTTTTGGGTCTTTAAGATTATCAACGTGCAGAGCAATGTAATAACGAGCAAAACCCAGGCAAGGGCCGAGGCATAACCCATTTCGTAGGCTTTAAATGCGCTGTAATAGATATGAGTTGCATAGAAATACATTGAGTGTGAGTAATCATTGACTTGGCCAGATGCAACATAGGCTTGCGTAAAGTACTGGAAACTTCCAATAACACCGGTGACAGTTGAGAAAAAGATCACCGGCGTCATCAGTGGCAAAGTGATGTATCTAAAGGATTGCCAACCAGATGCTCCTTCAAGCTCGGCTGCCTCATACAGCGAGGTCGGAACATCCAGAAGTCCGGCAAGAAAGATAATCATGGTATCGCCGATGCCCCATAGCCCAAGCAGAATTAAGCCCCACTTAGACCACGCTGGATCCATAAACCAAAATGGCGGTTCTTTGATCCCGATTGCCTGGAGAAGTTTATTAATTGGCCCGTATGCTGGATTAAATATGTAAGTAAACGTCATTGTTGCTGCTACGGCTGGGACCATGGATGGTAAAAAGAATATTGTGCGGTAAATACTGGATCCACGCTTGGGCTTAGTTAAGACCCACGCTGTAAAGATTGCAAAGCAGATTCGCAATGGAATACTAATCGCAGATATCCAAACAGTATTCTTTAGGGCTTTCCAAAAATCATCATCTTCAAAAAACATGCGATGAAAGTTATCGAGCCCAACCCATTGTGGTGTTTCAATTAAATTGAATTTAGTAAATGACTGATAAAAACTAGAGACCATCGGATAGGCCGTAAAAAAGATGATTCCAAATAGCCAAGGGGATAGGCATAGGAAGATGAAGAGACGAGGGACTTTGAGTTTCTTTCGCGGTGGTGCAATATCCCCCTTCTTTTTGAAGGGGGATATTGCATTTACCCTCGTTAGTGACATGAAGAGGTGCTTAGTTATTTCTTACGATGATCTGATTAACTCTTTGAGCTAAATCAGCGAGTGCACTCTTGATATTTGGTGTATCTCCGGCTTGCCAAGAAGCCATCAGATTCTGGAGCATAGATTCCTCTAAGTGCTCTCCAGTATTTTTAACTGTGTGATAGGCAGTCTTTGGATTGGCCGTAATATCGTAGATTGGTTGATACCACGCTGGATATTTAGCGGCACGAGCCTCTTTTGCTAGAAGTGATGAAGGTGCTGCATTTGCTTCATCCCACGCAGCTGCAAGCTTTGTATCGGTAGCAAGTGCCTTCATGACAATCCATGCATCCTTTACATTCTTTGAGCCCTTTGAAATTCCTAATTGGCCTTGGCCAATTACACCAGAGCCATAAGCACTGATATTTGATGGAGAAACTGGGAAGCCAGTGATACCGAAGTTGACCTTAGCTGTGCACTTATCTGCCATAGCCCAGTCATCTCCTGTACAGAACATTGGTGCCATCCAGTTTGCATCCCACTTCATAGCAACGCGACCAGTGATAAAGTCGTGATCAGTTCCCGACCATTCATCGCCTTTTCCGGCAACGAATTTGGTAAGGAGCTTGCTTCCCTTAGCGAAATCTCCGCCACCATAAACCTTAGCAATGAAATCTTTCTGCCAAGCAAATGCTTCTGCCCATTTACGGTCAGTTGAGAATGCCGAAGCATTTCCGCCATACCACTTAGCGCCAAACATTTGTCCTAGCCACATTGAATCCATATCGAAGCCGTAGTAACCAGCCCAAGGTAAGAATCCCGCAGCCTTGATGCTTCCATCGGCGTTAAATGTAGTGAGCTTCTGTGAGTATGTAAGTAGCTCAGTTGTTGTCTTAGGTGGGTTAGCAAAGCCAGCCTTGCTCAAAAGATCTTTGTTGTAATAGAAACCAAAGACTTCAGAGTACAAAGGAAGTGCACAACGCACATAGTTTGAAATCGAGGATGCCACTGATGCAGCGTTAAATGTCGCTGACATATTGATTCCATTTTTACCGGCAATGAGTGAGTTCAAATTCTGCCAAGCGCCAGTTCCGCAGAACCAGCCAAGGTTTCCATTTCCATTTGATACAGAGATATCTGGACCATTTCCTGCATTGATTGCGGCAAGAGATTTAGCCATATCGATACTTCCGACAGACTTAATATCTAAACCAGGGTTTGCAGTTTCGATGCGCTTCATTGCTGCATCCCACATTGCAAGGTTTCCACCGCTATACGGTGACCAGACTGTAACTGTTCGCGTTGCAGCTTGAGCTCCAGATGTAGCAGCTACGAGGCTGCTGACTACTAGGGCGGTCACTGCAAGTGAAGCGAACATGCGATTTTTTCTCATGTCTTCTCCTTATGTCACTTAACTTTGGGTAAGTCCACAAAAAGCCCACGCCATTGTGTTAGGAAACCTACCGCTTTGTGTTAGGTTACCTTACAGAGTTTTCAGATATGGTCAAGGGGTTATGAGGGGGATATATGAATAGGCGTGTCGCGGCCGTCGTTGCACTTCTGGCCATTGCCCTCTCCCTCGTTGCCATCACGCGCTCGCGAGCGCCCCAATTAGATGGAACGCTGATTTATCACCGTTATAGCGACTATCAATCCTGGGATGCCACGTTATGGATGATCGATTTACCAACGGGGAGAATGACCCAGGTCGGTGGCGATTGGGCCGGCATGGTCTCACCCATTAACGCTCATTTTTCTGCCGATAGTCAGATGATCACATTTATGGGTTCACAAGCTGGTTTGCCTGAGAACGAGTGGGATGTCTTTGTCTCTCACTGGGATGGATCTACGTGGGCGCAGCCCGTTAACCTGACTGGACCCAATGGCGCTCGCGATGAAGACCCCAAGTTTTCTCCCACTGGCTCCACCATCATTTATAAGCAGGATGGCGTTCTTGTAACTATGAAGGCCGATGGCGGCGACAAAAAATATCTCACGCAGGGCAAGCCTGAATCCTCGATGCCTTACTTTGCAAAAAATGGCCGAGATATTCTCTTTGAGCGCAGCGGGGATATCTATCTTCTCAAAGATGGCGTGGAAATCCTCATGTATGCCGGCCCCGGTCAATCCTCTTATTACCCAATTGGGATGGACGAGACCAGCTTTCTTTACACGCGAGTTCAGAGCGCCAAGCATGATTCGATTATGAAGGGCTTCTACGATGGCCGGGTATCGGAGAGATATTTCTTTGACTCCACCGACTGGGATACATCGGACTCATATCCTTATGAAGATGGCTCCAGATACATCTTTTATGTAACTGGTGATTTCCTTATTCCCCATGGTGGCTACAACTTAGCCTTTGCCGATTTAAAGGCAAAAAAGCGTTATGACATCGATGAATACTTTCGCGCAAAGCGAAGCAGCGATATAAATACGGAGTACCAGGAGCTAGGTCCTGCATGGAGCCCAGTTCGATTTAATCAGAAGTGATTAAGCCAGTTTTCCAGTAACTTCAACGAAGTTCACACCGGCGTTTGAGAGCACCACTGAAAAATCGATTCCAGCTTTTCCTGGGCAGGAGAGACCCCACGCAAAAGTTGTCGTTGCTCCTGCAGCTAAAGGATCAGTAGGCGCGCCCTCCATTGAATTGTCGCCATCGAAAATGTCTACACATTCTCCACTGGCAGTACTGCCCTTAACTATCAACGTTGCAAGGTCAAGCGCGGCAGCTGAATTGTTAGTGACTGTGACTGTAAATTTTTCATTTGTTAAATCTGGAAGCTGACCTGCTGCGAACTTGCCTGGCACAAAGTGCGAAGGCGAAGATAAGGTGTAAGAGATTTTGTCTGGAGTAATAACAGGTGAATCAAAACCACCAGTTGCTTGTGGGGCGGCCTCAACGGTTTCAGTGAGGGCCTTACCCTCCTCTTGCGTAAGGGTTGATTCGACTGTCTTTGATCCGCATGCACTCAACAAGAGTAGTAATGCCGCACTTATGGTGAGAATCTTGGAAGTCGTCGCGAGTGTTTTCATAAAGATCAAACCCCTTAAAAATAATTAAGCCCCTAGATGTGGCGCCAGAATCAATGAGTGAAGTATAGAGTAAGCGCCGTGAGTACGAAATCTGAAGTGACAGCAGCACCACTTGGCGTGGCAACTATCCAAGGGCGAAGCCCCCGCCAGATTGCCTGGATGCGCTTTAAGCGCAATAAAGTGGGAGTAGGCGCTGCCATTGTCAGTATCACCCTGCTATTGCTCTCACTATTTGCCCCTATTGTGGCCAAGATTATTGGCATCGACCCTGATACTTTGCACTTAGATCAATTAGATATCAGTGGAATTCCAACAATTGGAATTAGTTGGCAGCACCCGCTTGGAATCATTCCAGGTACTGGCCGAGACTTTTTGGCCCAACTGCTTTATGGCTCTCGAATCTCATTTTTAATTGCGATATTAACCACCATGACTGCATTAACAATTGGGTTATTTGTCGGAATCATTGGCGGATATTTCAGAGGTCGAATTGATAATTACTTAGGTCGCACAACTGATTTTCTTCTTGCCTTTCCCGCATTCTTTATGATCGTTGCACTCAATCAACCTATGGTAGCGCGCATCGAAGAATCGGGAATTGCCCAAGGCAACAATGCACGAATCCTCTTTCTAGTGTTTTTCTTATCATTTTTCGGTTGGCCCGGATTTTCTCGACTCATACGTTCGCAGGTTCTCAGTTTGCGCGAGCGCGAGTTTGTGACGGCAGCTCAAGCCATGGGGGCAACCCGTTGGCGCGTCATGACTAAAGAGTTAATCCCCAATTTGTGGGCTCCAGTAATAGTTGTTGTTTCACTCTCACTTCCAGGTTATTTAGCTGCCGAGGCGGTCTATTCATATCTAGGTCTGGGAGTTCAGCCCCCTGCATCTACATGGGGAATCTTGTTATCAAATGCCACTAGGTATGTCACCGTTATGCCAAGTTTTTTCTTGGTCGCCGCTGGCTCACTAGTAATAGTGGTTCTTGCTTTTAATCTAGTTGGTGACGCACTTCGCGATGCCTTAGATCCACGCGCTGACCGCTAACTTTCACCGCGAATACACCCGCCTTTGTTATCAGGCTGTTACCTGAACACATTCACAAAACGGACATTTTCTGATTGAATCACCCCAATGGCGTCTTCTTTACGCCCTCTATGAAAGGAAATACGTCAATGAGCAATATTTCTGCTCTTCGTCGTGCCGTTGTAATGAGCGCTGCTAGCGCACTTGCAATCAGTGCCGTAATGGTCTCTGGTGCATCAACTGCTAGCGCTGCCGTTACACCTAAGACAGGTGGAATTCTCACTTTTCTTGAGCACACACCACGACTAGATCACTATGACCCATCACGTATCTACACAGGCCGCGACTTAGCGTTTATGAACTCATTTACGACTCGCACCCTTGTTGCATACAACCCAGTTCCAGGTGCTGCAGGTGCATCACTTGTTCCTGATCTTGCAACTAACACAGGTGTACCAAGCAATGCAGCTAAGACATGGAAGTTCACACTTCGTCCAGGCTCAACTTTTGATGATGGCAAGAAGATCACATGCGAAGATGTTCAATACGGAGCCTCACGCGTATTTGCAACCGACATCATCACTGATGGTCCTGCCTATCTTCAGGCTTGGTTAAATATTCCAAAAGCAGCCGATGGTACTTCTGTATTCAAGGGCCCTTACAAGAAGGATGCAGCAGGCTTAGCAGCATTCAAGAAGGCCGTTTCTTGTTCAGCAGACCATCGCACAATTACATTTAATCTCAACAAATCAGTCGCTGACTTTAACTACCTTGCAACATATGGAGTTATCTCTCCAGTGCAGGCATCAAAGGACACAGGCGATAAGTACGACCTAAAGCCACAGGCAACAGGTCCTTACAAGATTGTTGAGAACAGTAAAACTCAGCTACGTCTAGTACGTAACTCAAAGTGGTCAAAGGCATCAGATCCAGTACGTACTCCATACCCAGATGAAGTTATCATCATGTTTGGTTATGACGAGGAAGTTATCGATCAGATCATGCTCGGCGACACAATTCCAACTGCAGTTGACTTCGATGAACCACTGTCAACAAACAACGACAAGTTCTTCTCAGATAGTTCATTTAAGAACCGTCGCATGAACAACTCAGATCCATATGCTCGCTACTTTGCATTCAATGTTAAGGCAATGCCTTGCATCGAAGTTCGTCAAGCTATGTACTATGCACGCGATGCCAAATCGTTGCTTGATTATGCTGGCGGATCAACGTATGCAGGTTCATATGCAACTGGCGTAATCAGCCCCTTGCTAGCTACTGACTACGCACCAACTAAGGTCGTTGGTCCAGGAAGTGCTGACTTTATTCCTGAAGGCAATATTCCTAAGGCAAAGGCGCTCATGGAGACAGCAAAGACAAAGTGTCCTGCTGACTACAAGAAGGCCACTGAGACTGGAATCAAAATTGATATCCGTCAGTCAGTAACTCTCAACGACACAATTCCAATCGAGACTGCAGCTTATGCACGTGCTGGAATTAAGGTCACATTCAACCCAATTAGCTCGGGTTACTACCCAACAGTTATGAACCCTGACAAGCAGAGTGATATCTCAATGTCAGGTTGGGGCGCCGACTGGGCAAATGCATCAACGGTTATTCCAGAGCTCTTCGCTTCATTTGGTGGATTTAACCTCTGCCAGAATACAAGCGATCCAGCCTATGCAGCATTTGAAAAGGGCGTCAACACAGCGATGTTGACTACTGATCGTGCCAAGCAGGCAGCTATGTGGAAGGCACTCGATGTGCAAGCAATGAAGAACTTCTGGGTGCTACCAACAATCTTTGGTAAGGCTCAGTTTGTTTGGGGATCACAAGTAGCTGGTGTGTTCTTCTGGGTACCTCAGGGTAACCCTGCATTTGGAAAGATGTGGATTAATAACTAATCTCACTTTTTTCATGCAGAATAATTAAGAAGTTCAAAGTAAAGTACTCCTGGCGCTGATTGATTCAGTGCCAGGAGTATTTACTTGGTAAGACCGTGCTTAATGCTTTCGGATAGGAGTAGTGATGCTGCACTTTGTTAGTCGAAGAGTTTTTTTCGCAATAGTCACACTTCTAGTTGTTTCAGCAGTTGTCTTTGCAATTTTTTCATTATTACCCTTTGATCCAGCGGCTCTTACATGTGGACAGCACTGCACAGACCAGATTATTGCTGGAAACCGCATCAAGCTTGGCTTTGATAAGCCGCTGTACATTCAGTATTTCCTCTTTCTGGGCGGTATCTTTTTAGGACGCTCTTACGGCACTGGCTCAGCGGCCTTTTCGTGCCCAGCCCCCTCCTTTGGTTATTCATACAATGAAAATGCATGTGTGACTGATTTGTTGCGTGAAGCTCTCCCTGTAACCGTCAGCCTGGCGCTAGGAGCCTTAATACTGTGACTTATTGTTGGCGTGAGTCTTGGAATCATTGCTGCCAGATTTAAGAATAAATGGCCTGACCGTCTTAGCTCAGTCTTCGTGTTGCTAGGAACATTACTGCCAACATTCGTTACTGGTTTAGCTCTTCTGATCTGGGTGACCATCAAATGGAAGTTAGTGCCTCTATCGTTAATTGGGTATACGCCAATAACTGAAAACCCTTTTAAGTTTTTCCAATTCTTCATTTTGCCATGGATCACTTTGGCAATTGCATATGCCGCCCTTTACACACGATTTACACGAGCTGCAGTGCTAGAAACTTTAGGTGAGGATTACATCCGTACGGCCAGGGCTAAAGGCGTAAAAGAGCGCACAGTACTTTTCAAGCACACAATGCGCGCAGTCTTTGCTCCAATTATAACTTTGGCAGGTTTGGACTTTGCTAGCCTTATCGGTGGAGCAATCATTACCGAAACAATCTTTAACTTGCCAGGTTTAGGCCGCTTAACACTTCGTTCAACGTATGAGTTCGATCTGCCTATTGTGCTTGCAACAACTCTTTTGGCAGCATCAGTCGTAATTATCATGAACTTAGTAATTGATATGCTTTACGCCGTCTTAGATCCACGGGTGCGGATCTAATGGCCGAGCTACTTAAAATAAGTGATTTACATGTTGCCTTTCCAACTGATGATGGTTTAGTTCGTGCTGTTGATGGTGTTTCATTAACGCTTAATGAGGGCGAGACGGTAGCTATCGTTGGCGAATCAGGTTCTGGTAAAACTGTTTCGGGCCTCTCGGTTATGGGCTTACATAAAAAAGGCGTGGCTCAATTGTCGGGTTCGATTATGCTAAAAGATGGCGATCGCGATATAGATATTGTTACCGCTAGCGATGAAGAAATTCGTTTGCTACGTGGACGAGCGGTGGCAATGATTTTCCAAGATCCTATGTCTTCACTGCATCCTTACTACCGTATCGGCAATCAATTGGCTGAGGGTTATCTAGTTCATAACCCAGGTAAGAAAAAAGAGGCGCTCAAACGAGCAGTAGAAATGCTAGATCTTGTAGGCATTTCAGAGCCTGCCCAACGTGCCGATGAATACCCACATCAGTTTTCAGGGGGTATGCGACAGCGCGTGATGATTGCAATGGCGCTTATGAACTCACCTCGCATATTAATTGCCGATGAACCAACTACAGCCTTGGATGTAACCGTTCAAGCCCAGATTCTGATTTTGCTCGCCTCTTTGCAAAAAGAGTTCAATATGGGAATTCTGCTGATTACTCATGATCTTGGTGTTGTTGCACAGGTTGCCGACAGAGTTTCGGTTATGTATGGCGGCCGTATTGTGGAGCAAGGTTCGGTCGATGATGTTTTCTATAAGCCAAAAGCCCCATACACGCTTGGTTTGCTTAAGTCCGTGCCCCGAATATCTACGCACGGTTCAGATCGACTCAAGGCGATTCCAGGTCAGCCTCCCTCACTTATTAACCTACCGAGCGGATGCGCCTTTGCTGCGCGCTGCGAATTTGCCAGCCATGCAACCGGTGATATTTGTAAAACCGATAGACCTGAGCTGCTTGGTCTAAATTCGGCGCATCTTTCCAGATGCCACGTGAGCGAAGCGGTCCGCGATCAACTCTTTATTAAAGAACTCAAGGAGGTGCGCTAATGAGCAATGATGTAATTCTTAGCGTACAAAATCTCACTACACATTTTCCAATCGGCGGTAAGCGCAAACATCAAGTTGTTAAAGCTGTCGATGGTATTTCTTTTGATTTATTAGCAGGTGAAACCCTTGGATTAGTGGGCGAATCTGGCTGTGGAAAGACAACCGCTGGTCGAAGTATTTTAAAACTCATTGAACCAACTTCGGGCAAACTCATCTTTGAAGGTCAAGACATCACCACATTTAAATCAGGTGCAATGCGCCCACTTCGTTCTCAAATGCAGATTATTTTTCAAGATCCATACACAGCGTTGAATCCTCGTCAGACAATCGGAAAGATCATTGCGGCTCCATTTGAAATCCAAGGTATTGAACCGAAAGAGGGATTAAAGACGGCAGTGCAATCTTTAATGGAGCGAGTTGGTTTAAACCCTGAGCACTACAACCGTTACCCACACGAGTTCTCTGGCGGACAACGACAGCGCATCGGAATTGCGCGGGCAATCGCATTAAAACCCCGATTTATTATCGCCGATGAGCCAGTCAGTGCCTTAGATGTTTCGATTCAAGCTCAAGTAATCAATCTGCTTGAAGATTTGCAAGAGCAAGACGGCATCAGCATGGTCTTTATCGCTCACAACTTATCTGTTGTTCAACACATTTCAGATCGTGTAGCAGTGATGTATCTAGGCAAGATCATGGAGATCGGTGAGACCAACGCACTCTATGCAAATCCACACCACCCATATACAAAGGCGCTGTTATCTGCGGTTCCACAACCTGATCCACGAACCGAGAAGACCCGAGAGCGAATCATTTTGTCTGGAGATCTACCAAGCCCAGTTAATCCACCATCTGGTTGTGTGTTTAACACTCGCTGCTGGAAAGCTACCGAGAAATGCCGCAGCGAAGTGCCGGAGCTGTTACAGATAGGCAATTCACAAGTTGCCTGCCATTTTCCTGAATAGCAGAACATGAACGTTCTTTCGATAAATATCGCCTCCCGATAGTCTTACCCGCATGACTTCACGTATTTTGCATGCCGCTACTGGCTCCAATTTAACTGCCAAGGGCTGGGCGCAAGAAGCGGCGATTCGAATGTTACATAACAATTTAGATCCTGCCGTAGCCGAACACCCAGAGAACTTAGTTGTCTATGGAGGAACAGGTAAAGCTGCCCGTAACTGGCCATCTTTTGATGCAATTGTTAAAAGTTTAACGAGCTTAAAAGATGATGAGACATTATTAGTGCAATCGGGTAAACCTGTCGGAGTGTTTCAAACGCACGAATGGGCACCACGTGTATTGATTGCTAACTCTAACCTAGTTGGAGATTGGGCAAATTGGCCAGAGTTTCGTCGTTTAGAGCATTTAGGATTAACGATGTACGGCCAAATGACTGCCGGTTCATGGATCTATATTGGCACTCAAGGAATTTTACAGGGTACGTATGAAACATTTGCCGCAGTTGCACAAAAACGCTTCAACGGTACTTTACAAGGAACGCTGACTCTAACCGGCGGCTGTGGAGGCATGGGCGGTGCTCAACCTTTAGCGGTGACAATGAATGGTGGCGTCTGTCTTATTGTTGATGTCGATAAGTCACGATTAGAAAAACGAATCGAGACTAGGTATTTGGATGAGATTGCCGATGGTGTGGATGATGCAATCGAGCGCGCATTAAAAGCTAAATCTCTAGGCTTGCCGCTCTCAGTTGGTTTAGTTGGAAACGCGGCAGAGCTCTTTCCGCTGCTTCTATCAATGGATGTTCCTATCGATATCGTTACTGATCAGACATCGGCACATGATCCATTGTCATATATTCCAATCGGGGTTGATGTTCATTCCGCCGCGCAATTGGCCAAAGATGATCCCGAAGATTTCACTAAGCGCTCTAAAGCATCGATGGCTAAACA
>Ga0114977_10000869_pt1 | contig 20102 bp, 20 predicted proteins | sample S_130805_MF_Meta_FD_87026 | JGI IMG/M metagenome (GOLD analysis project Ga0114977, IMG submission 87026) | Freshwater microbial communities from Lake Simoncouche, Canada to study carbon cycling - S_130805_MF_MetaG | ecosystem: Environmental > Aquatic > Freshwater > Lake | place: Lake...
ATGATGTTAGGTGTTTTAGGAGTATACCAAATGAGCAGTAATTGGGGAGTTTTATCATCTTTAAACCCATACTACGCTTACCATTTGTTACAAATTCATCCTTCCGGTTACTTAATTTTAGGCGCAGTATTTTTGTGTACAACAGGTGCCGAAGCTTTATATTCTGACTTAGGACATTGCGGTAAACAAAACATTCGTATTTCATGGATTTTTGTAAAAACAACATTGGTATTAAATTATTTTGGACAAGGCGCTTGGTTAATTGCACATCAAGGTCAAACTTTAGAGTCATTTAAAACAAGTAATCCTTTTTATGCTATTATGCCTGAAAGTTTTTTACCATATGGCATTGTAATAGCAACGATGGCTGCAGTTATTGCTTCACAAGCGTTAATTAGTGGTTCGTTTAGTTTAATAAACGAAGCGATGCGTTTGAATTTATGGCCAAAAGTTCGTGTAAAATACCCTTCAGTATTAAAAGGTCAATTATACGTTCCTTCTATGAACTGGTTGCTACTTAGTGGGTGTATTGGCGTGGTTTTATATTTTAGAAAAGAAGAAAATATGCAAGCTGCATATGGACTTGCTATTATTTTATGTATGTTGATGACAACAACCTTGCTTAATTTTTATATGCACATGAAACGCATGAATCCATTTTTAATTTACTTCGTTATTGCGGTATATTTAGTTATTGAGTTTGCATTTATGGCTGCTAACCTTAGTAAATTTTCTCATGGTGGCTGGATCACACTTTTAATTTCAAGTGTATTAATGTCTGTAATGGCGATTTGGTATTTAGCAAAGAAAATCCGAAAACGATATGCTGATGTTGTTAATTTAGCAGACCATCAACAAAAATTAGTTGATTTAAGTAACGATGAATCAATTCCTAAATATGCTACTCATTTGGTTTATATGACAAGCGCAAATAATCCTGAAGAAATTGAATCAAAAGTTATTTACTCTATTTTACAAAAACGCCCTAAGCGTGCAGATATTTATTGGTTTGTTCACGTTGATGTAATGGATGAGCCTTATCGTATGGATTATAAAGTTACTCATGTAGCAGCAGATGACATTATTCGTGTTGACTTTAGATTAGGATTTAGAGTTGCTCCAAAAGTGAATTTAATGTTTAGAAAAGTAGTAGAGGATTTAGTGAAAAACAAAGAAGTTGATATTACTAGTCGTTATGAATCTTTAAGTAAAAACAATATTATTGGAGATTTTAAATTCGTTGTAATTGAGAAATTCTTATCCTACGAAAACGAATTGCCATTGTTTGAAAAAATAATATTAAACGCCTACTTCTTCTTGAAACGTTTCAGTTTAAGTGAAGCAAAAGCATTTGGATTAGATAGTAGCTCAGTGAAAATTGAAAAATTTCCAATGATAATAAATCCAGCTAAAGACATTAACATCCATAGGATAATGTAATTTAAGTTATAATTTGCCTTATTAGGAGAGTTTTTATATATTCGTGAATCAAATGTTAAAAATATGTTTCAAAAAATAAACAAAAATAACGCAACCGATTCAGCTTCTATAAACCTAATAGGAAATGGGACAAACATTGTTGGAGATATTAAATCAAACGGAGATGTAAGAATTGATGGTATTTTAACTGGAAACATTTCTATAAATGGCAAGTTAGTTGTTGGCTCAACTGGTAAAATTGAAGGAAACATCCTTTGTCAGAATGCTGACATCTCGGGCGAGATTAATGGAAAAATAAATGTCAGCGAATTACTAATTTTAAAAGCAAGCGCAAAACTACTTGGCGATATTATTACCGGAAAAATTTCAATAGAACCAAGTGCTACATTTACAGGAACCTGCAGTATGGGTGCGTTGGTAAAAAACTTAACTAATGCAAACAAACCCAGAGAAGCCATCTCAGAAACCGCTTAATGCTTACGCTAAATATAGCAGTTTAGGAATTCAAATGGCAGTAATCATTGGAGGTGGTTCTTATGGCGGTTATAAGTTAGATAAATATTTTCAAAACAAAACCCCTGTTTTTACAATAATTCTTAGTTTAGCATCTATTGCATTAGCTATGTATGTAGTGCTAAAAGACCTAATAAAACCAAATAAATGAATTCAAAAAAACACTATTTTAAATTAATTTTGATTTCTGTCGGAACAATGATATTGTCCTATGGCTTATCGCTTCAACAAAATCAGTATTTGACAACTACGCATTATTGGATACCTTCATTGTTCTTTTTAATAACAACCTTGCTTAGCAATAAGTTATTAACCAAAGGCGAAAACGAATCGAAAGAATTTATTTTTAAATCTCTTGCTATGAGTATGGGTCGTTTATTAATTTGTATGATTTTTGTTTTTATTTACTCCCTTCTTTATAAAGAACAAGCATTAGCATTTACCTGTCATTTTATGATTGCCTATCTTATTTTTACTGTTTTCGAAATATCTTTTTTACTTAAATATATTAAACAAACTAATTAAGATAATTGATAAATTATATTGTCATTTTATAATTCTTAAATTAAAATAAGTACATTTAATAATAAACAAAATCTTATTATGAAAAAATCCATATTATTTGCATTAGCCATAAGTACTTTTGGCATAAGTAATGCGCAAACCCTTACAAATACAAAAGGAAGCGAATATAAATTTACAGTTGTAAAAAATTTAGATGCAACGGCTATTCAAAATCAAAATCAAACTAGTACATGTTGGTCGTTTTCAAGCTTATCATTTTTTGAAAGTGAATTAATACGAATGGGTAAAGGAAAAGATTTTAATTTATCAGAAATGTTTGTTGTTAGAAAAACATATCCTTTAAAAGCAGATAATTATGTGCGCATGCATGGCTTTAATAATATGGCCGAAGGTGGAGGTTTTCCAGATGTTTTAAATGTGATTCGGAAATACGGAATGGTGCCTGAAGAATTATATACAGGTAAAAAAAATATAAAAGATCCACATAATCACGGCTTACTTGAATCGGCATTAAAGGCAATTTTGAAATCAACTGTGGATGAGAAAAATACAAAGATAGATTTTGAATCAACGCATAATATTATCGAAAACACATGTGATACATATCTAGGAAAAACTCCTGAAAAATTTCACTATAAAGGAAAAGATTATACGCCAAAAACATATGCAGAGGCTACTGGTATTAATCCAGATGATTACGTGATTTTAACTTCGTTTTCACATCACAGTTTTTACTCAAAGTTTGTTTTAGAAATTCCTGATAATTGGAATTGGGAATCAGTAAATAATATTCCTTTAAATGAACTTCAAGAAACAATGCAGTATGCCATCAATAATGGCTTTACATTTGCTTGGGGTGCAGATATTAGTGAAAAAGGGTTTCGTTTTAAAGATGGTTTAGCCATTGTGCCTCAAATGCCTTTTACAGAAATGACAGATGAACAAAAATTAGAAATGGTAAAAAAACCTCAACCACAATTAGTTATTACTCAAGACATCCGTCAAATAGCATTCGATAATTACGAAACTCAAGATGACCACGGAATGCATGTTGTTGGAATGGTGAAAGACCAAAACAGTACACCTTATTATATTGTAAAAAATTCTTGGGGTAAAGATCGCAACGAATGCGATGGTTATTTTTATGCTTCAGAAAGTTATGTGTTATATAAAACAACAAGTATTATGTTGCATAAAAAAGCATTACCACCTGCAATTGCCAAAAAATTGGGAATAATACAATAGTTCATTAGTTTAATTAAAAATCCTTAGTGAAAAACTTTAGCTAAAGGCTTTGTTTTTTTATATTAGTTTTGTAATAAATAAAAAATAACATGGAAGAAAATACGCCAAACGAAAATCGCAAAAAATCAGGTTTATTATGGGTTCTTATAGGACTATTAGCAATAACAAATGCTGTAACCTTTTGGATGTATTTACAGGAGAAAAATAATGGCAATCAAACTATAGTTTTAAAAGAACAAATTATTATTGAACGCGATAATGTAAAAAATGAATTATTACAATTACAAAAAGATTACGGTTCCCTAAAAACTAATGATGCAGCATTACAAGCAGAGATTGATGCTAAAAAAGCTGAAATAGATGAGTTGTTAGCGAATGCCGAAAAGCATAAAGGTGATCCATATATCATTGCAAAACTTAAAAAAGAAACAGAAACATTACGCGAAATTATGCGTGGTTACGTAAGAACAATTGATTCGTTAGGAACTTTAAACAAAACTTTAATTATTGAAAAAGATAATGTGTTAAAAGATTTAGCCACTGAAAAAGGGAAAATCACTAATCTAAATAAAGAAAAAGATGATTTAAGTGCTACTGTTCAAAAAGGCTCAATCTTATCTTGTTTTAACGTATCTGCCAAAGGAGTTAAATTTAAAAGTGGTGGAAAAAAAGAAATTGAAACCACTAAAGCATCACGAACACAAAAAATTAAAGTATCATTTTCTTTAGGAGAAAATAAAATTGCAAAAAGTGGTGAAAAAACAGTTTACGTCCGAATTGTAACACCAGATGGAAAAGAAATGGCTAAAAGTTATGATGATAATTACCGTTTTACATTTAATAAATCAGGAGGATATTTTGCAGGGAAAGAGACTTTAAACTATGCTAATACCGAAATAAGCGGCGTAACCTATTGCGAAGGTCAAGGTGAATTAGTACCTGGCAATTATATTATTGAAATTACTTGTGATGGAGCACTTATTGGTAATACAACATTGAGATTGGACTAAATATATTTATTGTATTTATTTAAAAACCTCTATGAAAAAATTTTCATAGAGGTTTTTTAGTATTATGAATTTTATTGATATGTATTTGTGTTCGTGTAAAAATTTAAGAAAAGCTAAATACAGATAAAATATAAGCACGATAAAAAGAATAAGCCAAAAGCCATAAGCAAGCCGTTTCCATTAAGATGTCTGTCTAACCTATAAATACAAAGCCCAAGCAGTAAAGAAAAAGAACATAAAATAAATGAAGGGTATGTTTTAAAATTCCAAAATTCCCTATCATCACCATAAAACTTAGTTTTAATTATTTTATTAAATACAAAATCTCTTCCGATATAAATGTGCTGAAATACTGCAGGCTCAGCAAAAAATAAATCTGTTTTTACAACAAAAAATTTTCCACTATAAGTCTCTAATTCAACTTCGGTAATCGAATAATGCTCGGCGTTGGCAACAAAACCTCCTCTTCTGGAATAAGAAACGTTTTTAATTATTTCCTCTTGCCAATTACAAGTAAAGCAAACACTAAAAATATAATAAGATAAAATTGAACAAAGTATGATGTTAAAGAAATTAAAAGTTTTATAAAATTTAGTGCTTTTAAATGCGTCAACCTTTTCTTCTTGTTTTAGTTTTTTGAGCTTTATTAAATATTTTAATTCTTCAGCCGACAGAGGATTACGTTGTCTACGTTTTGGTTGTTCCTCAGCCATTAGTATTTAAAGGTTTATTTTTTTCTCCAATAAATAATTATTTCTATCGCTAGAATTACGTAAAATTAATTCGCCAATAAAGCCAGCTAAAAACAACATCGTTCCTAAAACCATACTCGTTAATGAAATATAAAACGAAGGCCGTTCTGTTAATAATTGAGCGTGTACATGGGCAAAAACATGATAAAGTTTATCGAAACCTAAATAAAGTGCTGTACACAAACCTACTGCAAACATAAGCGTTCCCATTAATCCAAAAAAGTGCATTGGACGCTTACCAAATTTTGATAAAAACGTAATGGTTAATAAATCTAAAAAACCATTAATAAAGCGTTCCCATCCAAACTTACTTACGCCATATTTTCGTGCTTGATGCTGAACTACTTTTTCGCCAATATTATAAAACCCTGCGTTTTTTGCTAAAACAGGTATAAAGCGATGCATTTCTCCATAAACCTCAATACTCTTAATAACATCTTTACGATATGCCTTTAAACCGCAATTCATATCATGAAGTTTAATTCCTGAAATTTTACGATTTGTCCAATTATATAATTTTGAAGGAATATTTTTTGTGAAAGCATTATCGTACCTTTTTTGTTTCCAACCACTCACTAAATCAAAATTTTGTTCGGTAACCATTTTGTATAACTCTGGAATTTCATCCGGAGAATCTTGCAAGTCGGCATCCATGGTAATAACAACATCACCTTGCGCTGCTTCAAAACCAACAAATAAGCCTGGAGATTTTCCATAGTTTCTTCTAAACTTAAGTGCTTTTACTTCAGGATTTTTAGCAGCCAAAGATTCAATTACTTCCCATGATTTATCTTTACTTCCATCATCCACAAAAACAATTTCATATGATAACTTATTATGATCCATAACAGTTTTAATCCAACTATGTAATTCGGGCAAAGATTCAGCTTCATTATATAATGGGATAACAATTGAAATATTCATAGTGTATGGTTAAAAATGCTTTTATTTTAGCAAGGTACAAATTTTGCGAAAATAATGCGAATAACGAAATATTTTTCTATTTTTGCAGCGGGTAAGTCTTTCACGACCAGCTCCTGTCAAATCCCCCAGGATGGGAACGTAGCAAGGGTAGATGGTTGTAGCGGTGCGATGAAAGTAGCTTACCCATTTTTTGTGCCCTAAATTTTAGTGAAACATCCCTAAATCAGTATTTAAATAAAAGCTATCTTTACCTCCTATGGTAACTTACAACCCAAAAGATTGGTTTAAACTTATTATTCAGTTTCATAAAAGTGATACGTTTCGACAATTATTTTTTTCGCTGATATCTATTGGGATTTACGCCGGAATTGTGGTTTATTTAGAATTTCATTTTTTTCATTTAAACACTAAAAATCCAACGGTAATGCATTCCATTTTAGGTTTTGTACTATCAATGTTGCTCGTTTTTAGAACAAACACAGCCTACGACAGATGGTGGGAAGGACGAAAACTTTGGGGAGGTTTTGTAAATAATTCAAGAAATCTATCTTTAAAATTATCTGCTATTATTACACATAAATCCGATAGAGAAGAATTTAAAACTTTAATTTCTAATTATTTATTTTCTGTTAAAAATCATTTACGAGAAACCTATGTTCAAACTGAATTTCAGGAAACAAAAACATTTCTTTTAACTGAATTTGCAGACGCTAAACATAAACCCAATATTGTTGCTAAGCATCTCTATAAAAAAATATTTACAATGTATCAAAATACAGATTTAACAGCTGAGCATATTATTATTTTAAATGATGAATTAAAATCCCTAACTGATACTTGTGGCGCATGTGAGCGCATTAAAAATACACCTATACCATATTCATATAATATTTTTCTAAAAAAAATGATTTTTTTATATTGTATTTCACTGCCAATTTTTTTTGCAAGTGAATTTGGTTACTTAACTATTGCAATAACAGTTATTGTATTATATGTTTTTGCGAGTATCGAATTAATTGCTGAAGAAATTGAAGACCCATTTGGAATGGATGAAAATGATTTACCTTTAGATGATATTTGTAATCGCATTAAAAATAATTTAAACGAAATATTTAATTAATTATGTACCAAAACGATTTAATTTTAAGAGCAGCAAAAGGAGAACAGGTTGAAAGAGTGCCTATTTGGTTAATGCGCCAAGCAGGAAGAATTTTGCCAGAATATAAAGTTGTAAGAGCTAAGGCAAAAAACTTTATTGAGTTTGTGAAAACTCCTGAAATGGCCGCCGAGGTTACAATTCAGCCAGTTGATATTTTAGGGGTTGATGCAGCTATTATTTTTTCAGATATTTTGGTAATACCAGAAGCAATGGGTTTGCCTTATCAAATGATTGAAGCTAAAGGCCCATTTTTTGAAAAAACAATTAAAACACAAGCCGATATTGATGCTTTGCACATTGCAGATGCAAATGATTTAAATTACGTTATAAAGGCCATAGAGCTTTCTAAAAAAGGATTAAGCAATAGAGTGCCACTGATTGGATTTGCTGGAGCACCTTGGACCATAATGGCTTATATGGTAGAAGGAAGCGGAAGTAAAACATTTAGTCAAGCAAAAAAATTAATATATCAAGAGCCTGCTTTAGCGCATCAATTACTTGAAAAAATTACACAAAGCACCATCAATTATTTAAAAGCACAAATTGTTGCGGGTGCAGATATGATTCAGTTATTTGATAGTTGGGCTGGTGTTTTAGGAAATGACCAATACAACTTATTTTCATTACAATATATTTCTAAAATTTGTGATGCCATTTCTCCACTTGCACCAGTAACCGTATTTGCCAAGGATGCACATTTTGCATTAGCGAACATGGCTAAATTAAATTGCAACACTATTGGTTTAGATTGGACTATTAATCCACAAGATGCGCGTATTATTATTGGAAGCAATAAAACGTTACAAGGCAATGCTGACCCTTGTTTACTTTATGCAGATGAAAAAACGATAGAATTAGAAGCTAGAAAAATGGTAAATGCTTTTGGTAAACAACGCTATATCGCAAACTTAGGCCATGGTTTATACCCTGATTTAGATAAAAATAAAGTGAAGTTTTTTATTGATTGCATTAAAGCAATGTAATTAAACAAATAAAAGATTTGATGTTACTCAACCAGTAACATCAAATCTTTTCCAATATCACTTCTGTAATATTTTTTATCATAGGTAATACTTTCTGCTGTGGCAAAACTTTTAGTTACTGCCTCTTTAATAGAGTCACCAAAGGACGTAATAGCAAAAACCCTTCCGCCATTAGTCACAACTTTTTCGTCTTTATAAATTGTACCTGAATGAAAAACCAAACTATCGTCAGTTGACTTATAATTACTAATTTCTATATGTTTCTCATAATCTTCGGGGTAGCCACCAGAAACTAATACCACGGCACTTGCTGTTTTAGGAGTCACACTAAAATTTTTGGTATGAAGGGTTTGCGTAGCAACACCTTGCAATAAATCTAATAAATCTGATTCAATACGAGGAATAACAACTTCCGTTTCAGGATCTCCCATTCGGCAATTGTATTCAATCACTTTTGGTTCTCCATCATCATTCATTAAACCAATAAAAATAAATCCACGGTAATCAATATTATCTTCTAATAAGCCTTTAATAGTCGGCTTCACAATTTGCTCTTCTACTTTATCAATAAAGGCTTGATTAGCAAATGGAACTGGACTAATTGCGCCCATTCCGCCAGTATTTAAGCCCGTATCGCCAACACCAATGCGTTTATAATCTTTGGCTGCTGGTAAAATTTTGTATGATTTTCCATCGGTTAATACAAATACAGATAATTCTATGCCTTTCAAGAACTCTTCAATAACAACAGTATTGCCTGCGTTTCCAAACTTTGAATTCAAAATCATGTTTTGTAACTCTTGTTTAGCTTCATTAATATCATCAATAATCAAAACACCCTTTCCAGCAGCTAAACCATCAGCTTTTAAAACATAAGGCGGATTTAGAGATTCTAAAAAATCTGAAGCTTCATTTATATTGGCGGCAGTAAAACTTTTGTATTTGGCAGTTGGCACTCCATGTTTTAGCATAAATTGCTTGCTAAAATCTTTACTTCCTTCTAACTGAGCACCATCTTTTTTGGGACCAATTACAGGTATTTCTTTCAAAATATCATCTTGTAAAAAATAATCATGAATACCATTTACTAAAGGATCTTCGGGCCCAACCAAAACCATATCAATACTTTTTTCCCAAACTAAGTTTTTTATAGCTTCAAAATCTGAAATTGAAATATCTACATTTGTTCCGCATTGCGCAGTACCAGCATTACCTGGGGCAATATATAAGTTTTCTAATTGTTTACTTTGAGCTAATTTCCAAGCAAATGCATGCTCTCTTCCTCCTGATCCTAAAATTAATACGTTCATTTTTATAATATAGATGATACAAAAATAAAAAATCTCACCTTTTTAAAGATGAGATTTTATAAAAAGTTATATTGTTTTTATTAGTGTTTCTTTTTTCCGAAACTAGAATTACCTCTATTTCTTGATGAAGACCGTTTTTTATTTTGATTTGCTAAAACTCCGTCTCTGAATCGTTTAGAGTTTGTTCTGTTTCTTGAAAATAAATGTGTCTGTTCTTTCCTTTGTTTAATACCAGGATTAGTTTTTTTGTATACCCAAGGACCACCAGTTTTTTTACTTTTAAAGATACGTGATAAAAAACTTTTTTTACTTCCACCTTTTGCAAAAGCATCTGCATGCCCACTACTTTTTTTACGATGAAATAAACTTCCTCCTCCTCGTTGATTACGGTGTTCCTTTTTTCGGCCACCTGTTTGTGCTGTAAGTGAAGATGAAAAGCAAAAAGACATCGACAAAACAAAAACGACAAAAATATTATTAAACTTCATATATACAATATTAAACAAAAAAAAGTTAAGGACACAACTTGATTGATGTAAAATAGACTATTTAATTGTTAAGATTTAAACAATTAATTGCTAATAACGAATTTTAACAATTGTAGAGAAAACACGTCGGGAGATTAAAAAGAAAGTAAGTAAGATTAAATATTTAGGCTGTATCCTATTCCTTTTGATGTTCTTATTATTTCATTACCAAGTAATTTCCTGATATTTCGAATATGAATATCAATTGTTCTGCTATTCGCAACTTCATTTGAATGCCAAATAATATTAGCAAAATCATTTCTTGTGAAAATCTTCTTACTGTTTTGAAACATTAAATCTACCATTTCAAATTCTTTTCGAGGTAAACTTATTTTTCCAGCTTCAGTAATAACTAAATACTGATCCCTATCAACATAAAATTTTTTATTTAATTCCGAATTAATATCACTGATAAAAAGCTCATCAATTCTTCTTTTCTTAAAGGCTTCAATACGTGCTTCTAATAAAATTGGTTTAATTGGAGTGCAAATGTAATCGTCTGCACCTGCATTAAATGCTGTTATTTGAATATAATCGTCGTGTTTGTTTGAAAAAATAATTATATTGGGTTGAATTATTGATTTTAAATTCCGGATTTCGTTTGTGATACTAATAGCATCTTTAAATTCAAAATCTAATTCTACAACAACAAGATCAATTGAGTTTTCAGTAAGAAATTTATTAAATTCTACTTCTGTATTAGCTATATAAATAGTATAGTCTTTTTCTTTTAAAAACGAAATTGTTTTTAAAATTTGACTTTTTTCGTTTACACAAAATAAAATATGATATTTTTTTTTCATTTATAAAAAAAGGGCACGAAGAGTATTCGCGCCCTTTACTTTTTTATTTAAAAATTATTATTTACTGATAACTAATTTTTTAGTTTCTTTTGAACCATTAGCTTCTAATGAAATATAGTATATTCCACTTGATAAGCTTGAAGTGTTAATTGAAACTTTGTTGTTACCTTTTGCGAAATCATTGTTTTGAGATACTAAAGAAACTAAGTTTCCTAATACATCATAAACTGAAATCGAAACTTTGTTGTTTTCAACAAGTGTAAAAGAAATAGTTGTGTTTTGAGTTGCAGGATTTGGATAAACAACAACTGAAGATAACGTATTTTCTGCTTCAGTTAAAGCTGTAAACCCACCAACAAGCTTAGGATTTGAAAACAATGCGCCAGTAGCTACTTGAGATAAAGCATTTAAACGGTAATCAGGAACAGTTCCTAAAGCTACAAAAGCATTTACAAAATTAACTTGAGGAACTGTTTTAACAGTATCAATATTACTTGTAGTTGCATATGCGTTGTACCAAGTCTGTGGGAATATAACTCCGTCATTTACGAAAGTAGTTTGAGTTGCTGTTAAAGTACCAGAAGTTGAATTTACATCAGTGATTACATTGTTTTGAAAGAAACAAGCGCTATCAGTAGAAATTGATGCTGTAATGTTATCTAAAGTTGCAGCTTGTTGGTAACGTAAACCTTGTTTCCAACCCACAAATAAAGAATTAAAAACAGATTGAGCCATATTTCTACGTAAATGTGCTCCTGCTGCATGACGAGCATTTACACTTGAAAGAACTCCATAAGCTGTTCCATCTCCATAAGGACCAACCATTGTAATGTTTGAAAAAACCGCTTTTGTTAAAGGAAAACCAGAATATGCACCTACACCATTATTATCACATTCAAAACCATTTGATGCATAAGAAGGATCAGAATCATCTGCAATATATGGATCTCTTATTGCTAAGCCAAATTGAACACGACCACTAAATCCATTATCAGTATCAAAATCATCATCTTTACCTCTGTTTGCGATTAAATATTTTGCATCAACAGAACCACCAAACCATTCGAAAGAATCATCTCCAGAAAAAGAAACTTGGATATGATCTAATCTAGTTCCAGAACCAACAGCACCAAGAGTTAAACCATTAATTTCATTATTTAAAATTGATGGATTTAAAGATACTCCAGCAAATTCAATTCTAACATAAGACATTTCACCTGAATTATCAGCTGGATTTGTACCACCAAAATGTCTGTAACCATTAGGTTCGTCAGTTACAAAACCTTCAACTTTCATTTCTTTAAAAGCACCAACAGTAGTAGTTAAAGTATGAACATTAACTAACCCATTACCGCAAAGAACTACACCACCCCAATCTCCAGAAGCACGTCCTGCAGTTTCAGATTTAATTGAAGTAAAAATGATTGGATTTGTTGGAGTTCCAATAGCATGAATTTTAGAGCCTCTTGCAATTACTAATACACCAGGTGTTACACTAAGATCAGTTTGTTTCCCTCTAATAATCGTTCCCGGTTGGATAGTTAATTCTGCACCTCCAATTACGTGAACAAATCCGTTAAGGTAAACTATTCCACTCCAAGTAGTGTTAACAGAAATATCTCCTGTTACAGTAGTTGTTGGCGCGCCATAAACTTTTGTTTCTGGATTCCATTCTGCCCAACCAGCAGTCCAATTGTTAGATGAAGTTCCTGTTAAACCGTCAGTAATAGGAAATGCACCTTTGTAAGGCACTACGTCCCATGTAAATGCCTGAGCACTTAATAGTGAGCAAGCTAAAAGCGCTGCTGCAGATAAATAAATTTTTTTCATTGTGTTTTTTTTAGATTTTTTAGTTTTTTTACACCACAAAAATAATTTACCAACCTTCTTTTTTTATTAACTTAACCTTACCATTAGTTTACAATTACATTAATTTAAAGTTATTAAAAGCGATAAGATTTTTACGTTTAGTTAACATTGATTATACATATGAGAATAGAGTGATACTCAACTTTTAATTCAGGAATAACTTTTCTGATTTTACAATGCCATTAGCCTCCATTTTTAAAAAATATAACCCTTTTGATAAATTAAAAGGAATATTAAATTTCAATTCATATATTCCTTTATTCTTTTCTTCATTTATAATATCCAAAACTTTGCTTCCATTATTATCAAATAATGCAATTTGAATATTAGCTTTTGAATTGATATTATAATTAATTGTAATATGATCGATACATGGATTGGGAAAGATTGAAAAATTTATTAGAGAATCACTGGCATTTTTTTCAGAAATACTAGTGGCCATAACTGGACTCAAGGTCATAGTTTTGAAGGCAGGATGATCACCCGAAGTACTCCCATTATTATTAACCCCTAATAAGGCGCAGTACAAATAACCGGTTCCACTTAATGGAGCAGTCCATATAAAATTAAATGAACTTGCTTTGGGCGCAGAATGCATAATGTCAGAATAAGTCCAGCCGGGTGCGGGAGAATTTATTGTTTCTGAAGGAGAGATTGTATTTAAATTTCCAAAATCCAATACAGAACTTGCTAGTGAACTTTGTGAATTTAGAATTTCAAAATCAAAACCATAAAAAGGATATCCATTACCAGAAACAGAAATTGTATAAGTTGTACCTGGACTATACAAATTACCCGAAAAAAGTACTGGATTAGTTGTAATTGAAATTGTAGGCGTAATTAATCCGCCAGAGTGGCATGCATTACAAGTTAACCCATCTGCTGGAGACCCAGTGTGGTAAGGGCATCCGCTTGTGTATAAAACTTCGAAAGCAGAAAGTAAAAGTACAATAAGTGATAAACTGAAAAATAGTATAACTCTTTTTTTCATATGATTTTAAGAAAGAGAATAACTAGTATATTTTATATGAGAATGAAAACGATAAGGTTGGTGCAACTTTTGTATTCATAAAAATATTATCATGATTATACGTATGCGTTAAATTCTGATTTGCTTGCTCAGAACCCTTATCTAATTTTCCGTTTTTATTAATATCTTGATATCTAATTTGATTTTGAGCTAACATATCACGAATATTAAATTTCAACTCAAATTTTTGTTTAAATGTTTTTGATAATTGAAGATCTAAAACATGTCTTGGATTTTCCCATATACTTGGTTCAGTAGGACCTCCAACAATTACAATTCTTCTACCAATTAAATTATAAGAAATGCTAACTCCCCAATTTTTTTCATTATCTAAATATTGTAAGCCGCCATTAATAATATAAGGCGACTGTCCTTGTAAAGGTCTAATTTCTCCGCCATTAACGTTTCTATTATCTACTGAAGAATTTATGTAAGCAAAATTGGAAAAGAAAGTAGTATTAGATAAGAACTTAGAAGAATCGGCTTTAAAGAGTGTACTTAATTTAAAACGATATTCTAATTCGGCACCAACATTAGTTGCTAATGCTGAATTTGCAAAAGTAATTGCATTAGCTGAACCAAGGTCAAGAACCTGTTCAATTGCATTATTTATTCTTTTATAAAAGCCAGAAACTGAAACTATTTGCCCTGCCCCAGGAAACCATTCAAATCTCACATCATAATTATCAATTGTAGATCTTTTTAAACTAGTATTTCCTGAAATTTGATAATTTGTAGTAAAATCTAAAAAAGTAAATGGCGCTAATTCTCTAAACTCAGGCCTTGCAACAGTTTTAAAGTATGCTAATCTAATATTTATTTTTTCGGTTATACCGTAAACCATATTTACTGAAGGTAATACATCCACAACAGTGGTGTCTGTTTTACCAGGAACACCAGAAATAATAGTTGAAAGTTTTTGATTATAGGCTTCTAATCTTGCTCCATATATAAATCTCAGTTTATTATTGAAGAATCGAGAATCACCCATTAAGTAACCAGCATGTAATAGAGAAGAAGCTTGATAATTATCAAGGGGCGTAGTAGCCTCTGTCATCAAAAACCCACCATCACCTCTTCCTGGTCCCGGCACAATTCCAACATTTGCACTATTAAAAATATTGGCATCATCTAACGTTAGTAAACTATCATTTTTAAAAATTTGTGACCCAAATGTATAAAAATTATAACCAAGCAACCTTGCATTAAATGTTCTATCTCTATAAATATGGCTTCCCCCAATTTGAACTTCATGCTTCGATTTTCCTATTACGAAAGACTTACTAATATCATATCTTACACTTTTCATTGATTCATTTGTCTTCATAAAAAGCATAGATCCGCAACTACTTGGTGACACTCCTTGATTTCCAATAACTGCAAAAAATGGCACAGAATCAGTTTCTGAAGCTGAATATTTAGCTCTTGTAATTCTCCTAAGATTTGGCGTATCTCTTGTAATATCGCTATAGCCTGCAACCCATTTTATTTTTATTTTTGCCTTTTCAAAATAATGATCACCATTTAATTGGCCTGAATAAATTTTATTTTGTGTAAACCATCTAACACTTGATCTTTCCCAAATACTTGAAACAATATCCGTTGCACCGCTCCTTGTAATAACTCTATCTTCGGAGTTGATACTATATAAGTTTTTAAAACCAATTTGATTATTTGAATTTAATTTATAAGAAAGATTCCAAATAGCACTCGATAAAACTACTTTTGAAAAAGTAGTATCACGAAATTCAGAAACCTTATCTACAGGATAATTTTCTCCTTGCTCATTAAAGGTTCGTCGTGTGGTATAAGTTGTGTTAATATTACTGTTATATGTTACAGCAAAAACACTTCCAATGTCACGTTTTAAAAATTTGCCAACATTAGCTAATGAATATTGAAAATTCATATTTGGTAATGCCTTTGTTTTTTGGATTGACCAATCGTAATTAAATAATTTTGCATCTTGTATTTGTTGGTTTTTATCTGTTGTAAAACCAGGATTTGGATAGCCAACAGGCAAAGATCGCGTACCATCATCAATTCCTAACCAATCTGTTTTACCACCTTTATACGTTTTAAAATCTTTAAAGGTTGTTTGAGAATTATATCCGCCGCCAAAGGAAATGCTTTGCGAATTTTTTTCAGGAATACTTTTTGTATTTATTTGAATTACACCGCCAGAAAATTCACCAGTTAAATCAGGTGTTGCCGTTTTTAAAATAATAATATTATCTAAAATATTAGCTGGAAAAATATCAAAAGAAAATGCCTTTTTATCACTTTCAGAACTTGGCAATGGGGCTCCGTTAATAAAAGCAGCATTATAACGATCACTCATTCCACGAATAATTGCAAATTTATTATCTTGAATTGTTGCTCCACTTATACGTTTAATTACATCACTCGTACTTCTATCTGGTGTTTTTTTAATGCTTTCAGAAGATATTCCATCACTCACACTTGCATTATTTTTTTGCATTACCAAAATGGTATTAGTGTTTTCTTTATTCATTTCTGCTTGTATAACAACTTCACTAAACGTTGCAGAAGAAGACTGCTCCAATGTTATATTGAAAGTCTCAACATCATTAGGTTTGATTATGACATCAACAAACTTTTTGCTTTCGTAAGTAACATAACTACAAACAATATTATATTTTCCTGGCTTTATGTTTCCTAATATAAAATTACCATCAAAATCACTTGCAGTTCCAATTGTAGTCCCTTCAATAACAACAGCTGCACCGGGCAATGTTTCGCCAGTTTTACCATCCACTATTTTTCCTACTAATTTTCCATTTTGAGCGTTTACTATAAAGGTAAACGATACCAATATAATAGCTATTATTTTTCTTTTTAACATTCTTATTTTTTTTTACAAAAAAACGAAGTCAAATTAAGATTAATACTAATATAACATTACTATAATGTTAAATTGATTTAGGAAACATTCACTTCTACTTAACAATAGCTTAACATTAAGTTTTAGAATTCGATTCCAACCAAACTCACGTCATCTGTTTGTTGAACCCCATCTTTCCAAGTAGTGAAAATAAAATCAATAAACTCTTTTTGATAATCCATCGAAAAGGTGTGATAATGAAATATCAAATCCAATAATTTTTTCCGAGTAAACTTTTTAGAATCATCCCAATTGAATTGATGTTTAAACCCGTCTGAAAAAAAATAAAGCTTAGCATTCATGTTTAAATCAACTTTAAATGTGTCAAATTTTCTGTTTTTCTCTATTTGCCATCCACCAATTGGATAGTTATTTCCCTTATACAGTTTAATTGTATTGTTTTGACAGATAGCAAACTCCCCTCCAGCACTCGCATACTGAAACTCAAAAGTTTTAGTATTATAAGAAATAATTGTAATGTCCATCCAATCATTATTAAACTGGGTGTCATTTTCATTATTAAAAGTTTCAATCCATTTCTTATCCAATTCAGTTAAAATATCTCCTACCTGATCAATATCTTTTTGTATCACATAATTTAATAAACTAATACCTAAAACAGATAGCATTGCCCCTGCTACTCCATGGCCAGTACAATCAGAAAGTGCAAAATAAATTTTGTCATTTTTTTTGGTTAACCAATGAAAATCACCACCAATAATGTTTTGTGGTTTATGAATGACAAAAAAATCTTTAACCATTTTTTTAAAATGCCTATCTTTCGGTAATAGACCATTTTGAATGGTTTGAGCGTAATGTAAATTCGAATCTGTTTTTGAAATGACGCAATAATCATTGTTTAGTACCATTCAGCAAATATCGCTATAACAGCTCAACTGAAAGATTACTCAATATTAGCTTATTATTAATTTATAGTTAGCCATAAAAAAAGCCCTTCTAGTCTAGAAGGGCTTTAGAATAATATTTTCAATTTATTATAGAACACTATAATTAGTTGATTTAATCAACTTGCCATTTTCGTCCCATTGGCTCCAAATTCCAGTTTTTTCGCCATCTTTATAAACCATTTCAAATAATTTTACTCCAGCTTCGTTATATACAAACCAATTACCATCTTTTTTATTATTTAAATAAGAAGCTTGTGCTAATAAATTACCATTAACACTATAGCGAGTCCATAAACCAAATTTCAAATTATTTTCATAATTACCAACTTCCATTGGCTTTCCGCTTTCATAGTTTTTCACAAAAACACCGTTAAGCTTTCCATCTTTTATGGTTAATTCTTCTTTTATTTTACCGTTTTCAAAATAAGCAATAAACTTACCTGAATAAAGCATATTATTTTGAAAATATTCGCCATTTGAAAACGTTATGGTTTTAGATTCATTAGTTGTAAATGAAATGTCTTGAGATAATGCAATTCCTGATACAAGAATACAAAGTGATAAGATTAGATTTTTCATGATAGGGTCTGGTTTTAATTGTTAGAATGAAATCTTATACAAAGATAAACAATAATTAAGCCTTAACGACAAAATAACCAAAAATTAACATTAAGTTTACATTGAGAAAAGTTACTCTTCAATTAAACCAACTTCTAAATTACTTAATTTGCCTGATAAATCAGCTAATGTAAGTGTTTTAGTGTTATAACCAACCTGAGAAAATTCTAATTTAAAAGTTGAGGCATCCTTAACTTTAATATAAATAAAGAAATTTCCATTTAAATCAGAATAAATTGTTTTTTCGCAATTAGTTGCAGTAATACTAACACCAGATAATAATTCATTATGATTAGCATCAAGAATTTTTCCACTAAAAATAAACGTCATCTCCTTAGGATCAGTGATAGCAATGGCTTTAACATTAGCTATAACAAGAAATAAAACTATAGTAAAAAATATTTTGATTTTTGTGCTCATTTAATGATTGTAAATATTACGTTACAAACTAACCGAACATTCTTAAAGTTATCCTTAACTCTATATTACGAAATTGTTAAATTAGAAAAAGGGCTTAAGAAATACTGTTATTTTTAATTTTAACTAAACTTGTATTTAATATAATAATACAATTAATACCAAGGGTTGCAGCGTCTTCTATCTTTTTTTCAGGAAACTGAAATTTTAATTCCCTGTGCAAAACTTTATAGAGACTTAAAAATAATCCAATATCATTAATTACCTTTTTAGTTACTTTACTTTTTAAGCTTGGATTCAAAACTAATTCTTTTTTAATTTGAGAAACTAAACTGGATGTTTTTACTTTTTGATCAATTAATTCAATGTTAAATTCGTCTTTTACAATCTGTTTTAAAGCCTTATTGACTAGAATATAAGATAAATTTAAAGATTCAATAAAAAATTTTGAATCAAATGCTTTTTTGTTTTTGTCAATTAAAGTTTTAATTGTTATAGCCATAATCTTGTCTGTGCGGCCAAATATAATAGAAAAAGTGTATACTCAATATTAAATATTAATTTAACGTCGTAAAAATGACATCAAAGGCCTTAAGTATTATACAATTTCTAAATAATAGCTCAAATGAGCTGATTATTGACGTAAGAGCGCCTATCGAATTTGAAAAAGGACATATCACAAACGCTATTAATATCCCACTGTTTGAGGATGTTGAAAGAGCTGAAATAGGAACGCTTTATAAACAACAAGGAAAAGAAATAGCGGTAAATCGAGGTTTAGAAATTGTGTCTCCTAAATTAGTTCCATTTGTAAATCAAGTAAAATCATTAACAAAAAACAAAAAAGTGTTTATTTATTGTTTTAGGGGCGGTATGCGAAGTAATAGTTTTGCATGGCTTATGAATACATCTGGCTTAGACGCAACCATACTTGAAGGGGGCTACAAAAATTATAGAAATCATGTTTTAAACTATTTTGAAAATGAAAAAAAAATAGTTATAATCGGTGGAATGACAGGAAGTGGGAAAACAGACTTATTAAAAAAATTAGATAAAATTACCAAAAATAAATTAATTGATTTTGTTAAAATATCTATTAATCAAAAAAATAAAGTACCCGTTATTATTAGTGGACAAATAAAAGTATAAATTTTATTTATATTA
>Ga0114977_10000875_pt1 | contig 20031 bp, 30 predicted proteins | sample S_130805_MF_Meta_FD_87026 | JGI IMG/M metagenome (GOLD analysis project Ga0114977, IMG submission 87026) | Freshwater microbial communities from Lake Simoncouche, Canada to study carbon cycling - S_130805_MF_MetaG | ecosystem: Environmental > Aquatic > Freshwater > Lake | place: Lake...
CGTTAGTGGCAATACCTAAAACTCTACCACATAAAAATACTTCTCTACAATATCTGCTGGTTGGTTCGATTCGCTCCCCTTTTCAATATTAATTGGTGCGCCAAAAATATCTTTAAAGTATTGTGATTTTAAGTTAATGAAATAATACATTCTATCTTCTGCTTTTAAGATAAGGCGCACATCTTTTTTAGATGAATTTGAAATCATATCCCCACGCTCAAATATGTGGTTAATCTCGGTACTGCGCCCAACATCGCCTTTATTCAATGGCTTCTTTGGTGCTAATTTTTTGCTTTTGTTTTTCATAGTTTATTTTATCTGTTAAGTTAAATTCGTATTTCAAATACGCCACTAAATAAAGGCGTAACCGTTATTCGTTTAGATTTGAGCCCAAGGCTTTTATTTTAAATTTCTTTTCGTGTTCCATTGTTTTATATTTAATTGTTAGTTGTTAGTTAATTTTATCGTTTGACTTTACTATTTTGAAACTCTTATATTTACTTAGCGCAACCCTACTAGAATAAGGAAACACTCCGTAACTTTTTGTCATTTCGCAATAAACTAAAAAGACTGGTTCACGTTGACTTGTTGCGTATCTGTTATACTCTGCCAAAGCCTTATTAAGACTATCGTTGTGAGTTGTGTCTATTGATAGTTGCATGGTATTAGTGTTTAGATTTATTCAACCATTTAGCCGTACTAGCACTATCAATATGAACGCAATTAGCGGTATCAACGTATGACTGTAAGGAATCCCGAAAGTAATAGTCTGATTTCAATAAAGCGTAAGTAAATACTACGGTCTCATTCTCTACTCGTTTCTTGAATTGGTGCATGAATCCTCCAAAGATAAACATAATAAGGATGCAAAACATAGCCCACCAAAGATGAATTTTCTTTTCAGATTTACGTTTGTCTGCTATGTGTTTGCGATAAATAATTTCACTTGACTTGTAAATTGAGTTGTCAATGTTAGTCATTTCTTGTTCAATTTCGTATCGTGTCATGGCTTATCCGTTAAAATGATGTTGATACTTACTCCATAGTGTTACCGCATCTGAAGCTGTTAATTCTCTTTGTTGACGCAAAAATAGAATCTTGTCTAGTTCGTCAAAGATTACCTTCATTCGCACTCCCTCTATTTCAAGACCAATAGGTAATTCTTGTTTAACATATTGGCAAAATACCCCTGCGTTTTTAAAGTTCGTTTTTTTCTCTACTTTCTTTTTCATTTGTTTAATTTTAATTGTTAATATTCGTGTACGCTACCGCCTTGTGTAGCTGTCCTTATTTATCGTGCAGGAAATCTCACTAAATTTTGGCAATTAATTATCTTTGCTGCCGTTTTATAGACCTTTCATTTCTTTGCGATTCACTTCTATTCGCCTTGAAACTTATATTAAACATTTCTAGCTCAACTCGCTCAATCATATTCGCTACATTTATCGTTTTGTGCGCTTTGTTGCAATTTAATCTAGCGTTTGTTACTTGACTATTAACGAGGTTACGTTTGCTCGTTGGTGCGCTTAAATTAGCTTGGTATAGGTTGTTGTGGTTCATCTTAATTCTCCTTTACGCATTTAGTTATAAATTCCTTTACTTTGGTAGAATTGCTACTTCCGATTAAGCACTCGGCTATGTAATACAACTCTATCGCTTTAGCTCCTTTTACATTCAATGCTGATTCTTCACTCCAGTAGCATATTAAAATAGGCTCTACTATTCCGATTGCCTCTATTGTTCGTGGCGGTGTGTTGGTGTTGCTTTTTAGTGTCATTTCTTTAGTTTTAGTTTTGTTTGTGTTTTAACATTCACTACATTTTGACATGGCCATCTTATATTAATACGAAAATAATAAATTAGCCTTTAACTATCATATTTGTAGATAATCGGATAACTGTTTTTTTACAGTCGTTTATCATACATACGGCAAATGCCGCTTTTCTTTGTTTTTCAGCTTCTTTTTTAGAGGTAGCTGTTATTATCTTTTTTGTTAGCTCATTACCTTCTCTATCGAGATAAACAATAGTGTATTCTTTTTCGTTTTTCATTGTGTGTTATTTTTAATTATTAATATTTGCTTTTATTTGCTTTTATTTGCTTTTGCTGATGGATTTGAAAATTCAAAATAAACATTACCCATTAAGAACGGTAACATCGAAGCTGCTCTTTTTTCGCTTCTTACATTGTTCATTAACATTGCATTTAAGATGGTTGTCATAAAATCTTTTAATGACTGCCCTTGAAAAAAGTTTTCATTTTCTAACTCTTCGTATTTTGCAATAATAGTATCTCTATTTTCGCTCAACCATTTTGTTATTTCAAATTTTGCTTTCATTTTGTTTGTGTTTTGATTCGACGTAAAAGTAGAGATTGTTTTGATGCAAAAATCATTTATTTTAATAAATTAGACGTAGGTACATATTTTGACGATTAAACTATGTTTGCTTCGATAAATTAAATATACATTTATCTGAATCGTCTTAAATTGTTTATACTTTTTCTTACTATTACTCTGTTGTGGTATCCTTTCTCTTCGTACATTCTCAACTCCTGTTTGAACTTCTCAGGCTCTAGCGGTTGACCGTTTGATGTACTTGGATACTCGTTTACATCCTCCCAACCGTTGCCATAGTTATGCTGAATGATTGCATGATAGTTGTATTTTTTTGCGGTGTTTTTCATTCTTATTAAACTTTAGAACAAGAAACATAATCAATGTGAACTGCTGAAATTGTTACTCCTGTTTTACTTGCTGTAGAGTATTTAGCCTTTACTTTATTATAGGCTGCTACTTTGTTCTTTGCTTCTGTTGCTACGAAAGACATATGCTTTCCAATTACTGTTACGATATAAGTTTTCATTTTGTTTGTGACCGTTTAAAGTGGTCTACTTCTTTAGTTATATCATTGAGTCAATGTGGTGGTTAATTCTCTTTGACGGCACAAAGTAACGGACATTAAATAACGTGACAAAACAATTTAACGACTAATATATACCAATAGAATCAAGTCTTTTGCTATTTACATACCTTTGAAACGTACTATTATCAATACTTTTAGTAAAATGTATATTTGTGCTATAAATTAGACTAATTAGCACTTTTATTTCGACTAATTAACATTAGCTTCGATAAAGATATTTGATTAAAGTATGAATAATAATATACAACGGACCATTATACAACGGACCATTAAAATAGTCTTTCGTTTATCATTAGATTGATGATACTAAAATAGAATAGTATTTGCGCTTCTGTTCGTGTGATGTTTTAAGATTGGTTTTTGAATTTGAAAATGTGTTTTGAAAGTTGACCCACGCCAGGCGATAAAACGATTCGGGGGACGATTTGGGGTTGGCACGTTTTATAGACGTAATCCCCGCAATAAACTTACATACACTAAAGAAAAATGTTAAATATTTTCATATGTTAATAAGAATGTTTATCTTTGCGGGCGAATTAACTAAAATTAAACAATGAATGTACTTGTAGTAACAGAAACAGAGGAATCAGAATCTATTATAATTGGTGTGTGTGATTCTAAGAATAGCGCAAATAAATTAGTAGAAATGTATTATGGCGTTGACAATTTTAAGGAGTTGTCTTTTAAGGATATTCGTGATAGCAATATAGAATGTCAAAGAGTATTATCGGTAGTTGATACCCTTAATATTGGTAGTAATTATACAGTAATATTGATGTATGAATGGTTTGAACTAAATAAATAGCGATATGTACAAATACCACCAAGAGATAAGCGCAAAGGTAATGCGAGAGAATCAGGACAGAATATTAAAGGAGTTGCAGGATAAGTTTCCGAATATAAAGGGTGTAGAGATAGATGTATCAAGTAATAGTGTGAGTTGGGAACAGAAGTGTGGAGTGTATCCGCAGGAGGTAGGAAAGTTTTTAAACAAGTAATAACTAAAACTAAACAAATGGCAGTAACAAAATCAGCAACACGAATTGCAGCAGAACAACTTTGTAGAAAGTTTCCTAACTCAACTGATAATCAACTAGCGAGGATGCTTTATAATGATTATGCTTTCTCACTCAAAGATAAAGAGGCTGCAAGGGGAATAATAAGAGTTATAAGGGGACACGCAGGTAAAAAACACCGAATGGAATTGGGGGACAAATCAATGATGAAGCCATTAACTTACGATACCTCTATACCTAAGATGCCTGATAGTTACGAAAACGACTATTCTCCATACGTTTTACAAGCCACAAGGACGTTAATCATATCAGACTTACATATACCATACCAAAACAATAAAGCCGTTGAATTAGCTATTAAATACGGAATAGATAATAAAGCTAACTGTATTTTAATTAATGGTGACTTATTGGACTTCGCAAATATCTCTAGGTTTGAGAAAGATTGGCGAATGAGAACAATAACGGATGAATTTGATGCAACAAGGCAATTCTTACGATATTTAAGACATAAATTCCCAAAGGCAAAGATAGTATTTAAAGAGGGAAACCATGATGAAAGGTGGGAGAAGTTCCTATATAATAAAGCCCCTGAAATATTTGATGATGCGGAATTTAGATTAGATGTTAGGTTACGTTTTGGGGAGTTAGGAATAGACCATGTTAAAGATAAAAGACCAATAACAATAGGTAAGCTATGGGTATTACATGGTCACGAGTTGGCAGGTGGAGCAGGTGGTGTTAATCCATCACGCTCTACATTCTTAAAGACAAATACCTCGTGCTTAGTAGGGCATTATCATAAAACATCACAACATACAGAAACAACTATGGCAGGTGAGGTAATAAGTGTAAATAGTGTAGGATGTTTATCGGACTTGCACCCACATTATATGCCTATCAACAAATTTAATTTAGGATTTGCGTTTGTAGAATGTTCATTAAAGAGTGGTGAGTATCATTTACACAATTTAAAGATAATTAAGAATAAGGTTTATTAAGACTTTAACTAGCAAACAAGTGAAAAGCATAATAAATTAACGGATATAGCCAACATTAAGTAGGAATTTACGTATTAATGGTGACTATAACCAACAATTACTAACGATATGCAAATAAAGGTTTATAAGGAAGGTACAACGGTTTATATAACTCAATTAAAGCAGAGTGGGTATATCGTTGGAATCATAATTAGACAAGGTAAACCAAGCTATGAAGTAAGTTATTTTGCAGGGTATGAATATCGAATAATTGTTTTGCAGAAATACGAATTTACAGCAGGAGAAAAGGAAACACAGATAATAGGATTTAAGTAATGACACAAAAACCTAAAGTAGTAAATAGAAAGCTCGGAAAGCATAAAGCTGATGGATTGGCTTATATTGAATCTAATGAGATACATTTAGATACTAGGATGGCAGGTAAGAAACACTTTGAAATCACTTGCCATGAGTACCTGCATATATTATTTCCTGATTGGCAAGAAAACAAAATAAATAAAACGGCAAAAAAGATAACAAATTTTCTTTGGTCAGAAAACTATCGAAAAGTTATAAATAAATAGGAAATATGAATAATTAATGTTACCTTTGCAAAAATTTAATTAACGGTGGCGACCAAACGCAATACAAAATGAATATAAAAGGTAATTTAGAAGTGAAAGGAGAAACTACTAGAGTTTCCGACAAATTTAGTAAAAGAGAGTTCGTTGTTATTGACAACAGTAATTCAGCGTACCCTCAACCTATATCATTGCAATTGGTGAATGATAAATGTAGTTTGATAGATAATATAGCTATTGGGAATGAAATTGATTGTAGCATAAATTTACGAGGGCGTAAATGGACATCACCAACTGGAGAGGTTAAGTACTTTAATACTATCGAATGTTGGCGAATTGAAAGTGTATCAACTAATAAAAATGCAAATAGTGCAGCATTACCATTTTAAAATAAATTAAATTTTAATAAATGACAGACCATCAAATAAACACAACGATAACATTTGCATTAATGAAGTTGACTGTTTTTAATCGTAAATAAAATACGTTGTGAATAAAAATGATATACTTTCTGAAATTTGTTCCGATAAAAAATACAGTGAATATTGCAAAAAAATAGGAGGTGATTTATCGGACGATTTGTTTCAATATGTATGTCTTTATTTGCTTGAAATGAATGAAGAAAAGTTAATCCAACTTCACAAAACAAACGGATTAAGAATGTATATAACAAGAATAATATACATTTCAATCAATAGCAACAGGAGTGACTTTAAGAAACAATTATTCGGTAGATTAAAATATGAAGATGTTGAGCATATAGAAGATATACAAATAGAATCAAATGATGATTTAATTAATCAAATCAAAAAAGAAATAGAAAAAGAAATATGTAAATCAATAAAAAATAATAGTTACCCTGCTACTGCTAAACTATTTGATATATATCTTGAGATGGGTTCTTATAAAGCTGTCAGTAATGTTACAGGAATACCATATTTAACGGTAAGGAATCATATTAAGTTATTTCAAAAAAAAATAAAAAGTAAAATTAAATGGTAAGAATACTAGTAGTAACTCAAGAGCGTCCAACAGGATTAAATTACCATAGGCAACTGATACCACATGCACATTTAGAACGTAACTATGTAGATGATTTTGCTATTGATATTTCATTCGACATTAATACAGTTTCACATGAGAAATTACAATCATACCAAATAGTTACTTTTTTACGTTTGGTTTCTGAAAGTTTTGATAGCGAAAAAATAATACAGCGGTGTAAAGATGCAGGATGTATAACTATTATAGATATTGATGACTACTGGGAGCTGCATAAGTTGCACGAATTAAATGAAGCATATAAGGAGTATAAGATAGGTGAACAAACAGTTGCAGGATTAATCAATGTAGATTATATTACTACTACTACTGAAATGTTTGCAGACAAAATAAAAGAGTTCAATAAAAATGTAATTGTAATTCCTAATTCAATTGACCCTTTTGAAAAGCAATTTGAAAGAATAGATTATGTTTCTGAACGTATGCGATTCGGATGGATTGGTGGTATATTCCACACTCCCGACATTCGATTAATGTATGAGGGCTTTAAAGAAGTATTTAAAACTGATAATAGTAAATTTCAGTTATGTTTGGGCGGTTTTGGTGACAATGAACAATATAAATTTATTGAGAAAATATATACCAACAACTACAAAAATATTAAAGATAAAAACTATTTAACATATTTAAAACAGTACCGAAAAGAATATAACGAACAAGCAGAATCACAACCATATAAAAGGTTATGGGGCACAGATGTATTTAATTATGCTAAATTATACAACGAAATTGACATTTCTTTAGTTCCATTAGTTTCAAATAACTTTAATAAATATAAAAGTCAGATAAAAATAATTGAAGCAGGTTATTTTAAGAAATCGGTAATAGTAAGTAATGTAGCACCATACACTATTGACTGCAATAAATTAAATTCTATTTTAATTTCACCTAGTAAAAATAATGAGGGGTGGGGGACTGCAATGAAATCACTTATACTTAATCCAAATAAAGCGGATGATTTAAAAGAGAATTTACATGAGTTGGTTAAATCTAAATATATGATGGATACGGTGAATGTTACAAGGTCGCAACTATATAAACGAATAACAGAATGATAGGTATAGGAATAACATCTTATAATAGACCAGAAGTTCTAAAGGTGTGCTATGAAAATATATTAAAATATACGTCTAATTTAGATACTAAAATACACATAGCTATTGATAGTGATGAAGATAGAAAGGGTATTGCATTTAGAAAAAATGAATGTTTGCGCTCATTAAAAGATTGTGAAAATATTTTCTTGTTTGATGATGATTGTTTCCCGAAAAAACATAACTGGCATAATCATTTTATAGATAGTGGTAAAGAACATTTACTATATATGAATAGGTATAACCATCAATATTTAGGAACTAAAGGTAATGTGGAGGTGTATGGCATGTGCGGAGGTGCATTTATGTATATGACAAATAAATCATTTCAAAGGGTGGGTGCTTTCAATGAAAAATTTAATATTTACGGGTTTGAACATGCTGAATATTCAAATAGAATTTATGGTAGGAAAAATCATTATGAAATGCTGAAAGATACGGAAAAGTATATAGAATGTTTGGACTATTCGGATAAAGACCATAAATCAAGTATTGCCGATATTGATAAGGTGAAGTATGTAAAAGAAAATTGGGATAAATATTTTAATGAACCACAGGAAACATTCATCTCGCTATGAAGATACTTTATAAAATAGCTACAAGGTCAAGACCCGCATTATTTCATAGGGCAATAATGAGCATAATAGACAATTCCGAAAGTGATAACTATCATATATTAGTAAGTGTTGACAATAATGATGGGAGCAGTAATTATACTAATGTATATAAAAACACAAGCATTGTTTTTGGGAACTCAAAAAATAAAATTGATGCTATAAATAGAGATATTGATACTGTAAGCAATTGGGACATTTTAGTAAATGTTAGCGATGACCAGACATTTACTTTAAAAGGGTTTGATAAAGTTATAAGAAGTAATTTTGATAAATTAGATTTATGCCTGCACTTTCCTGATGGGAATAGAAATGATTTAATTACAATGTCAATTTTAGGACGTGATTTTTATAATCGGTTTGGATATATATATAGTCCTGAATATAAGTCTTTATATTGCGATAATGAACAAATGGAAGTATCTAAAATGTTAGGATGTTATAAGTTTGTAAATGAAAATATAATGTTACACTTGCATCCAGCCTTTGGAAAAGCTAACTACGATAAACAATATCATTTAACAGAATCGTTTAGTAGTGAAGATTGCCAAACTTTTTTAAAAAGAAAAGTAAATAATTTCGATTTGGAATTTAGAGTGGATTGCAAGTAAAGAAAACACAAAACACGCATATGAAAATAATTTAAGATAATGAAACTATCAATTCTTATACCAACAACAATAGATAGAAAAGGAGTATTAAATTTTCTGTTATTAGAAATTGAAAAGCAATGCGGAAAAATATTATTTTACAAAGTTGAAGATAATATTACAACTATTTGTTATATTAATAAAGTTGAGATTATAATATTTGAAGATAATTTCGAAAACTCGATTGGATATAAAAGAAATATATTAAACAATTTAGCTGCTGGGAATTATATTTGCTGTATTGATTCAGACGATTCTATTAGTAAAAATTATATTTCTAATTTATTAAAAGGAATTGAACAGGGAGTTGACTGCTGTTCACTAAGAGGTGTTATAACGTGGGACGGTGAAAGACCTGAATTGTTTGAACATTCTATTAAATATGATTCATATAAAACTAATATAAGTGGTGATGCTATTGTATACGAGAGATTTCCGAACCACTTAAATTGCATAAAAAGTTCAATAGTAAAACAGATTAAATTTCATGAAATAAATCATGGTGAAGATACTGACTTTGCAACTCAAATATTTAATTTAGGATTAATAAAAACGGAATATTTTATAGATGAGGTTATTTATCATTATCAATATAAAACAAATAAACAGGTGGATAACTTTGAAAGAAACGAACAAATAATTTTAAAAGGATTAGATAGTTTAATTAAATGAAATTAAAAGATAAAATTAAATACATTATAAAAGGGTTAATAGATGCTATATTAATATTACTATTGATGTTAATGCTATTATTAATTTTATACATTCCTTTTCATTTTGTACTAAAATATTGGTAGTATGAAAATAATTTCCTATTCACTTTTTGGGTACAATAAAGAAAGACAAACTAACTGTTTTGTATTTGCCGATTATCTTCGTGGGCTTTCTGTAAATATTCGATTGTCTAGGGTTTTATATCCAGATTGGACTATTCGTGTCCATGTTGATAAAAGTACCTATGATGGGCTGAAAACAATACTAGATTCCTTACCCATTCAACTAGTGATATGTGAAGATGCCGAACTCACTAAAGCAATGTTATGGAGGTTAAAGCCATTGTTTGATTCTAATGTTGAATATTTATTGTGTAGGGATCTAGATAGCCCTTTAACATATAGAGAAGCTCAGTCGGTTAAATATTGGATGAACAGAGATAAGTCAGTACATGCTATAACTGATTCTATAAGCCATGATGTTCCAATGTTAGGAGGTATGATAGGTTTTATACCAAAACACTTTATAATGCGAACAGGATTGAATAATTGGGATTCTATGGTTAATTCTTATATTTGCGATTGGATTATAAAAGGGAATGACCAATCATTCTTAACGAAATGTATTTATCCGATATTTGCACAACAAGGAAATGATAGCATCACTCAGCATTATGTTTTAGGAATGCCAAATAGTTTTTTATCCGATTATCACAATAGTATTCAGGACTTAGAGTTAGATGATGTTCCATTTGAGTTTAAATGTACAAATGATTTATGTGGACATATAGGGGCTGCTGGGTACTACACCTCACCTATGTTATCATTTATTTTAAAGTATAAAGATTTGTTTAATGATTTATGGCAAATAGAAAGCCAACACAAAGATATTTATTATTGGTGTAATGAAGGTATTTAGATTTGATGATATTTGCGCCAACTCCAATATGGATGAGGTGAAAGAGCAGATAGATAAATTAATTGAGTATATTGATATTAACTACTAACTATGAATGAAAATTGCTATATTAGTATAAAGCCATATATACCAGTAATAAAGTTATTTGCTAAATGTGGCGAATGTGTTGGAGGGTTAGATGGTTTATTTCCTATTTACGAACGTGAATTTAATTTAGGACAAAAAGTAAACACAAGGTGTAATAGTTGTATATCCGAAATGCTTTTAAATTTAGATAGATTAATAACCGAATACGAAAAACAAAATGCACCAAGTTTGTAAAGTATGCGAAATATTGGACAACGATAAAACAATTAAGAGTGGTAATTGGTGCGAAATGTGTAAAGCGTTCATTTGTGATAAATGTGAAACAAATTGGATAAGACGTGGAATGGCAGCAATAAAAGAAAAGATTAAGAAATGAAAAAAGTAATAATAGCAACTTTAGCAATCATATTATTTTGTGGGTGCAAAAAAGAAATAGTAGAACAACCTAAATCAGTAACGGTAACTTCCAAAGATTATACAATGGAGTTACTTAATTGTCCAGGAGGCTTAATTTTCACAATTAACGATACAACTATTTACGATTATCAGTTAGGTACAAATATTTATACCTTAAACTCAAAGGATAGTGTTAATGTCCGTTGGTGGAGTAACTTTACTTATTCTAATTTTAGAGTAAACATAAACGGAGTAAATGATTATTACTGTAACCAAAGTCAAAGTATTAATTATCATAAATTATTTGAATAATGGCAGCTCCAAAAGGTAATAGGTTTGCTTTAGGATTAAATACAACAGGGAGACCTCCTAAGTATGAAACCCCTCAAAAAATGATGGATAAAGCTGTTGAATATTTTGAAATAGAAACAGGAAGTAATGGTGTATGTAAGCCAACAATAAGTGGATTAACATTTCACTTAGGTTTTGATAGCAGGACTTCGTGGTATGCATATAAAAAAATGAGTAAAGAGTTTATGTACACCATTAATACACTTCAACAATTTATTGAATCTTGCTATGAGAAAAATCTCCATTCATTTGCTTTTGGCGGTTCTATATTTGCATTGAAAAATATCAATAAGGAATATTGGAAGGATAAAACAGAACAAGAAGTTCAATCAACCATAACAAATGTCGAAGCCACTTTCGGTACAACTTTACAGCCCACACAAGAACCAACTACTAATACACAACTCGATAAGGAATGACCCGTATAAGTATTACACGCTTGCTATTGGTAGGCAGTTTGGAAAGTCTTTATTAGGCGAGAATCAGGCACTAGATTGGTTCTTTAACGTACCTAATTGTAAGATAGGGTGGGTAAGTCCTATTTACAAGCAATGCAAGAAAGTATTTGATGAAATAGATAATGCTTTTGCATCATCTCAATTTGTTTTTAAGAATAAAAATAAAACAGACCTCACATTTACTTCTCATAATAATTCTACAATAAATTTTTATTCAGCAGAAAGATACGATAATATACGAGGTGAAACATTTGACTATTTAATATGTGATGAGTTCGCTTATATAGATAGCGAAGCATGGACTGAGGTATTAAGGGCGACAGTATTAGTGAGAGGTAAGAAGGTATTATTTTTATCAACACCAAAAGGTAAGAATCATTTTCACAGGCTTCATTCGTTAAGCGGTCAGAATAATCAATATAAGTCATTCTCTATGACTTCTTATGACAATCCTATAATTAACCCTACCGAAATAGATGACGCACGTTCAACTCTACCAGACCATGTATTTAGGCAAGAGTATTTAGCTGAATTTGTTGATGGAGGTAGTGGTTTATTTATTAATCCTGTTACGATAGTAAGTTGTGAAAAGACCGAAAGAATGTATGCGGGGTTAGATATTGGCAGAGCAGATGATTATACTGTTTTAAGCGTATTTAATAGCAAAGGTGAACAACATTACATTGAGAGGTGGAATAATGATACATGGTCAAGTATTATAAACAAGGTAGTAAATAGAATAAACGAATTCAGGTGTAACACGTTTGTTGAAGTCAATGGAGTTGGAGACCCAATATTTGAGCAGGTAAGAAATAATGTAAATGATAGTAACCTAATACAGCCATTTGTAACAACATCAAAAAGTAAACAGGACATAATAGAAGGGCTTGTTGTTGCTAATCAAAATAAAGAAGTGAAATTTTTGGATAATGAATGGTTGTTGAAGGAATTAGATTTATTTACTTATGAATATTCACCAAAAACAAAATCAGTTAAATATTCAGCACCATCAGGATTCCATGACGATGGAGTAATGGCATCTGCAATAGGTTATCATGCTTATAAAAATCTATCATTAAAAGGTATTTATTCAATTGGATAAGCATATTTAAACAAATAAACTATATTATAAAAATGAAACTACCTAATAAATGGAGTGAAATAACGCTCAAGCAATACCAAGAAGTAATTGAGGTATCTTTAGTTGATATGGATGATTTAGATAAGTCAGTAAAGATATTATCTGTCTTATCGGGTGTTAGTGAAGATGAGATAACTAATATGCCATTGACATCAATTAAGGAGTGTGTTAAGTGGATAAGATTTATATATACTATCCCTGAAAAAACAAAGGTATTACCTAAAGTTAAGATAGGTGGTAAAAGGTATAGAATAAATTTAGAACTTAATAAATTAAGCGGTGGAGAATACATTGACTTAATCGGTTATACTAAAGAAAAAGAAACCATTAATTCCAATTTACATTACATATTTTCAATATTTATGCACGAAATAAATGTTTTTGGAAAATTAAAAAAGTCTAATTATACAAAAAATGCTAAAGGTGATTATTGTCAAAAATTAGACGTGCGGAATAATACAGCTGAATTTATAAAAGATAAAATTACTATGGATGTTGTATTTAATTTGAGTGGTTTTTTTTTGAATCTTTACGAAGGGTTAATGAAAGCTACGCTAGATTATTCGATAACAGAACTGAACAAGATGAACAAGGAAATAATAAAGGAGATGGATTCATTGATTACTGGGGATGGTTTATAACATTAGATAATCTAACAAATAATAGACGAGAATTATGGGACTATTTTTTAGAAATGAATGTGATTGAATTTTTAAATACAATTTGTTTTTATAGAGATAAGCAGCAATGGGAGCATGACATACAAGAGCAGCAATTGCAACAGTTAAGGAGTAAATGAATAAAATAATAGTATCGGGAGGCAGTAGTAAATCTAACTTTGAAATAGTTGATAGAAAAATTATATCAGAAGGTATTTCAGGCGTATTTATGAAATATAGAGATGTCATAATAAAAGACCTTAGAAATAATCTACATAAATCTGATAAAGACCAGCCTGGAAAATTAGCGCAATCAATAGATGTAAAGATAAAAACCGATTCTAGTAATGTATCATTTATTTTATACATGGAGGACTATTGGAAATTCATAGATGAGGGTGTGCAAGGTACGGAGGGTAATGGTATAACAAGTCAGTATAAATTTAAAAAAGCAGGTAAAAGGATACCTTTAGATTCAATAAAAAAATTTATTGCTGTAAGAGGTATATCCCCCGCAATGAATATAAAATTACACCAAAAGGAAAAGCAAATAAAAGGTAAAGGTAAACTATCGAAGAAAATAAAAAAAACAGTAAAAAAAATTAATAAACAAAACGATTTGAATAGTGCAGCTTTTGCGATTGGGAGCGCAATAAAAAAGCATGGAATTAAACCAACATATTTTATGTCAAATGTTATAAATGAAGATTTATATATAATAATGAAACAAGAGATAGAGGAAAAGCTAGGCAAATCAATAGAAATGAATTTTTTAATATGAGCTACACATTGCATCAAGAACCTAAAGCATGGACGCCATGTTATAATGATATTATATTTGTAGTATCTAGTTCAAATAAAACACAATCAAATTTTAAATATATAGCTGACGTTTATATAGGCACGGAAATCATTAGATTAAAGTGTTTTCCAGACCCTAATTATGGTAGTGGAGTTTTTAATATTGGCAGAATAATAGAAACGTATGTAAATAAAAACGGAAGCGATATAAACAACTATTCTAGTACAGGTTTTGAGGTCAATCCAAACTCTGGATTAATTTATTATATTTATTTTGGTGAAGAATACGGAACAGATGTTTCAATAGTTGAATATCCAAATATAAAACTATCATCTATTCTGTACGCATGGAATGCTGTAATTGATTTCTTGCCTTTTCAATCATTTGATTATACAAAATATTCCAGTAGTGGCAATAAGATTCTTAATTATTACAATGCGAATTTACAAAGGAAAATAGGATTAACTGAAATGTCGTGGATTTACGCAATAAATAAAAATGTATCTCACTATTCAAGTGGTGTAATACAAGCGTATGATTCAACAGATACATTAATAAGAGAGTGTATTATTATTAATCCATTTAATTCTGATGTTACATTTAATCACCATTTGATAAGGTTTGGTAGTGGCGCACTTAATTTAAACAATATAGCATCGAGCGCAGTAATTGATTTTGTAGGGAGCGGAACAATAATAAATAATAATACATCTTATTATGATATAGCTTTAGTTGGTAATAGTAATTTTAGCGACATATATAGATATAATATTATTGAAGATGATTGCAAGTATAAAAAATACAGATTGCATTGGCTAAATAAACTAGGGGCTTACGAATCTTTTAGTTTTACAAAAAAGAGTTATACTGATACTACTATTAAGAAAGATAATTACAAACGAATATCAGGATGTCTTACAAGTGCTTCGAGTTATGGTTATAATATAAGCGATAGGGGAATAAGAAGTTTTAATATTGATAATAAAGATACATTACATTTAAAATCTAATTGGTTAAGTGACCAAGAAAATATTTTACTAAAGGGATTAATTGAAAGTCCAGAGATTTATATTGAAAAATTAACAGTAGATGGAGTAGATTATACATTAGTTCCAGTAACATGTGTTGATTCTAAATTTAAAGAAAAAAACTCATTAAATGATAAGGTATTCAACTTAGATATAACATTAGAATACTGCTTTAATAGGTATTCGCAAAGACAATAGGATGAGAACAAAGATAGATTTACTTTCAAGTGGTATAATTGATTTAACAGATGATGTTCCTTATTCGTTAAACTTTGTCATTGCTGATATTAGAACACCTGATAAAAGGGATTCTAGTTATTCAAAAACAATAAAAATTGCAGGCAGTAAAAACAATGATGTTATATTTCAACATATATGGAATGTAGATATGGATTGCAATTTTAATCCAAATAAAAAAGCTGAATGTATTTTATATATTGATGAATTACCTCAGTTACAAGGGTATTTACAGCTATTAAAAGTAATAAGAAATGACGGGGGGAAATTAGAGTATGAAGTTTCAATAAAAGGTCAGGTTGGTAGTATATTTACGAAGTGGGGCGAAAAAGAATTAACCGATTTAGATTATAGTGATTTAAACCACTCCTTTGATAAGGCAACTCAGAAGGCAACATGGACGGCTAGTGTAGGCATTGGTTATGTATATACATTAATTGATTTAGGAATGACAAATGGATTGACCTATGATGTACAACATTTCATCCCTTCATTATATGTTAGAGAGTACATAGATAGATTTTTTAAAGATGCAGGATATAAATATAATTCTGTATTCTTTAATTCTGATTTTTTTAAGCGATTAATCGTTCCTTTTAATCAATCTGAAATAGAACTAAGTACATCTGAAATAGTTAATATGAGTAGTTATGTAAATGATATTGGACAGACTGACCATCTACTCTGTACACTATCTCCTACAACATATACGGATGAGAAAATAACTATTTTTCCATATACAACTGTAGTTTCAGACCCTAATAATTTTTATAATTTTACTACAGATAAAAGAACTATAATATTTGATGGGTATTATGACATATATGCTACAGTAGGGCTAGATGATAGCATGTATACTTTAGGTGGAAAACTATTTTATATATACTCATTTATTGTTTTAGAATCAGCAGGAAATTTTTATAACATTGCATCAGGATATTTTGATAGTGGTAGTGGTGGTAGTAGTAACACAGGAGCTTTAATGCAAGTTAGTAATATGTTTCTTAGGAATGGAGATAAATTACACATTGGATTGAAAGCTGGATTACAGAATGACCCGTATACGAACACATACTACACAAGCGGTGATTCGTTGTATGTAAAAGAAGGTACAACTCACGTATTTGGCGAAAATAACTTCGATGTTGTTTTAGTTAATAATGCTGTAATTGATGGAAATGCTTTTGTTTTTAATAATGCAATTCCTAAAAAAATAAAGATAAAGGATTTCTTTTCGTCAATAATTAAAATGTTTAATCTTTATATAGAAACAGATAAATATAATGAAAAAATTTTAAACATTGAACCACGAGATGATTTCTATTCAAGTGGTGTAGTAGTTGATTGGACATCTAAGTTAGATGTATCTAAAGAGTTGATTTTAGAACCGATGGGACAATTGGATTCTGTTAGATACAAATATACTTATAAGGATGATGTTGATTATTGGAATAAGAAGTACAAAGATTCATATCGACAGGTTTATTCAGAAGAAAATTACGATGTTGATAATGACTTTTTGAAAAATACAAATACAACGGATATAATATTTAGTCCTACTCCATTAGTTAATGTCCCACTTTCAAGTGATAGGAACATACCTCAGATAGTTTCATTAACTAGCGGTGGTTCACTTGAAAAAATGAAAAGCTATAATATTCGTATTCTATATTACGGAGGAGTTAAAACTACTTCTTCTGCATGGAAGTACACTTCATTAATAAGTGGAACAACAATAGAGAATAACTTTCCTTATTGCGGAATGTTAGATGATACTGCAAGTCCTACATTATCTTTAGACTTTGGAGTTCCTTTTAGTGTATATTACAGTGCTACATCTTATACTAATAATAATCTATTTAATAAGTATTACAGCCGTTTTATTGAAGAAATAATTAACAAAGACAGTAAGATAGTAACAGGGTATTTTGCTTTAAATCCTATTGATATTTTAAAGTTAGATTTTAGGAATGAGTTTTATGTAAATGGATATTATTTAAGGTTAAATAAAATATTTGATTACAATCCAGTTGTCTCTCAAATGACAAAGTGCGAGTTTATAAAAATAAAACGTGCTAATAGTTTTGTTGGTGAAAGTAAAGATATAGGAGGTTCTGATATTAAATTTATTCGTGATATATCGCTACCAATATCATTAGGTGGAGTAAAGCCTCACACATTAAATGGTAATATAGTAAAGGATGGTAACTATGTAGATTCAACTGTAAGGGGTGTTATTGTTACGGGTAGTAATAATTTAGTTGGTGCTGGTTGTGAAAATATAACATTACTAAATTGTAGTGGAGTTACCGTAATGCCTAATGTAAGTGGTGCTACTGTCATGAATAGTAGCGGTGTTGTGGTTGCTGAAAACGATAAGATTTATATAAATAGTAGTAATTTTAATGGGGGCTTACCCTCTGTCTTAGCGGTAGATGCAAAGACAAACGAAATACCGATAACGAGTAATGATGGATTTAGCCAATTACAGTTATTGAATGGATATACTTTTGTCGGCAATACTGAATCAGGTTTATTTTGGTTAGATGGAACAGGATTATTGACTGATTCTGCTGATTTCTCTTTGGTGTCAAACGGAACAAATACGATATATACAAGTTCTAATCGATTACATATTGATAATCTTTGGATATATTTCGACCAAACGGTCACTTTCTCGATGGCAAACACTTTCTCTATGGGAAGTGGGGGTGTAAGAGGATTTACATCAGATGATACTGCTAAAACATGGTCATTAACTAATAGTGGTGGGACGGGAACTTCACAAACAAGTGGAACATTAACAATAGGTGTTGTTTATACAATAGGTTATTACAATGCAGGAGATGATTTCTTAAATTGTGGTGCACCCTCAAATACGGCAGGAGTTCAATTTGTTGCTACCAACACGACACCTACTAACTATACGCATTCATCTACATTGTATCAAAGTTCATTAACCTTTTTAACGGAAGGAATTGATAACATTACAAATGATGCTGCAAAATACATTTATAAAAACCGCACACAAGGTCTTGTCTCATTAGATGCTAACTTAAACCTTATAAATACTATTGTAGGTAGTGGACTAAGTTATAACACATCAACAAATACATTAAGTGCAACAGGTGGAGGCGGAACAGTAACGAGTGTTGCATCTACTTACTCTATTGTCTCAACAGATTTTACAATAATATGTAATGGGACTTTTAATGTCACTCTACCCGATGCAACATCAAATGTTGGTAGGTACTTCAATATTAAAAATGTTGGCGCAGGAGTAATAACAATAAATACAATAAGCTCACAAACAATAGATGGTTCATTAACTAATATTTTGGCAATACAATATTTAAAAGTGACTATTCAAAGTGATGGTTCAAATTGGATAATAATATAAAATATGGCAGTAGAAATAGCATTTGAAACGAGTGTAAATATTGCGGAGGGAGCAAAATCACTTAGTCAATTAAAGCAGGAGTTTAAAGAAGCTCAGAAAGAATTAAATGGATTAACAGAGGGTAGTGATGCTTATATCGCATCATTAAAAAGGCTAGGTAAAATTAAGGACGATATGGGCGACCTTAGAGCTACAATTAATGCATTTAGTCCTGAAGGTAAAATACAAGCCGTTACTACTGTTGTCGGTGGTTTAGCAAGTGGCTTTCAGGCTGCTACAGGTGCAGCCGCTTTATTTGGTGGTGAATCTAAAGACTTAGAAAAGGCACTTTTAAAAATACAGGCTGTTATGGCTTTTACTGAAGGGATAAAAGGAATAGTCGGATTAAAGGATGGATTTAGTGATTTAAAGAAAGTAATATTATCAAATCCCTTATTCCTTATTGTTGGTGTAGTAGTAGCAATAGGTACAGCATTATTTGAATTAAAAGATAAGATTCCATTTGTAGGTAAAGCGTTTGAATTAATAGGTAATGTTATTAATACAGTAATTGATGGATTTAAGGAGTTAACGGACTGGTTAGGCATTACATCTTTTGCAGTAGATGAAAATCGTAAAAAAATAATAGATAGTCAGGAAGAAATAAAGAAAAGTGTTGCAGATAGATACGATACTGAAATTGCTATTGCTAAAAACGCACATAAGGAAACATCTCAATTAGAAATTGATAAAGTAAAAGCAGTTAGGGCTGCAAATGAGGAAATAATAAGAGTTTTAAAAGAAAAGGGAGAAAGCGCAACGGATGAAGAAAAGAAAAAGATTACCGAATTAACTGAACAAAATAGACAATATACGCGCGATATATTAGGGTTGTATGGTTCTGCTCACGATGCTTTTGTAGAGAAAAATAAAAAAGATA
>Ga0114977_10000876_pt1 | contig 20021 bp, 31 predicted proteins | sample S_130805_MF_Meta_FD_87026 | JGI IMG/M metagenome (GOLD analysis project Ga0114977, IMG submission 87026) | Freshwater microbial communities from Lake Simoncouche, Canada to study carbon cycling - S_130805_MF_MetaG | ecosystem: Environmental > Aquatic > Freshwater > Lake | place: Lake...
CGACATCGTGCGGCTCCCCAAACGTGGCTGGTGGACTGCTGCCTCGTCACCCTTCGTCCTTCAGTATCGCCTATCCGGCAACCGCCCGCCAGTTGATGGCGCGCGGCTCGGTGCTGCCCATGCCCTTTGGCCGGACGTCGTTCCGGCAGGAAGCCCAATCGCGTCAGCGATGGGGATCTCGGCGCGGCGCGCCGCTCGGGGCTGCCCACGCCCTCTCACCGGACGTTCGTCTCGGCCCTCCAGGCCTCGACTCACTGCATGTCCGCTGCGCTTCGCCATCCTGGCTGCGCTTGCTCCCATAGCCCGGTCGAGGGCATGGGCAGCCCCTCGCTGAGTTCGTGCCGCACCGGCCACGAGGGCGGTGCGGCCGTTCCTACGACCTCAGTGCTTGATGATGAACTCGTTCGAGTTGAGGACAGCCCACCAGACGTCCTGCAGGGCGCCGATCACGTCCCCCTTCCGGGCCGCCACCATGCGGTTGGCCACGGCGAGTTCCGCCTGAGAAGGCTTGCGGGCGAGGGCCGCGAGGTAGAGCGTTTCGATCTTGGCGGCGTTGCTCATCGAGCCCGACGCCACCTTGTCGAGGAAGCCCCCCTTGCCCGTGCTGGTGGCGCTCTTGACCAGGTCGCCGTTGAACATCATCAGCACCTGAGGAATCGACCCGTTGAACGTGGTCGCATCGTCCCCCTCGTCGGTCCCGAAGGCGATCACGAACTGCGACAGCCAGGTGTCCTTCTTCTTGGCTGCCTCTTCGCCGCGGGCGGCCTGATCGGCCTCGGTGGCGGTGAGCAGCGATTCGTAGAGTTCCTCCGCGTGCATCTGCCGCAGGTAAAAGTGGGTGAACTTCGGCTTCTCGCCGAGGGCCGGATCGTCGCGGCCGTTGGCGGCGGTGGTCCTGCTCGACAGGGCATACGGCTGCGAGAGCACGATCCAGCGGGCCAACTCCTTGAGATCGAAGCTCTGGCCGCGAATCATCTCCGCCAGGGCGTCGAGCAGCTCTGGATGCGACGGGGGATTGTGCTCGCCGAGGTCGTCGACCGGCTTCGTGAACCCATAGCCGAGGAAGTGGCCCCACATCCGGCTGGCGATCGCCTTGGCGAACCAGGGGCTCGACTTGATCAGCGTCGCGAGTTCGCGGCGGCGGTGCGCGCCGTAGGACGTGCCGTCCTCCATCTGGCCTGGCAGGAAGCCGCTTTTGGAGATCTCGGTCCCGTCGATGAACACCGGATACGCGACCTTCATCAGGCCGTTCCGCAGTTCGTAGTAGAGCTCGGCCTCCTCGGGATGGCCCCCTTCGCCGGCGAAATCCTCGTCCACCAGTTCCACCCACTGCACGTCGTCCGTGCCCCCCCGCTTGCGGAGCGCCCGGGTCTGGCGAAAGAAGGCGTTCAGTTCCCAGAACTGGTTCTGCTTGCCCTTGTTGAAGGGGTGGTTGTGGCATTGCGTGCACTGCACCTGCAGGCCGAGGAACACCTGCGCGGTCTTCGCCGTCGCCTGCACGCCGTTCTCGACACCCATCTCCTCCATCTTCCCGCTGAGGAAGTTGGTCGCGCCGTTGAATCCATCCACGTCACGGCGATTCGCATTCGCGCCGGTGGCGGTGACGAGTTCCTCCATGAAGCGGTCGTAGGGGATGTTCTTGGAGAACGCCCGCCGCAGGTACTGCCGCATGCCAGGGCGGTTCACCCGTTCGTTCGCCAAATCGCGGCCGATGAGCACGGTCGTCCAGACGTCGGTCCAATGCCGCGCATACTCGTCCACGTAGTCGTCGCCGAGGAGCCGGGCGACGAGGTCGGCCTTCTTCGTGGGCGACTTGTCGGCGAGGAAGGCCCGCAGTTCGCCGAGGCTCGGGATCCGGCCGATGAGGTCGAGATGCACCCGCCGACACCACTCCCCGTCGGTGGCCTCCGGCGACGGCTGCAGGCCCGCGTCGGCCCAGGCGGCGGCGATCTTCTCGTTGATCTCTTTGACTTGCCGGATGCCGTAGTGCTCAGCCGGCCTCGCCTCTTCGGCGGCGACCGGCGATCCGGCAGCAAGCGCGAGGCAGCCGAAGGCAACGAAACGTCGAAACGCAGCCTGCATGGCGACCTCCACGACGGTGGACGGGTTGTCGGTTCCCGACCGGCAATTCTAGTCGCCACGACGGGCCTGGCCTAACTCCGGGCACGACCGCCCGGCATCGATGCCGGGCCTGCCGCCCCCTGCCGTCGTCAGGTCGCGACCGGCCTGGCGGACTCGACCCGCGGCTTCTGCGGCTTCGCCGCCGACTCCGGGCCCACGAACTCGAGGATGGCCCGCGGGCCGGCGTCCCCCAGCCGCGGCGTGGCCAGCTTCAGAATCCGGGTGTACCCACCCGGACGATCCACGAACCGCGGCGCGATCTCCTCGAACACGATCCGGGCCGCCTTCTTGTCGCCCAGCAGTTGCACCACCCGACGCCGCGCCTTCACGGCGGGAGCCATGGCGTGGGCCCACTGCCTCCACTGGTCGCTCGTCCGCCACTGCTTCCACGCGGTCGAGTCGCGATCGGCCGAGGTGCCGAACGGCCGCGCCTTGTCGGCGGCCGCGAGGCCATGCTTGGCGATGGTCACGCACCGCTCCACGAGGGGCCGCACTTCCTTCGCCTTGGCGACGGTCGTGACGATCCGACCGGGAACCTTCGCGGCCCCGGGCTCGTCGGCATCCACCTTCTTGGCGGTGAGCATGAGGGCGGAGGCGAGGTTCCGCAGGAGAGCCCGCTGGTGCGACGGGCTACGGCCGAGCACTCGGCCTTTGCGACGGTGACGCATGGTGATGTCCTTCGTGGATGGGTGTCGGGGGGGTGCCGAGGGAGACTCAGGAAGCCGCTCCGGCGGGCACGTCCATGCCGAGGTGCAGGCCCAGTTCGCGGAGTTTCTCCTCGATCTCCTGGAGCGTGGTATCGCCCAGATTCCGCATCTCCAGCATCTCGTCGCGGCTTCGGGCCACGAGGTCGCGGAGCGTGGAGACGCCCGCCTCCTCGAGGCAGTTACTCGCACGGAGCGAGAGCCGCAGATCACCGACGAGCATGCCCAGCCGGCTCTCGAGCGGAGCCTCGACGGCGAACAGGTTCGCCACGCCGGGCAGGGGAACCGCCGCGCCCGGCTTGGTGTAGCCGACGAACGGGTTGAGGTGCTTGCGGAGGATCTTGGCGGCCTCGACCAGCGCCATCTCGGGCGTGACGGTGCCGTCGGTCCAGATCTCCATGGTGAGCTTGTCGTAGTTGGTCTTCTGGCCGACGCGGGTCTCCTCGACCTCGTACTTCACCCGCGTCACCGGGCTGAACACCGCGTCAACGGGAATGATGCCGATTTCCTGGGAGGCCTGGCTGTGCTCGCTCGACGGGACGTATCCCCGGCCATTCTCCACGACCATCTCGAGCTCGAAGGGCACGTCGTCGGTGAGCGTGGCCAGCACGAGATCCTTGTTGATCACCTCAACGGCCTCGTCGGTCTGAATGTCGGCGGCCGTGATCGGCCCCTTGGTGCTCTTCTCCACGCGGAGCACGCGGGTCGAGTCGCTGTGGTTCTTGACCACGAGGCTCTTCACCGCGAGCACGATGTCGGTCACGTCCTCGAGCACGCCCTTGATGGTCGTGAACTCGTGCAGCGACCCGGCCAGCTTGATCTGCGTGACGGCACTCCCCTCCAGGCTGGAGAGCAGCACCCGCCGGAGGCTGTTGCCCACCGTCGTGCCGAAGCCGCGCTCGAACGGTTCCGCAGTGAACTTGCCGTAGGTCGACGACAACGACTTGGGATCGGCCGTGACCGCACCCGGCAGCTCCAGACCACGCCAGCGGATATGCATGCGAAACTCCTTAAATCACTTGGAACAAAGTTCGATGATCAGGTTGGCCTGCACCGGGATCGACACATCCTCGGTGGCCGGCAGGCGGTCGACCCGCCCCTCCGGAATCGAGCCCTCACCCCGCGAGAGAAACTCGGGCACGTCGCGGCGAAACTCCGCCAGCGCCGCGTGCACGAGTTGCAGGCTCTTGGCCCGGTTCTTCACCCGCAGCAGGTCTCCAGCCTTGACGAGATAGCTGGGGACGTCCAACTTCCCGCCGTTGATGGTGATGTGCCCGTGCATCACGAGCTGCCGGGCGGCCGCCCGGGAGGGGGCGAAGCCCAGCCGATGCACGACGTTGTCCAGCCGCCGCTCGAGCAGCGACATCAGCACTTCGCCCGTGTTGCCCTTGCCCCGCTCAGCCCGGGCGAAGTAGGTGCGAAACTGCCGCTCCAGCACGCCGTAAAAATGCTTCACCTTCTGCTTTTCGCGGAGGTGGATTCCGTAATCGGTCGGCTTCGGGCGGCGCTTCTGCACCATGCCCGGGGGCGTCGGCCGGCGCTCGATGGCGCACTTCGGCGTATCGCAGCGGCTCCCCTTGAGGAACAGCTTCAGGCCGTCACGACGGCAGAGGCGGCAGACAGGTCCGGTGATTCGTCCCATGGGGTTCGGCTACTGGATGAGGAAAGGAAGCGGAATGAGGTGAAGGACTGGATGACGAAAACAGGAAAGCGACGCGGATCAGACCCGCCGCTTCTTCGGCGGCCGGCAGCCGTTGTGCGGAAGCGGCGTGACGTCCTCGATGCTCTTGACGTTCATGCCGGCGGCCTGGAGCGCGGTGATCGCGCTCTCGCGACCACTGCCCGGGCCCTTGACACGAACCTCGAGCTCTTTGACGCCGAACTTGGCGGCCTTCTCGGCGGCCTGCTGGGCCGCGCACTGGCCGGCGAAGGGCGTGCCCTTGCGGCTGCCCTTGAAACCGCACGTACCGCCGCTCGCCCAGCAGAGCGTGTCGCCCCGGGTGTCGGTGATGGTGACCGTGGTGTTGTTGAAGCTGGCGACGATGTAGGCGATGCCCGCCGTGACGCTCTTCTTCTTGGCCTTGGCGACTTTCGACATGCTGATGAATCCGTGGTTCGGGAAACTCGTTCGTGTGCGTGGACTGCGACCGGCATGGCTTACTTGAGATCCTTCACGCCCTTCTTCCCGGCAACCGTCTTCTTGGGACCCTTCCGCGTGCGGGCGTTGGTCCGCGTCCGCTGACCGCGAACGGGCAGGCCGCGGCGATGACGCAGGCCGCGGTAGCTGCCGATGTCCTTGAGCCGCGAGATGTTCTGCGCCGTCTGGCGACGGAGTTGACCCTCTACCGTGTAGTCCTTGTCGAGCAGGGCCGCGAGGCGGGCGAGTTCGTCCTCGTGCAGATCGCGGGCCTTACCGAGCGGATCGACCCCGGCCTTGTGGCAGAGTTCGCGGGCCACGCGCTGCCCGACACCGTAGAGGTATTGCAGCGAGTAGACCGTCTTCTTCTCGGAGGGGATGTCAACGCCCATCAGACGAGGCATGGTGTGATTTCCGTTGCGTGTTCCCGGCGACCTTCGTCACCGCTGGATTGTTTCGTACCCGTTCCGAATCCTGTGCTTGCCGGCCGCAGTGGGCTTCGGGGTGGCGTTCCACGCCATCCCGCGAGCTCGCCCCGGCACCGCGCCCGCCCCGGGGGTTCCGGAACGAGGGACGCTCCAGCCACGATTGACCTTCACCCCTGCCGCTGCTTGTGCCGGGGGTCGGCGCAGACCACGAAGACGACGCCGCGGCGCCTCACAATCTTGCACTTCTCACACATCCGACGGACGCTGGCGCGGACCTTCATGGACGAACTCGTGACGATGGCCAAGGCTGGCCTGGAACCGGAAACGGGACTTCGAACCGAGCCACAGACTATAAGATCGCCGCGGAGGGGTCACAAGGGGGTGGTGAGAATCCGGTGATCCGCACGAATTCGCCCGCTCGCGGCAGGCCCCGCCCTCAGCCGGCGGCCTGAATCGGCTCCAGCTGCTCCCCGGCAGTCGGCGGGGCCGTGAGCACCATCGGCCCGTTCTCGGTGATCGCCACCGTGTGCTCGAAATGGGCGCTCTGCCGGCCGTCCACGGTCGATTGCGTCCAGTGGTCGGCGAGCGGGCGGACCTTCTTGGAGCCCATGTTGACCATCGGCTCGACGGCGATCACCAGCCCCGGCTCCAGGTCGAAGTCGTGATTCTTGCGGAACGCGGGCGTGCAGAAGTTGGGCACCTGTGGATCCTCGTGCATGCCCCTGCCGATGCCGTGGCCGACGAAGTTCTCGACCACGGAGAAGCCGTGATCGCGGACGTACCGGGCCATCTCCGTGGCCACGTCGCTCCAGCGGTTCCGACTGGCCATCAGCTCGATCGCCAGCTGCAACACCCCGGACGTGCAATCGAGCAGCCGCTGCACGTCGGGCTCGATCTCGCCCACCGGGTGCGTGATCGCGGAATCGCCGCACCAGCCCCCGAGGCTGCAGCCCGTGTCGATGCTCACCACGTCGCCGGGCCGCAGCTGCCGCGGCCCCGGAATCCCGTGCACCACCTCATCGTTCACCGAGATGCAGCAGACGGCTGGAAAGGGCACCTTGCCCGGCACGCCCTTGAACAGCGGCACCGCCCCATGCTCGACAAAGAACTTCTCGACCGCGGCGTCGATCTCACCCGTCGTCACCCCGGGCCGGACCATCGACTTGGCGACCTGATGAGCGCCCCAGACCACCAGGCCCGACCGGCGCATGAGCGCGATTTCCCGAGGAGACCGAAGATTGACCACGACGCACACACCTCCAGACCAACCCGCCGAACGACACTGCCACCGGCCCGAAGTATACCGCCGGCGCCGCGCCGAGCGACCGCGATCACCGCGTGCGGGCCGCCCGCTCGAAACGCTTCACGGCGGCCTTGACCCGCTCGAAGATCTCGTCGGCCGTGCCCAGGCCGTCGATCGAGGCGAGCTTGCCCTGCTGCGCGTAGTAGTCGAGCAGCGGCGCCGTTTGCACCTCGAAGCTCGTGATCCGCTTGGAGAACACCTCCGGATCGTCATCCTCCCGCTTGCGGGCGAGCATCCGCCGCACGAGCTCGTCACGCGGCACCGCCAGCTCGATCACGCCGTCCACGCTCATCGCCCGTCGTTCGAGCAGATCATCGAGCGTCTCCGCCTGGATCAAGGTCCGCGGGAAACCGTCGAGCAGGCAGCCGGTGCGGCAGTCGGGCGCCTGCAGCCGCCGGCTCACCATGCCCACGATCAGCTGGTCAGGCACCAGCCTGCCCTGGTCCATGAAGGAGGCGGCGTCGATGCCCGTCGGCGTGCGGGCCTTGACCTCGGCCCGCAGCATCTCGCCGGTCGAGAGATGCGGCACCTTGAGCAGGTCCACCAGCCGCTGGCACTGCGTGCCCTTTCCTGCACCTGGTGGCCCGATGAGCACGATCCGCATGGCTGGTCCAGGTCGCTCTCGGGAAGGTGCCTCGGCCGCCGGCCGCCGCTCCCATCGACGCGTCGGCCCGGCCGCGGCCCACGTCACTCGGGACGGGGGTCAGCTCTTTTCGAGCAGGCCGCTGTAGTTCCGCATCACGAGGTGGCTGTCGATCTTCTGCACGAGGTCGAAGGCCACGCTCACCGCGATCAGAAGCCCTGTGCCACCGTAGAAACTCGCGATCTGGGCCGGAATGCCCAGCGCCCCGCCCACGATCGTGGGAATCACGGCGACGAGCGAGAGGAATCCCGCCCCGACGTAGGTGATCCGTTCCATCACCCGCTCCAGGTAGTCGGCCGTCCGCTTGCCCGGCCGATACCCCGGAATGAAGGCCCCGAAGTTCTTGAGGTTGTCGGCCATCTCCTTCGGGTTGAAGGTGATCGCCGTCCAGAAGTAGCAGAAGAAGTAGATCAGGGCGATGTAGCAGAGGTTGTAGAGGAACGACTGGCCGCGCATGAACGAGTCGTGCAGCGTCCGGAGGAGGTCGCTCGTGGGGAACGCATTGCTGAGGTACTGGAACAGCAGTTGCGGGAAGAGCAGCAGCGAACTGGCGAAGATGATCGGCATCACGCCCGCCTGGTTGACGCGGAGCGGGAGATACTGCCGGGTGCCGCCGTACACGCGGCGGCCGCGGACGTGCTTGGCGCTCTGCGTGGGAATCCGCCGCTGGCCCTGGGTCATGAACACCACGCCCGCCACCACGCCGACGAACAGGGCCGCGAGCACGAGCAGCGTCTCCACGCCCATCTTGCCACCGCCACCGCCGAGCTCCCAGGTCGTGTCGCTGCCCAGTTCGACCAGCGCGCTGGGCATGCCCGCCAGAATGCCCGCCATGATCAGCAGGCTGATGCCGTTGCCGATCCCGAACTCGTCGATCTGCTCACCGAGCCACATCAGGAAGATCGTGCCCGCCGTCATCGTCATCACCGCCACGAACTGCCATGCCAGCGGCAGGCGGCCATCCACCAGAAAGGCGGGCGAGATCAGCGACTGCTCCCCGACCCGCTGCGACGCCAGGAAGGCCACGTAGGCCCAGCTCTGCACGATGCAGATCAGCACCGTGGCGTAGCGGGTGTATTCGTTGATCTTCTTGCGGCCGGCCTCTCCTTCCTTCTGCAGCCGTTCGAGCGGCGGCCAGACGGTGCCGAGCAGCTGGAAGATGATGGATGCCGAGATGTAGGGCATGATCCCGAGACCGAAGATCGTCGCCTGCGAGAGCTGGCTCGCCGAAAACACCGCGACCGTCCGCAGGAGTTCGCCGATCCCGCCCGACTCCTTGGCGAACTGGTTCATCACGTTGGCGTCGATGATCGGCAGGGGAACCTGCCAGCCCACCCGATAGATCGCCAGAAGTCCGAGCGTCAGCAGGATCTTCTGCCGCAGTTCGGGGATCGTGAAGATGACACGAAGCTTCTCGAGCACGGGATGGACTCCTGCGAGGAACGCGACTGCCGGAAGCCCTTACCCTACCCGGCGACCGGCTTTTTCCGCGATGCCTTCTTGACCTTGCGAACCACGGGAGCGGGTCCGGGCAGCACCGTCACCGTGCCGCCGGCGGCGAGGATCTTCGCCTTGGCCTGCTCGCTGAAGTGATGCGCCGAGACCTTCAGGGCTTTTCCGATCTCACCATTGCCCAGGATCTTCACCTGCTGCCAAATGCCTTTGGCAAGGCCGGCTGACCGCAGGGTCTCGGGCGTGACCTCGGCGCCCGCCGCGAACACCTCGGCGAGGCTCCCGACGTTCACGGCCTTGACGATCATCCCGTAGGCGTTGTGGAAGCCCCGCTTGGGGATGCGACGGATCAGCGGCGTGCCGCCGCCTTCAAAGACCGACGGAGACGACCAACCGGCAAGCTGGCCCTGGCCCTTGTTGCCGCGACCAGCAGTCCGGCCGCGGCCGGAGCCGGGACCACGGCCCACGCGGAGCCGCTTGGTGTGCTTGTGGATGCCCTTGTTGACGTCGTTGAGCTTCATGGCTGAATGCCTGGATGGAGGGCCGCGGCGGGCGGGATGGTTCAGGAGAGCGAGATACCGCGGAGCCGTTCGACTTCCGCCTTGGTCCGGAGCTGCTTGAGGGCCTCGAGGGCCGCCTTCACGAGGTTGACCGGGTTGGTCGAACCATGGGCCTTCGTGAGCACGTCGTGGATGCCGGCCGACTCGCAAACGGCCCGCACCGCGGCGCCGGCAATGATGCCCGTGCCCGGACCGGCGGGAAGGAGAATCACCTTGGCCGTCTCGTAGCGGCCCTCCACGCGATGCGGGATCGTGCCGCGCTCGACCGGCACCTCGATCAGGTTCTTCATGCCGTCCTTGATCGCCTTCTCGACGGCCGGGGGCACCTCGTTGGCCTTGGCATAGCCGCAGCCCACCTTGCCGCGGCCATTCCCCACGACCACCAAGCCGGCGAAGCTGAAGCGACGACCACCCTTCACCACCGTGGCGCAACGGCGGACCTTGACCACCTTTTCGGCGAACTCGCCGGATCGGGATTCTTTGCCAGTGGACACGAGGATCAACCTCCGAGAGTGTGCGAGCGGACTTGCCGGCGAGGGATGAACGGGATCTGGGTGAAGAGGATCAGAACTGCAGCCCGGCGGCGCGGGCAGCTTCGGCGAGGGCGGCCACGCGGCCGTGGTAGCGGAACGCACCGCGATCGAAGCAGACCTGGCTCACGCCTGCGGCCTGGGCCCGCTCGGCAACCGCCTTGCCGATCGCCTCGGCGGCCTGCTTGTTGCCGCCGAATCCGAGCCCGTCGCGCAGCGTCGTGTCCATCGAACTGGCCGACGCGAGCGTCCGGCCGGTCGAGTCGTCGATGACCTGAGCGTAAATGTGCTTGTGGGTCCGAAACACGGTGAGCCTCGGCCGCTCCGTGGTGCCGCGAATCGAGCGACGAACACGGAACCGGCGACGCTGCCGCTGGCGGAGAATGCTGCGGGAATGATCCATGAATGATGCCTTTTACTTCGTGACCGCCTTGCCGGCCTTGCGTCGGACCTGTTCGTTCTCGTAGCGAATGCCCTTGCCCTTGTAGGGCTCCGGCTTGCGGAGCGACCGCACCTCCGCCGCGAACTGGCCGACGAGTTGCTTGTCGATCCCCTTGATCGTGATGTGCGTCTGGTCTGGACAGGTGACCGTCAGCCCTGCGGGAATCTTGACCTGGAGCTCGTTGGCGAACCCGACGCGGAGCTGAAGCATGTCCTTCTGGAGGGCCGCGAGGTAGCCGACGCCGACGATCTCGAGCTTCTTTTCGAAGCCCTTCGAGACGCCTTCGACCATGTTCGCCGCCAGCGCCCGCGTCAGCCCGTGCACGGAGCGGGCCAGCCGGCCGTCGCCAGCGCGGCTCACGGTGATGGCACTGGCAGCCGCATCCACCTCGACCGCGACGGTCGGGTGCAGCGCGTGCTCGAGCTTGCCGAGCGGACCTTCCACCGCGAGCGTGCGGCCCGAGACGGACGCCTTCACACCCTTGGGGATCGACACAGGAGCCTTACCAATACGCGACATCGCCTGCCTGACCTTTCGGACTACCAGAGCTCACAGAGAACTTCGCCGCCGAGCTTCTTCTGCCGGGCCTCGCGGTCGCTCACCACTCCGCTGGAGGTGGAGAGGATCGAGATGCCGAGCCCGCCGAGCACCGGGCGGAGCCGGGCCGACCGGCTGTACACCCGTCGCCCCGGGGAACTGACCCGCCGGATGTGACGAATCAACCGCTCCCCGTTCGGACCATACTTGAGTTCCAGCTGGAGCCGCGGCACGGGGTCGGACTCGACCTCGCGCCAATCCCAGATGAAGCCTTCACGCTTCAGCACTTCCGCCAGGCCACGCTTTACCTTCGAACTCGGCACGTCAACGGTGGCGCGTTCGACGCGCACCGCATTGCGGATTCGGGTCAGCATGTCGGCGATCGGGTCGGTCATCATGTCAGCAGGGCCCTTTGTCTAAATCCAGCCTTTGATCTGGCCTGAAATCTCGCTCTTTGGTCTCGTGTCGGCTTCGGGCGGTCGTCCACCCCACAGGTCTCGTGGCTCACCAGCTCGCCTTCTTGACGCCCGGGATCAAACCCTGATCGGCCAGCTTGCGGAAGCAGATTCGGCAGGTGCCGAACTTCCGATACACCGCCCGCGGACGGCCGCAGAGCATGCAGCGACGGACGACCCGCGAGGAGTACTTCGGCTTCCGCTTGGCGGCGGCGATCTTGGATTTGCTTGCCATGGTTCAGCGTGCTCTGGGGACGTGTTCGTTGGTTCGAGGCAGGTAAGGGTGGTGAATCGGTGCCGGGCGGCCGCCGTCAGGCGGCGTCGCCCTCCTTCTTGAGCGGCATGCCCATCGCAACCAGGAAACGCCTGCAGGCGTCGTCGGTGCGGGCGGTGGTGACGAAGGTGATGTTCATGCCTTGGGGCCGCGTGAACTTGTCCGGGTTGATCTCCGGAAACACCATCTGCTCGGAGAGCCCGAGGCTGTAGTTGCCATGACCGTCGAACGCGGTGCTCGACAGGCCGCGGAAGTCGCGCACCCGGGGCAGCGCCACCGACACGAGCCGATCGAGGAACTCATACATCCGCCGTCCGCGGAGCGTCACCTTGCAGCCGATCGGCAGGTTCTCGCGGAGTTTGAATCCCGCGACGGCCGCCTTCGACAGGGTCGCCACCGGCTTCTGCCCCGTGATCTGCGTGAGCGCCCCGATCGCCTCCTCGAGGAACTTCTTTTCCGTCACCGCCACGCCCACGCCCATGTTGAGCACGATCTTCACGAGTCTCGGGATCGCGTGCGGATTGCCGGTGCCGAGCGCCTCGGCCAACTGGGGCCGAACCGTGTTGGTGTAGTGCTCGAGCATCCGCGGGTTGCCCGCGGGCTCCACTGCCGTCGCTTCGGCCGTCTTGCTCTTCTTCGCCATCGTCTCCGATCCCTTCTCAATCCCAGCGGATGCGTTCTTGATTCCAGCGGTTCGTTCTGAATGACTGCGGATGTCTGGTTGATGCCGTGCTCCTGCCCGGTGCCCGTCCGGTTACGCTCCGGCCGGCTTGCGGGCCTTCGCCCGCCGCAGGGTTCCGAGGTCGGCGCCGCAGGCCCGGCAGACCCGGGTCTTGCCGCCATCGGTCGCCACCTTGGCTCCCAGCCGGGTCGCCTTGCTGCAGGCCGTGCAGACCACCAGCACGTTCGATGCGTCGATTGGCATCTCCTTGCTGAGCCGTCCCCCCTGCGGGTTCTTCTGGCTCTTGCGGATGTGCCGGTACACGCGGTTGATGCCCTCGACGACGATCCGCCGACGGCCCTCCTTCTCCGGCAACACCTGCAGCACCTTCGCCCGAGTGCCCTTGGCGTTGCCCGTCCGCACCTCGACCATGTCTCCCGATCGGATCAGCATCACACCACCTCGCTCGCCAGGCTGACGATCTTCATGAAGTTGCGGTCGCGAAGTTCGCGAGCCACCGCTCCGAAGATGCGCGTGCCCTTGGGGTTCTTGTCGTTGTCGATGATCACGCACGCGTTCGCGTCGAATCGCACATAGCTGCCGTCTTCGCGGCGCGTCGGCTTCTTGCAGCGGACGATCACCGCCTTGACGACCGCCTTCTTCTTGACGTCGCTGCCCGGGATCACGCTCTTCACGCTGCACACGATGATGTCACCGAGGCCGGCGGTCCGCTTACGGCTGCCGCCGAGCACCTTGAAACACATCACTTCCTTGGCGCCGGTGTTGTCCGCGACGTTGAGCCGCGTTTGCATCTGGATCATGTCGCGCGTCCTTCCGTCGTGGTGGCAGTGCCCGTGGCCGCAGCCTCTTCAGCCTTCGCGGCCGTCTCCCGGAGTTGGGTCGCACGGGCACCGCTCCGCAGCGAGGCCACGTCCACCGCCGTGCTCTTCTCGACGATCCGCACGAGCTCCCAGCGCTTCAGGCGGCTCTTCGGCCGGCACTCGATGATCTCGACGAGATCACCGACGTGCGACTCCTCGTTCTCATCGTGCACGTGGCAGATCGTGCGCCGGTGCAGGATCCGTCCATACTTCGGATGCCGGACGATGCGCGGAATCTCCACCCGCCGCGTCTTGCTCGCGGCGTCGCTCGTCACGGTGCCCGTTTCCACTCGCTTCGGCATGAACTCGTTCCTGGGAAGGCCTCTGGGGTCTCGTCGATGTCGCTCAGTTGCCGCTCTGCGTCCGCTTCTTGAACTCGCGTCGCGTGCCCACCCGGCCCTTGGTCACGGACCGCAGTTTGGCCCGGCCGCTGGCGTGGTGCTTCTTGGCGTGCTTCTCGTGCCGCGGCGACGCGTCCACGGCCTCGGCCTCGGCGGCCGGGGCGAGCACGCCCCGCTGGGCGAGGATCGTCTGGCACCGGGCGATCGTCCGGCGGTGCTTCCTGATCTCCGTGGGTGCCGCCAGTTTCTCCGTCTGCGCCTGGATCCGCAGCCGAAACAACGTCTCGGACGCGTCCTTCCAGACGAGCCGGATCTGCTCGTCGGCCATGTCACGAATCTCTTTTGCCTTGGTCATCGGTGTCCCTTACATCACCCGTCGCTTCACGAATCGAACCCGGATCGGCATCTTGTGCGCGAGCCGCGCCATGCAGATCCGCGCCGCATCTTCCGTCACGCCACCGATCTCGTAGAGGATCATGCCGGGCTTGATCACCGCGGCCCAATACTCCGGCTCTCCCTTGCCCTTGCCCATGCGGGTCTCGAGCGGGATCGACGTGATCGACTTGTGGGGGAACACGCGCACGTACAGCCGTCCCTCCGTGCGGAGGTACTGCTGGGCCGCAATACGGCCTGCCTCGATGGTCGCCGCGGGAAGCCATCCCGGCTGTTCGGCCTGAAGACCGAAGTCGCCGAAGACAACGCGGTTCCCGCGGGAGGCGTCACCTCTTATACGACCTCTTTGGCTTTTTCGGTGCTTGACCCTCTTGGGCATCAGCGCCATCGCCAGTCTCCTCGTACATGCCTTGGTTGACCCACACCTGAATCCCGATATTGCCCTGCGCCGTGGGAGCCTCGCAGAACCCGTAGTCGATCTTGGCCCGGAGCGTCGAAAGCGGCATCGCACCGGCGATCGCCTTCTCGCACCGCGACATCTCGGCGCCGCCGAGGCGGCCAGCCAGCTGGATCTTCACGCCCCGCGCACCCGCGTCCATGGTCGTGTCGAGGGCCCGCTTCAGCGTGCGGCGGAAAGCCGCCCGCTTCGTCAGCTGGTCGGCGATGTCCTCGGCGATCAGCTGGGCTTGAATCTCCGGCCGGCCCACTTCCTCCACCTTGAGGTTGACCCGCCGGCCGAGCAGCTCCTGCAGTTCGTCCTGGAGCCGGTCGACCTCCTGCCCCTTGCGGCCGATGATCACGCCCGGCCGGGCACAGTGCAGGATCACCTTGACTTCATCGCGGGTCCGCTCGATCTCAACCTTGGGGATCGCGGCGGCGCGGTACTTCGTCTTGAGGAACTTGCGGACCTTCACATCCTCGAGGAGGAGATCCTTGAAATCTTTCTTCGAGGCGTACCAGCGGCTCTTCCAGGGCTCGGTGATGCCCGTGCGGAACCCGGTGGGATGGACTTTTTGACCCATGATTTACTTCCTCACTCCCCCGCGTCCTGGGCGGCCGCCGTGGCGACCGTGTCGAGCGACACCTTGATGTGCGACATCCGCCGCTTGATCCCGAAGGCCATGCCGCGGGCCCGGGGCCGGATCCGCTTGAACATCGGACCGCCGTCGATCCGTGCGTCGACGACCACCAGGTCGTCCACGCCGGGAGCCTGCTGATGCTCGGCGTTGCCCAGGGCGCTCTTGATCACCTTCTCCAGCATCCGAGCGCCGCGGTGGGGCTGGAAGCGGAGGATGTCGAGCGCCTCGTCGGCGAACTTGCCACGGACGAGATCGGCCAGCGCCCGCACCTTGCGGGGGCTGATTCGGGCGTATTTGTGGGTCGCTGTGTAGGCCATGGCTTATCTCGTTGCCGCGGTCACTTCCCCGCGGGCGCCTCCTTCACCTTGCCACCGTGCCCACGGAACGTCCGCGTGGGCGAAAACTCGCCGAGCTTGTGGCCCACCATGTCCTCAGAGACCAGCACCTTGATGTGCTGCTTTCCGTTGTGGACCATGAACGTGAGCCCGATGAACTCGGGCACGATCGTGCACGACCGCGACCACGTCTTGATCGGATCCCGCTTGCCACTGGCAAGCTGGGCCTCGACCTTCTCGAACACGCGGGGGTCGACGTACGGCCCCTTTTTGGCACTGCGTCCCATGGATTACCTCAGCTTCAACTGGCCGTAGCGGCGACTCTTCCGCCGACGAATGATGGCAGCGCCCGACGGCTTGCGGGGCTTCCGCGTGCCGCCACCCTTGGCGCTCTTGCCGGTCGGACTGACCGGGTGGCGACCGCCCTTGGTGCGACCTTCACCACCGCCGTGCGGATGGTCGATCGGGTTCATGGCCGTGCCGCGGACGTGCGGGCGAATGCCCATCCACCGCGAGCGGCCCGCCTTGCCAAGACGGACGTTCATGTGCTCCGAGTTGCCGATGGCGCCGATCGTGGCCCGGCAGGCCGCCGGCACGCGGCGAATCTCGCCCGACGGCAGCGTGATCTGCGCCCACTGGGCCTCGCGGGCGACGAGCACGGCCGACGAGCCGGCCGACCGGCAGAGGCGTCCGCCGCGGCCCTGCTGCAGCTCGATGTTGTGGATCTGCATGCCGAGCGGGATGGCCGACATCGGCAGGCAGTTGCCCACTTCCGGCGGCGCGGTCTCGCCGCTCATCAGCGTCACGCCAACCTTCAGGCCCTCGGGCGCCAGGATGAACCGCTTCTCGCCGTCGGCGTAGTTCACGAGCGCCACGCGGCAGGTGCGGTTGGGGTCGTACTGGACCGAATGCACGACGCCGGGAATCCCGTCCTTGTTGCGACGGAAGTCGATCAGGCGGTAGTGCTGCATGTGGCCGCCGCCACGATGCCGCGAAGTGATCTTGCCCTGGTTGTTCCGGCCACCCTTCTTCTTCTTGCGCAGCCGAAGGGCCTTCGGCGCCTCGGCTCCTGCCGTCAGTTCGGCAAAGTCGGAGACGCTGGCGCCGCGGCGGCCGGGACTCGTCGGGTTGTAGGTGCGGATGCCCATGATGATGTGTGCTGGAGGAGTGCGGTGCGGCGAATCAGAACAGGTTGATCTTGAAATCGGGCTTGAGCGTGACGATCGCCTTCTTCCACGCCTTGGTGCTCGTGCGGCGGACGCGGCTTCGCCGCATCTTGCCCACGCGGTTCTGCACGGCGACCTTCGCCACCTTGACGTTGAACATCTCCTCGACGGCCCGGCGGATGTCGGCCTTGTTGGCCTCGCCGACGACCTCGAACGAGTAGGCGTTGTGGCGGTTCGCCCGGTGCATCCCCTTCTCGGTCACGAGCGGGCGGACGATCACCTGATGCGGGCCGAGCCGCGGCGAGAAGGCCGGGGCGGGTGCGATGGGAACAGCCATGGACTACTTCCCCTCCTTCTTCGCGGCGCGGGCCGCGGGCTTCTTGGCGGCCTTCTTCTTGCCGCCTTCGGCGGGCGTGTTGGCGGCGACGGCCGACGCCCGAAACGCGTCGATCGCGGCCTTGGTCATCACGATCGACCGCGGCTGCAGGATCGACCAGGCATTGAGTTCCGCCACCGGCGACACCGACACGCCTTCGATGTTGCGGGCGCTCTTCCAGAGGGCGGCATCGTGCTTCTCGGGAGAGACCAGCACCGTGTTCTCGCCCAAGCCAAGCTTGGCGAGCATGCCGGCCACGACCGCCGTCTTCGGCTCGCTCACCGCGAGGGTGTCGATCAGCTTCACCTCGTCGTCGGCGATCCGCGAGGCGAGCGCCATCCGCGCCGCCTGCTGCAGCGCCTTGCGGGGCATCCGCCAGCCGAAGTCGCGAGGCCGCTTGGCGAAGATGTGGCCACCGCCACGCCGCGTGCCGCTCCGCCGCGCGCCGGCACGGGCGTTGCCCGTGCCCTTCTGCTTGTAGAGCTTGCGGGTCGAGCCGGCCACCTCGCCGCGGGTCTTGGTCTTCTGCGTTCCCTGCCGCTGATTGGCCTGGTACATGACCACGGCGTCGTGCAGCAGTTGCTTGCTCACGCGGGGAGCGAGTTCGGCGGGATCGATCTCGTACGAGCCCACCTGCTTGCCCGAGATGTCGTAGACGGCGAGGTTCACTTGCCACCAGCCTTCTTCTTGCCGGTCGGAGCCGCCGGGCCGCCGACCTTGCGGAACTTGTTGGTCTGCATCACCGTCACGTACGAGCCGATCGGCCCCGGCACGGCACCGCGAATGACGAGGAGGTTGTTCTCCTTGTCGATGCGAACGAGTTTCACGTTCCGCATCGTGGACCGCTCGTTGCCGTAACGGCCCGCCATCCGCTTGCCCTTGAACACGCGAGCCGGCGAGGTGTTCATGCTCGTGCCACCCTGATGGCGGTGCACCTTCTTCACGCCGTGGCTCGCCCGCTGGCCCTTGAAGCCATGCCGCTTCATCACGCCGGCGGTGCCACGACCCTTGGTCGTGCCCGTGACATCCACGAAATCGACTCCCTCGAACAGGTCGACGGTGAGCACCTGGCCCACCTCGACGCCTGCATAGACGCCGCGGAGTTCGCGCACGAATCGCTGGGGCTCGCAGTCGGCCTTGGCGACGACGGCCATACCCCCCTCGGCCCGCCGCTTGGCACGCCGGCTGTCGAGCTTCGCAACCTGGCCGCGAACGCTCTTGCTCGCCAGCCGCCGCGGCTTGTCGAGAAACCCGATCTGCACGGCGGCATAGCCATCGCGGTCGGCGGAGCGGACGAGCGTCACGGGGCACGGACCGGCTTCGATCACGGTGACCGGCACCACGGCGCCGTCGGCGTCAAAAATCTGGGTCATCCCGACCTTGCGGCCCAAGAGGCCCTTACGGCCGGCTTTCTCAGGACTTTTTGTCGATGCAGCCATGATGTGTTGATCGCCGTCGCGACACCGACCCTGCCGGCGACCGTGGGAACGGTCGCCGCGGCTCTGTGCCTCGCGTTCACGCTCGAAGCCGTTGGCTGCGGGAGCGAAGGAAACCTGCGTTTCCAGCCTTACCCGCAACGCCTTCCAAGCATGCCCTGTCGTGCGCTCCTGTGATGAACCTCGTATGAAACGTGACGGCCGCGGCCGTCCACAACCTACCTCGAAGAAGCCTTGATCTTGATATCGACGCCGGCGGGCAGGCTCAACTTGTTGAGCGCCTCGATCGTTTTCGCCGTGGCCTGGATGATGTCGATCACCCGCTTGTGCGTGCGGATTTCGTACTGCTGCCGGGCCTTCTTGTCGATGTGGGGGCTCGAGAGGACCGTGTACCGCTCGATCCGCGTGGGAAGCGGAATGGGGCCGTGAACCTCGGAGTTCGTCCGCTTCGCGGTGTCAACGATCTCTGCCGCGCTCTGATCGAGCACGGCATGGTCGTAGGCCTCCATGCGGATGCGGATGATTTCCTGTGTCGGGCCGGCCACGGCAATACTCCCAGTCGTCTCTGTCAGTCGTCTCTGTCGCCGAGGGCCCGGATCGGCAAACGCGATCCCGGACCATCTGCATCGTTCGATTCGCAGCCGGACTTTCGAATATCCTCGGCGGATATCGCGTCCGGGCCGAAAAGCAGCCCCGCGAGGAGCCCTATTCCAAGCCTGCCCGCACGAAAACCCGGAAAAACCGAGGCCGGCGGGCAGAACTGCGGCAAGACGCGAAATCTAAATGTGGGCGGGGGTGATGTCAACACACCGGAAAAATCGGCTCGCCCGCTTCGATCCTCCTCACCACACTCCGCGCCATGCCGCCGCATGATCATCCGCCGACCATCCTCCTGATGGGGGTGTCGGGCTCTGGGAAAACCGCCGTCGGCCGGCAGCTCGCCGGCCGGCTCGGCCTGCCGTTCCTCGACACCGACGACCTCCACGCCCCGGCGAACGTGGCGAAAATGCGGGCCGGAACGCCGCTCACCGACGCGGACCGAGCCCCGTGGCTCCAGGCCGTGGCGGCGGAGCTGGGGCGAGCGACCCGGGCGACTGGCGGGATCGTGGTCGCCTGCTCGGCGCTCAAACGGCCCTACCGCGACCGGCTTCGGGCAGCCGTGCCATCGCTCCGGCTCATTCACCTGACGGCCGCGACCGCCGTGATCCGGCGGCGGCTCGACGCCCGCGCCGGCCACTTCATGCCGGCGGCCCTGCTCGACAGCCAACTCGCGACGCTCGAACCGCCCGGGGCCGACGAGCGGCCGCTCGTGGTCGAGGTGTCGCGGCCGATCGACGAGATCGTCGAGGAGATCGTGGCGGCGGTTGCCACGGGCCAGTGAAGCCACGGTCGGGGGAAGTGCGGCCCACAAGGCAGGGCACCGCAGGTTGAAAACCTGCGGCCACTTTTCGGCAGTAGAGCACAGGTTGAAAGCCTGTCTCCGGCTCGACGAGCGAGGGGCTGCCCGTGCCCGAGAGCCGGGCTATGGAAGCAAGCGCAGGCAGGATGCCGAAGCGCAGCGGACATGCAGAGAGCCGAGGCCGGGAGGGCCGAGGCGAACGTCCGGCGACGGGCACGGGCAGTCCCGAGCGGCGACTCGCACGAGATCCCCATCGCTTACGCGATTGGGCTTCCTGATCGAGCGAACGTCCGGCGACGGGCATGGGCAGCCCCGAGCGGCGAATCGCACGAGATCCCCATCGCTTACGCGATTGGGCTTCCTGATCG
>Ga0114977_10000877_pt1 | contig 20015 bp, 13 predicted proteins | sample S_130805_MF_Meta_FD_87026 | JGI IMG/M metagenome (GOLD analysis project Ga0114977, IMG submission 87026) | Freshwater microbial communities from Lake Simoncouche, Canada to study carbon cycling - S_130805_MF_MetaG | ecosystem: Environmental > Aquatic > Freshwater > Lake | place: Lake...
CTGCTAAGCAAGGATTGAATGTAGATACCTTATTAGAAAAAGTTATTTTAGAATCTGATTTATTAGATTTAAAAGCCAACCCTAATAGAGAAGGTACAGGAACCATCATTGAAGCCTCTTTAGATAAAGGGCGTGGTTATGTCGCCACTATTTTAGTACAAAACGGAACTTTAAGACAAGGTGATTTAATTTTATCTGGACAATATTATGGTCGTGTAAAAGCGATGTTTAATGAGCGTAATCAACGTATTGATTCAGCACCTCCTTCTACACCAGTGGTGATATTAGGTTTGAATGGAGCACCACAAGCGGGTGAGAAATTCAAAGTATTTGAAGATGAGTCCGAAGCAAAAGAATTAGCTACTAAACGCGCTCAATTATTAAGAGAGCAAGGTTTAAGAACTAGAAAACATATTACATTAGATGAAATTGGTCGTCGTTTGGCCTTAGGTAATTTCAAGGAATTGAATATTATTATCAAAGGGGATGTGGATGGATCAGTTGAAGCCTTGAGTGACTCATTACAAAAATTATCTACCGAAGAAATTGCTGTAAGAGTTGTATTAAAAGGGGTAGGTCAAATTTCTGAATCAGATGTATTGTTATCTGCTGCGTCAGATGCCATTATTATTGGATTTAATGTTCGACCTAGTATGCAAGCAAATAAATTAGCTGAAACGGAAGGGGTGGAAATCAAATTATATTCCATTATCTATAACGCCATTGATGAAATTAAGAGTGCAATGGAAGGTATGTTAGAACCTAAGATTCAGGAAAAAATTACTGCGAATGTTGAAGTAAGAGAAGTATACAAATTTGATAAAGCAACAGTTGCAGGATGTTTTGTATTGGATGGCAAATTGAGTAGAAATAGTAAAATACGTATTATCCGTGATGGTATTGTGGAATACCCTAAAGGGGAAGGTCAAGCCGCAGAATTGGGAAGTTTGAAGCGATTCAAAGACGATGCCAAGGAAGTGGTTTCCAATATGGAATGTGGTTTAACGATTAAAAACTTTATTGACTTGAAGGTGGGGGATATCGTGGAAGCATTTGAAGAAGAGGAAGTAAAGCGTACTTTATAAAATAATTAAGATTTGATGCTTGGAAAAATCAACCTAGTATCTGACCTTTAAACATTAATTTAATTTCGATGAAAATACTTATCATTGTTTTTTCCATTCTTTTTTTATCCTTATCCGTTCAAACGAATGCGCAGGTTAAAAAAGTATTAGCAGATAAAATTGTTGGAACGGTTGGCGATAAATATATTTTAAAATCCGATATTGACAATTCCCTTCTTGACATGAAGAGACAAGCGCAAGGTCAGGAAAATGTAGTACTCCCTAGTAGCTGTCAAATAGTAGAGCAACAATTAATGAGAAAAGCATTGGTGTTGCAAGCCGAGAAGGATTCTATTTTAGTCACAGAAGAAGAGGTAGAGAGTGCCATTGATAGCAAAATCAGAAATTTTCTTCAACAATTTGGTTCTAGAGAAGTGCTAGAAGAAGTAGCAGGACGTAGCATTTTTCAATTAAAGGAGGACTTTAGAACAATGATTAAGGAGCAAAAATTGGCTGAGGAAATGCAAAAAAAGGTGGTCGATAAAATTAAAATCACACCCTTTGAAGTAAGGGCCTTTTATAATAAAATTTCATCAGATAGTTTGCCTTTGTATGAAAGTGAAGTGAATATGGCTGAAATCATTATGCATCCTAAAGCCAATCGTGATATTGAAGAATATGTCATTAAGCAATTATCAGATTATCGAAGACAAGTTGAAGCAGGCCTCAATAAATTTGACCAATTAGTGAAGTTGTATTCTGAAGATCCAAGCGCAAAAGAAAACCTTGGACAATTCCATTTGAATAGAAATGAAAAAACTTGGGATCCTGCTTTTATGGCGGGCGCTTTTCGTTTAAAAGAAGGACAAATTTCAGCACCTATTAAGTCTAAATTTGGATATCATATTATACAGCTTATTTCTCGTTCAGGGGATGATGCAGTAGTAAAGCATATTTTACGTATGCCGCCCATTACTAAGGACGAAATCAATGAAACAAAAAATTTCTTAGATAGTATAAGAAAAGAAATTATTGCTAATAGGTTGACTTTTGGAGAAGCCGTTAATAAATATAGTGATGATGAGAGTAGTAAGTTTAGCGGTGGGGCTATTACTGGTTCAGATGGATCCTCGTATGTTAATATTGACCAATTAGATAAAGACATGGTCATCCTATTACAAACTTTAAAACCAGGTGATGTTTCTGAGCCACAAGCAACAACAGATGAACGTGGCAGACAAACTGTTAGATTGGTCTATTTTAGAGAACGAACTACCACGCATAAAGAAAATTTAAGAGAAGATTATAATCGTGTTTCTCAGCGTGCTTTAGATGAAAAAAAGCAAAAGCAAATAGAAGTATGGTTTAAAGAACATATCCCTAATTATTACATTTTTGTAGATACTGAATATCATGCTTGCCCTGAATTAATCAATTGGAGTAAAGCAGCTGATGCCATTCTTACTGAAAAAGTGTATTAATTTTATCCGTCATGAGTGATGAAATCAAACATGAATGTGGGCTAGCTTACATTCGACTTAGAAAGCCTCTTTCTTATTACCTTCAAAAAAGAGGATCGGTAACCTACGGCTTAAATAAGCTGTATTTGTTGATGGAAAAGCAACATAATCGTGGACAGGATGGGGCGGGGTTGGCTACTTTAAAATTAAATATTGAGCCAGGAAATCCTTTTTTATACCGACTACGAAGTAACGCACAGCAGCCTATTGCAGATTTGTTTTATAAAATAGGGCTAGAAATTCAAGAGTTAGAAAAATTCCAACCAGATATTACCAAGCACCCTGGATTAATGAAAGGGCATTTGCCATTTATGGGCGAAATACTTTTAGGACATTTAAGATATGGGACACAAGGCAAAAATAATATTGAATTTTGTCATCCTTTTATCAAAAGAAATTTAGTCCCTGGAAAAAATTTGGCTTTAGCGGGCAATTTTAATTTAGTCAACACAGATGAATTATATCAACATATTCAACTAGAGCCAGGCGCATTTGAAAAAGAAAGTGATTTAGCAGCAATGATGGAAGTGATTCATCATTTTTTAGAGAAAGAAGAGCAGCTCAACCCTAATGAGCCTAACATAGTGAATGTATTAAAAAATGCAGTTCCTTTATTTGATGGAGGTTTTACAGTTGGGGGTTTATTAGGCAATGGGTATAGCTTTATTATGAGAGATGCACATGGCATTAGACCTGCTTATTATTATATTGATGACGAGGTCATTGTTGCTGCAAGCGAACGCGCTGCCATTAGAACTACATTTAATGTTGCCGAAAATGAAGTGTTGGAACTCATGCCAGGCATGGCTTTGGTGGTAGATGATCATGGAAAGTATTCGGTTGAACAAATTATTCCTGCAAAGGAAAGAAGAGCATGCTCCTTTGAGCGTATCTATTTCTCGAGAGGAAGTGATGAAAAAATTTATCGTGAAAGAATTGCATTAGGAAATCATTTAAGTGTTCGCGTATTAGATCGAATAGAAAAAGATTTAAAAAATACTATATTTTCTTATATCCCCAATACCGCCGAAGTGGCTTTTTATGGTTTGCTAAAAGGCATGGAGGAATATTTGAATAAAATAAAAGTAGAACGCATTTTAAGTTGGGGCAATGATCTAGATCCGGAGAAGTTAGAAGCCATGGTCAATCGAAAAATTAGACAAGAAAAAATTGCGATTAAGGATGTTAAATTAAGGACATTTATTACTGAGGATGCCAATCGCAATGAAATGGTTCAGCATGTGTATGATATCACTTATGGCACTGTTCGAAAAGATGAAGATACCTTGGTAGTGATAGATGATAGTATTGTGCGCGGTACTACCTTAAAGGAAAGTATCATTCGAATGCTATCAAGATTATCTCCTAAAAAAATAATTGTCGTATCATCGGCACCACAAATTAGGTATCCTGATTGTTACGGAATTGACATGAGTAAGATGGGTGATTTTATTGCATTTAGAGCCGTGATGGCTTTGCTGAATGAAAAGGGAATGGCGAGTGTGATTGACGATGTTTTACATAAGATTAAAGAACTTGAAACGCAGGGAGCCTTACATACTGAAAATGTGGTTCGTCAATTATATAAACCATTTACTCCCGAAGAAATATCGGATAAAATTGCTCAATTAATAACACCAGATAATATTACAATTCCAGTTGAAGTGATTTATCAAACGATTGAGGATTTGCATGAGTGTTGCCCTACCAATACAGGCGATTGGTATTTTACAGGAAACTATCCTACGCCAGGTGGCAATAAGGTTTGTAACAAAGCTTTTGTTAACTTTATGGAAGGTAAAAATGTAAGAGGTTATTAATAACCCTTATACGCGATAGCAAATAGCATTAATGTTCATGCCTGCTCCTACAGAAGCGAAAATAACAATATCACCTTTTTGTAATTGATGTTCCTTATATTTTCCTCTTTTTACTAAGTCGTATAAAGTGGGGATAGTGGCCACTGAACTATTTCCCAAATCATGAATGCTCATTGGCATTATATTTTCTGGAATGGTTCTAATATCATACAACTTAAATAAAGCCTTAATAAATCCTTCATCCATTTTTTCATTGGCTTGGTGCAAAAAGAATTTTTTTACATCATGAATATCAATACCTGCTTTTTCAATACATTCTTTCATGGCCAAGGGCACATTTTTAATGGCGTATTCATATACTTTTCGACCCTTCATTTTAATATAACGCGTAGCTTCATCTCCCTCTGGATGATAAGACTTACCTAAATACAAAAAATAAGTTTCATCCACGCAATGACTTTGTACACTAGAAGCTAAAATGCCACTTGTGCTTGTGGTATCGCCTTCAACGATACATGCTCCAGCACCATCACTAAAAATCATACTATCTCTATCATGGCTATCTACGACTCTGCTTAAAATTTCGGCACCAATGACCAAGCATCTTTTAGCCATGCCTGATTTAATAAATGAATCTGCTTGTATTACTCCTTGAATCCAACCTGGACAACCAAATAATATATCATAAGCCACACAGTTTGGGTTTTTAATACCCAATTGATGTTTTACCCTTGAAGCAATTGCAGGAATGGTATCTGTTTGAATTGTTCCGGGCAATACATTACCAAAATTATGGGCTACAATGATTTGATCAATGGTTTCAGGATCTATACCCGCATCTTCAATTGCCATTTGTGCAGCTCTAGTTGCCATCTCCGAAGTATTCATATTTTCTTCGGCATACCTTCTTTCATAAATACCCGTTATGTCCTTAAACTTTTCAAATATTTCGGCATTAGGTGTTTTAATCAATTCGCCATCCTCTCCATAAAAGGTATGATCTTCAAAAGATTGATTGGTTTTAATAATACTAGGAATATAACTTCCAGTTCCGCTGATGATGGTTGCCATGTAGAGGGGCTTTAGTAAGCAATGTTTGTGTAAAGCTAAGGTAAGCTTAATAAATAATGTTAAATGTATTTATCGCCTTTATGTCGTTTCACTTCTGCCACATATTCTTTGATAGACTGTTCTTTTTCTTTACTACAGATGAGTAATACATCTTTGGTATCTACTATAATAAAATCATCTAAACCTTGCACTACTACAAGTTTGTCCTTAGGTGCATTTATCATACACTTAGTAGCATCAATCACAATGACATTGTCTGAAGCAACAGCGTTGCCAAAATAATCTTTTTCAATATTTTCATAAGCGCTGTTCCATGTACCTAAGTCACTCCATCCAAAACTAGAGGGGATCACAAATACATTATCTGCCTTTTCCATAATGGCAATGTCAATTGAAATATTAGTACACTGAGGATATATTTTTTGAATTGCTTTTACTTCATCAGGAGTGTTAAAGAATTGTTTTTGTTGATCAAACAATTCATACATTTCTGGTTGGTTGATTTCAAAAGCAGTTAATATAGTGGAAACTTTCCAAGCAAAAATACCTGCGTTCCATAAAAAATCGCCACTTGCTAAAAAGGAGGCTGCAATTTCTAAATCAGGTTTTTCGGTAAATGTTTTTACTTTATAAATACCCTTGGCTACTTCGAGGCCTTCGTATTGAATATAACCATATCCCGTATTGGGATGTGTAGGCTTGATACCTAGGGTAGCTAAGGCTTTTATATTCGCAACAAAGTCAAGTGCTTGTAGGGTAATTTTTTGAAAATTATCTTCTTCTAAAATTAAGTGATCACTAGGAGCAACAACAAAACAAGCTTCTGGATCAATTTGGTTTAATTTGAATGATATATAAGCAATACAAGGGGCTGTATTTTTTTTACTAGGCTCTGCTAATATATTTTGAACAGGTAAATTAGGTAGTTGTTTTTTTACGATATCTACATATTCTTCCGAAGTCACTATATAAATATTTTCCTCGGGTATAAATTTTGTGTATCTATCGTAAGTCCATTGTATTAAAGTTTTACCGGTATTTAATACATCCAAAAATTGCTTAGGAAACGAAGTCCTGCTCATGGGCCAAAAGCGACTTCCTATTCCTCCTGCCATAATCGCAACATAATGATGTTTATTTTTCATATCAGCGCTCATTGTTTTTTATAAAATACCTTCCTTCATTAAATCATGAATATGGATCATTCCTAAATATTGGTTGTCCTTCGCTACAATAAGTTGGCTGATGTCCTTTTGTTCCATCAATGCTAAAGCTTCAACGGCTAATGCAGTGGGCAAAATGGTAGCAGGTCCTTTATGATAAATATCTTGTGCAGTTAAATGTTGAATACTATTATGTTGCTCTAACATACGGCGAATATCACCATCGGTAATAATACCCAATACATTGTTATCGGCATCTGTAATAACAGTAGCACCTAATCTATTTTTTGAAATATCAATAATCACATCCTTGATACTTGTTTCCTTTTTAACACAGGGTTTGGAATTTGTGTCTGCCATTTTTTGAACAGTCAAGGTTAGCCTTTTGCCCAAATTACCACCTGGATGAAACTGTGCAAATTGTATGGCGCTAAATTGTTTCATTTCCATTAAACATACTGCAATGATATCGCCCATGACCATTTGTGCAGTGGTGGAGGAAGTAGGCGCTAAATTATTTATACAGGCTTCTTTTTCAACCGTCGTATCAATAATAAAGTCAGCATGTTGGGCCAAAAAGCTTTGTTTATTTCCCACCATACCAATAAGGGTATTTCCAAACTGCTTTATTAATTGCACTAAGCTTTTGATTTCTGGGCTTTCCCCACTTTTACTTATAACAAAGACAATGTCATTGGATTGAATCATTCCAGAGTCACCATGGATAGCTTCGGCTGCATGAAGGTATAGGGCAGGGGTACCCGTTGAATTAAAGGTGGCTACAATCTTTTGTGCTATGATGGCGCTTTTACCAATACCACTCACGACCACCCTTCCTTTGCTATTTAAAATAGCATTGACTGCCTGCTCAAAGGAGGCATCTATAAAACTATTTAATTCATTTATGGCACCTGATTCAATTGCTAAAGCTTTTTTAGCAATAGATATAATGTTTTCTTTCATATTTGATTTTCGCGACATTGTCAATTCTGACGGGACAAAGTTAATGTTTCATACACTTTACACCTCAATTTTTAAGAATTTACTAAAATGAGTCTATTTTTTAAAAAAGGCCATCCAATTGAACCTTTCATGCATTATTTTCGTTAACTTAATGCAAGTTCACTTTATACAATAGGCTGATTCTAAGATAATTATAATGGCGACTACAAAAAAAACCATCTCCAAAGCCCCTAAAATCCCTAAAAATGATAGGTCACTGGATAAAGCATCACTTTTAAGTGCTTTGTCGGATCATTTTGGATTTTCTGAATTTAAAGGAACACAGGAAAAGGCCATCATGTCCTTAATGAGTGGCCGTGACACTTTTGTGATCATGCCCACTGGTGGTGGCAAGAGTTTATGTTATCAATTACCTGCATTAGTATTACCTGGATGTGCCATTGTAGTGTCTCCTTTGATTGCGTTAATGAAAAATCAAGTGGATTTAGTGAGGGGCTATAGTGAAAATGAAGAAGTAGCGCATTTTTTAAATTCTTCTTTAAATAAAGGACAAATTAAAATTGTAAAAGAGGATTTGATTAGTGGTAAAACTAAATTATTATATGTTGCACCCGAAACTTTAACCAAGCAGGAGAATCTTGATTTTTTTAGTGATTTAACTATTTCCTTTTTTGCAGTAGATGAAGCGCATTGTATTTCAGAATGGGGTCATGACTTTAGACCCGAATATCGTCGTTTAAAAGAAATGATGGAAGAAATTAATTCTAGCGTCCCTATCATTGCATTAACTGCCACTGCTACACCTAAAGTACAAAGCGATATTGTTAAAAATTTAGCATTGCGTGATCCTGAGGTTTTAATATCTTCTTTTAATCGTGCTAATTTATATTATGAAGTGCAGCCTAAAACTAAAAAGGAAGTCACTGTAAAAAGTATTGTAAAATATATTTCACAACACAAGGGCAAGAGTGGGATCATTTATACTTTAAATCGTAAAACCACTGAGGAGTTAGCCGATTTATTATTAGCCAATAATATTAAAGCAGTTGCTTATCATGCTGGGTTAGATCAAAAATTGAGAGCACTTAGACAAGATCAATTTTTAAATGAAGATGTGCAGGTAATCGTTGCTACTATTGCATTTGGTATGGGTATTGATAAGCCAGACATAAGGTTTGTCATTCACTATAATATTCCTAAATCCATTGAAAATTATTATCAAGAAACAGGTCGTGCAGGAAGGGATGGGTTGGAAGGCAATTGTATTTTATACTACTCACATAAAGATGTATCAAAACTGGAACATTTTTTAAAAGATAAGCCATTAAGTGAACGTGAAGTGGGATCTCAATTAATTGACGAAACAGTAGCGTTTGCCGAAAGTGGTGTTTGTAGACGACGCAGTTTATTGCATTATTTTGGAGAGCCATGGCCACAAGAATATTGTGGAAATTGTGATAACTGTTTGCACCCTAAGGAAAAAATTGAAGCAAAAGCTCAATTGGTTAGTTTGCTTCAAGTGATACAAGCATTGGATGAAAGATTTGTTGCTGATTATGTAGTGCAAATTGTATCTGGTGAATATACTCCCCAAATAGGTTTATACAGACATGAAAAATTACCTGTATTTGGAATCGGAAAAGATTTTGACAATTTATTTTGGAATAGTTTGATACGTCAAGCGATGTTGGAACAAATGATTGAAAAAGATATTGAAGAATATGGGTTATTAAAATTAACGGACAAGGGTAAAAAATATTTAAAAAAACCAGGACCATTTAAATTTATTTTAAATACTGTTTTTGATGACAATGCAGATGATGAGGATGAAAATGAATCTAACGTAGGCGCTTCAGCTGATGATAAGTTGTTTGAAATGCTTAAAAGTTTAAGACAAACCGAAGCTAAAAAAATAGGACTACCTCCCTTTGTCATTTTCCTTGAAAATTCATTACAGGATATGGCCACTTTGTATCCCACTACATTGGCTGAATTAGAGCGATGCCAAGGGGTGAGCAAGGGGAAGGCCATAAAATACGGGAAACCTTTTATTCAAATTATTGAGCAATATGTTGCCGACAATAATATAGAAAAACCAGATGATTTTATCATGCGGTCGGTGGCGAATAAGTCTAGCAATAAAATATATATCATACAAAACGTAGATAAAAAAATTCCATTGGAAACCATTGCAAAAAATAAAGATTTAAAATTAGAAGCTTTATTGGAGGAAATGGAGACCATTGCGGCTAGCGGCACTAAATTAAATTTGGATTATGCCATTGATGAATGGCTAGATGAATATGATCAAGCAGAAATTTTAGACTACTTTAAAAACTGTGATACTTCCTCTTTGCAAATTGCGCAAGAAGAATTAAGCGATAATGACTATAGCTGGGAGCAACTCAAAATAATGCGCATTAAATTTTTAAGCGTAGTAGGAAATTAAATTATACTATTTTTTACTGTAATGTTGCCCAACACTTAAATAGGTGTTTACCCTTTCTGCAACATTATTTCGAACACTTAAATAAAATAAATTATAATCTGCAAAATGGTAGTTAGGCGGGTTGTATAAAAAACTCCCGAAAAAATGTGGTTTTTTAATCCAAAGTATTCCTTCGTGATTTATTGCACCTGAAACTTGAGGAGTAATTTTTTTATAATTATATAATACAGTACCTGGATTATCTTTTCGTTCAATACTTGTTATTTGATCACTCCAACTTAAAGGATTGGTAACGATAGAGGTGTAAGTTTCCTTACTTACCCAATCGGGTGTATCTCCATCCTTAAAAGTGCGCCAAGCACATATACATCCTGTGGAAGTGGGCGTTGCGCAAGGCTTTAATTGAGTATAGTCTGCAGGATTAATAGCCATACCTACTATATAGGCTGCTACTAATTTTTTAGCTAGCGGTTGATTGTCAAAAAATTCTTTTAATAATCTTTTTGCATGAGTAGAACCTTGACTATGAGAGGCAATAATCATTGGTCGTCCATTGTTATCATGTGCCATATAATATTCAAAGGCCTTTTTAACATCTTGGTATGCTAATTCAAAAGCAGCCAATGCGATTAAGGTATCGCTATGCCCAATGGGTGAATAAGATTTAATATGCGCTTGACGATATCTTGGTGCAAAAACTCTGCCTGCTATATTAAATATACTTGCCTGGTTTAGAATGGTGCCGTAATCGGTAATGATATTTGTTTTAATGTCCTTCAAAGAGGCGTTCCATCCATAAGGTTTTGAAGTATCAAGATAGGTGGTAGGGTGGATAAAAAAAACATCTACTTTATCTCGAGGTTGAAATTGATTGGCTAATGCTTCTGGAAGACTATCGGAGGGGTCTTTTTTATTGGGATGGGCTGCCCAGTAAATCAAATTACTATAATCCGGAACATCGCTATATCCCTCTTTTTCGTAACTGGACGAAAACTTGCTATAATTACTTTGAGCACAGCTGCTTATTATAAATAATAGGAGGATAAATTTTATAAAACGCATATGAATGGATTATTATACTAATGGTAAACCCAAAGTTAAATATAAAATTAGTAAAAGGCTCCTTCCTGCTGTGTATTATGCTAAATTAATTTATGGAGGGTATCTGTGAAAAATATTTTATTTTTAGGTTAAACTACTCAATTGCCCATTTTTCGTCATATCCCTTTTTTACGTGCCGTATTTAATTACAGTATAACTGCATTTGGAGGGCCTCAAGTAGCGGTAGCGTTAATGCAGAATCAATTTGTTGAAAAACGAAAGGATTTGAGTGCAGAGGAATTGATGCAATACAATGCCTTTTGTCAGTTATTGCCTGGAGCCTCGTCTACTCAAACTATTATATTAATTGCATATAAAAGAGGAGGCACCTTGCTTGCATTTTTAACTTTATTAGTTTGGATTTTACCAGCTACTTTTTTGATGGCCTCTTTAGCAATATTGACGACGGGCTTCGAGCTCACACAAGGATTAAAAATGGTGGCTTTATTACAACCCATGGCGATTGGGTTTTTAGCAAGTGCGGGTTTATTATTGTATAAAAAAGCAGTTCAAAGTACCATTACTTTTTTTATATTTTTATTTGCTTGCTTAATTACTTTTATTGGTTTTAAAACACCATGGACTATCCCCATCATTATAGTATTAGCTGGCGTGATCACTAATTTTAGTAGTAAAAGAATTCCCAATGATGGCCCTGCTCCTAAAAAAATAAAATGGAGCAGCTTGATTATTTTTATTTTATTATTTGTATTTGCTGGTATTTTATCAGAGCAATCAACTCGACATCAGTGGAAATATCAAAAGGCATTTAATTTATTTGAAAATAATTATCGTTTTGGTAGTTTGGTTTTTGGAGGAGGTGATGTACTTATTCCTATGATGTATGAACAATATGTCACTAGGCCCAACTCAGATAGGGTGAAAAAAAATAAACGAGATGTTTTGAAATTATCAAGCACTGAATTTTTAACTGGCTCTGGGTTTGTGAGGGCAATACCAGGTCCCATTTTTTCAATTGCGAGTTATACAGGTGCTGTTGCATTTAAAGAAAAGGGAATAGTATGGCAAATAATAGGCGCCATCATAGCAAGCGTAGGCGTATTTTTACCTAGCTTTTTAATTGTATTATTCTTTTTTCCACTTTGGCAGATATTACAAAAATTCGCTGTCTTTTATAGATCTTTAGAAGGTATACATGCTTCGATTGTTGGAATCATGATTGGTGCCACCTTTTATTTAATAAAGGATATAATAATACAACTACAACAGGGGAGTGCATCTGATTATTTTACTTATCCTATAGTTTTTGTTATAAGTACTTATTTATTATATCAAAATAAGTTAGCGCCACAATGGATTGCCTTATGTTGTTTTTGTCTTGGAGGAATTATACATTTATTAAGTTAAAAGGTAAAAACCTGTTAATTGTATAATAAGGAGGCGTTTTTGATGTTTCCTTTCTTAATATTGCAACCATAATGAATAAAAGCGCAGTCTACCTTCTTTTTTGTACACTATTTTATGGTGCCCAATTGAATGCGCAAACCATGACCATTAGTGGAAATGTCTATGACATTTCTGGATTGAGGCCTATTGAGTCAGTCATGGTTTATAGCTCGACTAGTCATGCTGTCACTGATTCTTTAGGTAGATATTTGATTACAGTTAAAGTAAAAGATTCACTTTGGTTTTCTTTATTTGGAAGGAATACACAAAAATATGCTATTGACACCATCGACGATCTTCATCATTTTAATATCATGATACATGTTGCTGGCTTTGATCTGCCAGAAGTGAGTGTTCGTAATTCCTACTTTAAACTAGATTCTATACAAAACAGAGCAGATTATGCAACCTATTTTAATTATCGTCCTCCGGCATTAAAAATGAGTACTAATCAAAACTTTTTTGGTCCGAATGGATTAACCTTTGGGTTTGATTTAGATGAAATTATTAATTCGTTCCGTACTAAGCGAAATAGAAATTTAGAATTTCTACAGAATAGGTTATTGGCACAGGAGCAAGAAAAATATGTAAACTATCGATTTACTAAAAGATTTGTCCAAAAGTTAACCCACTTAGAGGGGTCAGAATTAGATAAATTCATGACATTCTGTAGGCCCGATTATACTTTTTTAGGCCTCTTAAATGACTTAGAATTAGGGTTGTATATTCAAAAAAAGTATATATCCTTCAAAAAAGGTTTGTAATTGTCTGCCATTCATCTATTTAGTTGCTCATAAAAGCATTTTTTGGCTATCTTTAAAGATAAAATTGTTTTGCTTTGAGAAAAATAAACCTACTTGTAATAACCGCCTTGTGGTTGACTTTTGGATGTTCTAAAATGCCAAAGTCGGTCGATAAATTCAACCCGAATACACCAGTTTCGGTAGATATTGCTGTGATCGAAAATCAAATCATTGATAAATCAATTGAAGTCAATGGATCGGTAATAGCCAGCGATTATATCGACTTACATCCTGAGAGCAATGGCCGTATTGTTTATTTACAAATCCCCGAAGGTAGAATAGTACAAGCAGGTACCGTTTTGGCAAAGTTAAATGATGCAGATTTGCAAGCGCAATTGGAAAAAATTAAAGTACAATTAGAATTAGCAAATATCAATGAACAACGAAACAAGCAATTATTAAATGTGAAAGGGATCAATCAAAGTGATTATGATATTTCATTGCAACAAGTAAAAAGTTTTAAAGCCGATCTTGCATATACACAATCTTTAATAGATAAGACCATTGTCAAAGCACCTTTTACAGGTCAACTAGGGTTAAGACAAGTGAGTGTAGGTGCCTATATTAATAATGCAACCACCATTGCTTCACTTCAAAAGGTAGATCAATTAAAAGTAGATTTCACTTTACCCGAAGTGTATCAAAATTTTATTAAAATTGGTAAAAAAGTAAAAATACAAAGCATTAGTGGAGGTAATACTATTTTAACAGCAACCGTTTTTGCAATTGAGCCACAAATTATTGCAACTTCAAGAAACATTAAAGTACGTGCCAATTTACAAGGAAAATTATTGCCTGGTTCTTATGTTAAAGTAGCGTTAGGTGAAAATGAACAAAAACCAACCATTATGGTTCCTGCTAATGTGGTCATACCCGATTCTAGAAACAAGCAATTGTCGATTGTGCAAGGAGGCATAGCAAAATTAATAGATATCGAAACGGGTTTCCGTACTACTTCCTCTGTTGAAATTACTAAGGGATTAAAAGTGGGAGATAGTATTATTGTTTCAGGTATGTTGTTTGTAAGACAAGGCAGTTTAGTTAAAGTAGCTAAAACGGTTAAATTAGCAGACATCACTAAATAGTTAATTGCTTTAAATATTTATAATAAGTTATCATAGATGAATATATCTGAACTTTCTTTAAAACGACCAGTGCTTGCCACTGTCATGAATATTGCCATTGTACTTTTTGGACTTGTAGGCTTTTCCTTTTTAGCTTTGCGTGAATATCCCGCAATCGATCCTCCCATCATCAATGTGCAAACTAATTATACAGGAGCCAATTCGGAAGTAATACAGAATCAAATTACAGAACCACTAGAGAAATCAATCAATGGTATACCGGGTATTAAAACGATTAATTCATCTAGTTCCATTGGTTCCTCTAATATTACCGTTGAATTTAATTTAGGTGTTAATTTAGAGACAGCCGCGAATGATGTGCGTGATAAAGTAACACAAGCAGCACGAATTTTGCCAGATGACATTAGCAGTCCACCAGTGGTTTCAAAAGCGGATGCCAGCTCTGACTTTATTGTATTGATGACCATCAAGAGTAAGTCGAAAAGTATTTTTGAATTAACAGAATACGCCGAAAATATTTTACAACAACGCTTTCAAACCATTGACGAAGTGAGCAGTGTGAGTGTAAGGGGTAAACGTTATTCGATGCGTATCTTCCCCAATTCCGATTTACTGAATGCTTTTGGCATTGCATTTAATGATATACAGATTGCATTGATGAAAGAAAATGTAGAATTGCCAGCAGGAAAAATAAATGGAACCAAGGCTGAATACATTATTAGAACATTAGGTCGACTTACAACCGAGAATGACTTTAGATCCATTATTCTAAAACAAGATGCTACTGGTATCGTTAGGCTAGGAGATGTTGCAAAAGTAGAATTAGGCCCAGAGCAAGAAGATCAAGCAGTTTATTTTAATGGGGTACAGTCGGTCATGATTTCGCTTGCACCACAACCGGGCGCAAACTATATTAAAATTGCAGATGAATTTTATAAGCGATTGGATGAAATTAAAAAATCCAATAAGACAGATATTATTTTTGATGTTCCTATCGACAATACTAAAAATGTACGTCGTGCCTTACAAGAAGTAAAGGAGACTATTTTTATTTCTTTTGCATTAGTGGTGTTGGTCATCTTTTTCTTTTTCAGAAATTGGCTTATTGCCATTCGACCATTAATTGATATACCTATTTCATTAATGGCTACTTTCTTTATCATGTATCTTTCTGGATTTTCGATTAATGTACTTACTTTATTGGCCATTGTATTAGCAACGGGATTAGTGGTGGATGATGGAATTGTTGTCACGGAAAATATATTTAGAAAATTAGAAGAGGGCTTGAATTTAAAAGATGCTGCAAGAGAAGGCAGTAAAGAAATTTTCTTTGCAGTTATTTCCACTTCAATTACACTAGCAGTGGTATTTATGCCTGTTATCTTTTTAGAAGGATTTGTAGGTTCCTTGTTTAAGGAATTTGGAGTGGTGGTCGCAGGTGCGGTATTGGTTTCTGCCTTTGTCTCCTTGACTATAACGCCTGTCCTTAATGTTTATTTAAATCGTCAAGATGGCAAACATGGAAAATTTTATGAAAAGACAGAACCCTTTTTTAAAGGTTTGGAAAATGGGTATAAAAATTTACTAGAGCGGTTTTTAAAAATTCGCTGGATGGCCTGGGTCATCATTTTGTCATGTATTGCCATTATAGTCATCATAGGTAGCACTATACAATCTGAATTAGCTCCAATGGAGGATAAGGGAACTGTTCGTGTCACCATGACTGGTCAAGAGGGCACTAGCTTTGATGACATGAGAAGTAATTTATTAAAAACCATTCGTTTAATGCAAGATTCGATACCTGAGCATGCTTTTACTTGGGGTAGTGTACCTGGATATGGTGGATCAAGTGGAAGTAGTAGTGCCTCTGGTAGAATTGGTTTTGTACCATTAGATGAACGCAAAAGAAGTCAATCAGAAATTGTGGTTGATTTAAATAAAAGATTAAAAAAGTTTAAGGATGTAAGAGTATTTACCATCGAGGAGCAAACGATTTCAGTGGGTATTATGTCAAGGGGTTCATTGCCTGTTCAGTTTATCATTCAAAATTTAGATTTTCAAAAAATTCGTAATGTCATTCCCACTTTTTTGGATGCAGCTCGAAAGGATAAGACTTTTCAAAATGTGGATGTGAATTTAAAATTCAACAAACCTGAATTTGATTTGAATATTGATCGCATGCGCGCGCGTGATTTAGGTTTAACAACTGCAGATATTTCCCAAGCATTGCAATCGGCATTTAGTGGTGCCAGGTCGGCTTATTTTGTAATGAATGATCGTCAATATGAAGTGATCACGCAAGTGCCAAGGTCGGACCGAAGCAAACCTGCTGACATCAATAAAATATATTTAAGAAACAATCGAGGTGAAAGTATTCCTATTTCAAGTGTTTTGACAGTTACCGAAAACAGCAATCCACCAAGTTTGTATCATTATAATAGGTTTAATTCGGCTACTATTTCAGCCTCCTTAGCAGAGGGTAAAACTATTGGAGATGGCGTTGCTGCCATGGAACGTATTGCAAAAGAAAAATTAGATGAAAGTTTTCAAACTGCTTTGAGTGGACCTTCACGAGATTTTAAAGAAAGCGCATCTAATATTTCATATGCATTAATTCTAGCTTTGATTTTAATTTATTTAGTGCTAGCAGCTCAATTTGAAAGTTTTAAAGATCCATTCATTATAATGATTACAGTGCCATTGGCCATTGCGGGTGCGCTATTATGCTTATGGTTATTTGGCCAAACCTTAAATATATTTTCCGAAATTGGAATTATTATGTTGATAGGATTGGTGACTAAAAATGGAATTTTAATTGTTGAGTTTGCGAACAAAAAAAGAGCAGCGGGTTTAGAATTAAAAGAAGCAGTACTCGTAGCAGCTTCACAAAGATTCCGTCCCATTTTAATGACCAGCTTAGCAACAGCCTTAGGGGCATTGCCTATTGCCATTAGCGTAGGGGCTGCTGCTACAAGCCGTAAGCCACTTGGAACAGTGGTAGTAGGAGGACTTTTATTTTCGTTAATACTCACTTTATTTGTGATTCCAGCTGTGTACACCTATGTTTCAAGTAAGCATAAGAGAAGTTTAGATTAATCTATTGGTAACATAGTTGGGAAAAATTGATCAACGATTACAATGTCAAATCAAAGATTTATATCCTTAGATGTTTTTAGAGGCATGACCATTTGCTTAATGATCATTGTCAACACCCCTGGTGATGGAGGACTTACTTTTGCTCCACTTTTACATGCTAACTGGAATGGGTTTACACCCACAGATTTAGTTTTCCCTTCTTTCTTATTTGCGGTGGGGAATTCAATCAGTTTAGTGGAGCCGCATTGGGCCAAACTAAATGCTTCGTCGGTGTTATTAAAAATATTTAAACGAACACTTCTTATTTTTTTAATAGGATTTTTAATGTATTGGTTTCCTTTTACTGGGCCGCTCTCTCAAACTCGCATCATGGGTGTATTGCAACGCATTGCACTTTGTTATGGATTGGCTTCCTTGATTGCATACTATATGCATGAGCGTGTCATGATGATTTTATCGGCGCTCTTATTAATAATGTACTGGTATCTTTCTGTTCATTTTGGTGATGCAGGAAATCCATTTGGTATACATAGCAATGCAGTTTTAAAATTTGATACCTGGCTAATGGGCGAAACCCATTTATACCATGGTGAAGGTTTTGCATTTGATCCTGAAGGTTGGTTAAGTACGATTCCTGCCTTAGTAAATGTGCTTATAGGATATCGTGTTGGAAGATTTATTCAAGAAAAAGGTAAAACTTATGAAGGATTGGCATTGTTGTTTATGTGGGGTGCTGGCTTTATCTTTTTAGCCTTTATGTGGAATTATCAATTCCCAATCAATAAAAAATTATGGACGAGTTCATTTGTGATGCTAACAGTAGGCATCGATATGGTCATTATTGCTACTATTATATACCGTATTGAATTACAAAGGCAATTACAGTTTTCCAGCTTTTTTACCATTTTTGGTCAAAATCCTTTGGTCATTTACCTTTTTTCAGAGCTACTTGTAGCCTGTTTATTTATGTTTCATGGCCCCAATGGACTACCATTATTCACTTATTTGTATCAAAATAGCTTTGCCCATTTAGCACCTTATTGGGGATCCCTAGGATTTGCCTTTGCTTATATGTTGGTTTGCTGGCTATTGGGTTATATATTAGATAAATTTAAGATATATATAAGAGTGTAAATCTTATTACTCCATTTTATCCCTTTTGTTTTTTTAGGAGCCTTAAACCATGTACCTTTGCACCCTCAAAACAGTACATGGAAATAAGAAACATCGCTATTATCGCCCACGTTGATCATGGTAAAACCACCTTGGTAGACAGAATTTTACACGCTACAAAAGTATTCAGAGACAACCAGGAGACTGGGGACTTGATCATGGATAGCAATGAGCTTGAAAGAGAAAGAGGTATTACCATCTTAAGTAAAAATGCATCAGTTACCTATAAGGATGTTAAAATCAATGTTATTGACACGCCAGGTCACAGTGATTTTGGTGGCGAGGTAGAACGTGTTTTAAAAATGGCAGATGGCGTTTGTTTATTAGTAGATGCTTTTGAAGGCCCGATGCCACAAACGCGTTTCGTTTTACAAAAGGCTTTACAATTAAATTTAAAACCGATTGTCATTATCAATAAAGTGGATAAAGAAAACTGCCGCCCTGATGAAGTGCATGATGCCGTTTTCGAATTATTTTTCAACTTGGATGCCACAGAGGAACAATTAAATTTCCCTACTTTTTATGGTAGTGGAAAAAATGGTTGGTTTAATGATAGCTTAACAGCTTGCGAAGATATTTTTCCTTTGATGGATGGTATTTTAAAATATGTGCCAGGTCCTGATGTTAAAGAAGGACATACACAAATGCAAATTACTTCATTAGATTATTCTTCATTCTTAGGTCGTATTGCCATTGGTAACGTAGAAAGAGGTACCATCAAAGAAGGACAAAACATTGTGCTTGTAAAAGCAGACGGAAGCTTAAAGAAAAATAAAGTAAAAGAATTATACGTATTTGAAGGAATGGGTAAGCGTAAAGTATCAGAAGTAGTTTCTGGTGACTTATGTGCTGTGGTAGGATTAGATGATTTCAGTATTGGTGATACCATTGCTGATCCTGAAAATCCAGAAGCATTACCTGTTATTAGTGTAGACGAACCAACGATGAGTATGACTTTCAGTATTAACAATTCACCTTTCTTTGGTAAGGAAGGTAAGTTTGTAACTTCTCGACATATTCGTGATCGTTTAATGAAAGAAACAGAAAAGAATTTAGCATTGCGTGTGGAAGAAACAGATAGTGCGGATAGCTTCTTGGTATTTGGTCGTGGTATCTTGCACTTAGGTGTATTAGTTGAAACCATGCGTCGTGAAGGATATGAATTAACAGTAGGAAATCCGCAGGTATTAGTAAAAGAAATTGATGGCCGTAAACATGAGCCGTTTGAGATATTAGTAGTAGATGTACCCGCTGATTACAGTGGTAAAGTCATTGACTTAGTTACTCAAAAGAAAGGTGA